>Ga0214195_1000292_pt1 | contig 11293 bp, 8 predicted proteins | sample TroBogEpilimnion_36_FD_153033 | JGI IMG/M metagenome (GOLD analysis project Ga0214195, IMG submission 153033) | Freshwater microbial communities from Trout Bog Lake, WI - 19AUG2008 epilimnion | ecosystem: Environmental > Aquatic > Freshwater > Lake > Epilimnion/Euphotic zone | place: Trout Bog... | reverse complement strand
AGTATCAGCAAACTTTTCAAGGTTTCTTAGTTTGCTACAATCAGCCCAAAAATCCCAAGCCTTGCCCCTAGCATCAAATGGATTAAATATAATATCTCCACGTTTTGGATTATAGTATTTGGCAACCATCTCACCAGTTTGGTCTATTACTACAACTGGCTGACCTTTTGCTTCTACTTGTGGCAGTAGATTATGAATGAGATTAGTTTTACCCGAACCAGTCGAGCCGGTAACAAGAAAATGCCTGGTTTCCATACCTTTAACTAAAGGCATTTTGCCTATTTTAAAATCACTACACTTACCCATATTACGTAAGATACGACCAACTTCTCTTGCGGTGAGCACAACTCCGCTACCTTCGTTCTTTCTTTCATCTTTGAGGTTTTTACCGAATTTACTCCAAAGTAAGAAAACAAGGAAACCAGCTGCCAGGCCATAGCAAACTGCCTGCAAAGATAACAAATACATTACTTCCATTGCATTAAGCCAAGCTGAGAGAAACCTATTACTAGTGACCACTGAGCTAGCAAGCATTCTTTTTTTCCAAAGTTGATCGTTCGAATAAGCATCAACATTTGCTTTACTAGGCCTCAGAGCAATAGCAGATAAGGCTGGGTGCACTGTTATAGCAACTTTAGCCTTTGCGTATGTTATTGCTCCATCCCAATCAACTTTATTAGTACTGCTGCTGTTAAAGCTCCATGTTAATATTGCACCAGCAAGCAATGAGACAAAAATAGTTGTACCCACAACTTGCCTTAGCATGCGTACTTTATGTAAAAATACCTGACCACCACCTATAAAATTATTTAACATATTAAATTCTACTTTTTGTTATATTTGACTAACCATTAGCCCTTATTCCTTTCTCTTGTGTTCTATCCCTCGCCAACCAGTACGCAACAACTTTGCGTGAGTATTTTCTGTGGTGCTCTGGTTTGGCAGAATGATAATACTTAACAGCTTTGTGCCAAGTACCATGCTGGTTTCGCAATGACTTGAGTAAATTAGCCGCATATTTGATATTGTTTTCTGGCATTAGCATTTGAGAAATGTTGCTAAACTTATCTCCATGCCAGCGATAGTTCAGTTGCATCACTCCTAAATCAATATTCTTTATACCGGCAGCTAATTTCTTCTTTACCAACCCAGATGTCTCTTCAAGCGATTTATTAAACACGGCATTCCCATTTATATTTAAGGCGTATGCCTTTGTATTAGACTCAAGCTTGGCTATGGCAGCAAGGAGTCCTGAGGGTATTTGGTTTTCTTTTTCAGCTTTAGATATGAGAGAGGCAATCTGCTGACTGCTATATTGAGTATCATGTTCACTGTTGGCAAAGACTAGGGAACAATTACCACACAAAACAAAGGAAAGAACTAGTGTTAAAGCTATTATTTGCTTGGAAAACTGATAGTATTTTGATATAATTATATTATATATATGTAACCACGAATTGTAGAGAATTGTCATGGAAGATTTTACTAGTTTTTGTGAAAATCTCAAAAAAACACAAGCTATTTCAGTTAAGCCATTGGTTTTAGATTCTTCAACCAATACTCCAGTAATTCCTAATGAATATGGCGGTATATACGATAGACCTAAAAAGCCAAAAATAAGCTTTCTGCAATCAAGACTCAACAAAGACAATTTTTGGAATCTAATGTTTTTCGTTGGAATGAATCTTGGGTTTGGGATAGCCGGCTTAATTATGGTTTTGACAAATAATAACACGCTTTTTAGTATAGCAATGTGGGTAGTGATCCTTACAGTGCCGTATATCATTAAAAAGAACTGCCATATTACCTTCGATAAAGAAAAGCTACAATTCCTCAATCGTGATAAAGAAGTATTAAACGACAGAGCACCTAATTTTTTCTTATTAATAGTTCTAATTTTTGCTGGAGGTGGGGTTACAGCATTTATTTTGGATAGTTTAAAAGATCTTATTAATCCATCTATTTTTCCAGCTATTTTTACGACGGTACTCATATTTGTTCCAACTATGTATTGCATATTAAAAAACTACCCTATTGCTGTGTATTTTAAAAAAGAAGCTTATATAGGCGATGGTACGGCTAGATCTTTCTCGACCGAAAGTTATAATGGACGCAATGCCAATAGTTCTTATAAACACGTTGGAACTCTGTCTCGTGCACATAACCATTCTAGTATGAGTAGTCCAAGGAATTTGTATTACAATCCTTCTTATCGCTCTTATTCTGGTAATATCTGGAATAATAAATAACTTAGTTATCATTTTTTACCACCTTCATTTTTATTAATTATGACTGGTGGTAATTGTGAGGCATTTCCTCCTGAATTAAGTTCTGCCCTTTCTGCCGCATTGGGACCTCCCACATTCCATGCACCAGCGTTACCTACAGTAGGTATCTGAGCTAAAAAACCTACTACAGGTGCAACAACTTTACCCTGCCCAATTCTATCTTCATCATATTTATCTACCCTCTGTTGGAGCCCTTGTTTAAGTGCATTATTTGCATGTAAGACTGACTGATATTGAACTGAGTTTTCGTTGGTAACATCATCATATTTAGTTTGTAGATTTTGTTTTCGTTCCGCTATGTCCTCTTGCATAGTCTTCTTATTTAATCCCTGCTCAGCTGCTTTGGTTTGTAGATTTTGTAGTCCATCGTTATTGACTTTACCTTGATGCTCATTATGGAAACTATTGGCATCTTGAGCGGCACTATTATTAACATGATTCCTACCGGCTCTAACTTGACTTATAGTGTTACCTATATTTTGTTGCACCATCCCATCCCAAACTTTGTTAGCTCTTGGATCGTTACTTTCGATCATTTGATGCGCTTGATTCTGTGATACGCCATATTGTTTCATTACGCCCTGCTCCACCTCATGGTACATATCACGATGATCGCTAGCTCCATTGCTTTTATTGTGTTGCAATGCTTCGCTATAAGTATTAGCTTCTTCTCTTTTTTGAGCAACTGATTGCCCATAAGATTGCATTTCATCATAACTAGCCTTAGTACTTTGGGCATAACTATTATCTACGCTGTTATCTGTCATCCACTGTTCGTTGGTAGATGCCTTAACCAGATTATTAAAGATTTTGTTGCTATCATTACTTTGCGCAACACGTTGATCTTCTGTTAGTGACTGACTACTTGCATTAGTTGCATCAACTGAAGCATCCGCGCCAACTGATATATCACCTTTAATAGGTGATATTGATGGCATTCCGAAGCCTCCACTAATACTAGTTTTTAAACCAGCCTTTGCTGCTTGTTCCCAGCTGTGGCCACCTTGTTCATGAACCTCCTTAGTATGATTCACTGCCTGCTGCAAGGCTTTGCCCTGTTCGCCCATTGAGTCATAAGAAAATGTATCACCTTTACTTTCTCTCTGGGCTATATGAGATACTAAATCGCCTACATTACTGATAGTTGAGGTTTTTGACTTATTGAAACTTTGCTCATCACTTTGTAGGCTACTTAGCGTATTGCCTAAACTTTGTTGTAGGCTAGTATCTTGTGAACCAGATAGGTTAAAGCTTCTTGAGCCGGACGACAAGTTCATACCGGTACCGCTATTAATGGCACTTGAGCCATCAGCAAAGGTTCTAAACATCTCACCTGAAGCACCCTGTACCTGCTTTGCCCCTTCTTGATGTGACTGATTCCAGTCCGTCTTAAAGCCGGATTTTTGATCAATGCTCTCTGAGCCTTTAGTGATATTATCAAAGCCTCTTGAGCCACTACTTAATTCATTAGACGCCACAGAAGCCGCACCGTTGCTGGCAGACTGCACCGAACCGGCCAAATGAACAAAACTCTGCACTCCCCCCTGAACAATAGCAAATGACAAAAACGGAATACTCATCTGCAAACCACTAGCAACATATACTATGGTATCAACAGCCTCGTGGGCTTGGTTAAAATTGCCATATGTAATTGCACCGCCGCTAATACTCGATCCTTTTACGTGGCTATATATCTCAATGAATAGATTTAATACGCTATTAAGTGCAGGCCATATTTGCAAGGAAAACACCACAACACAGTATTTAAGATACTTATTCATGCCGCCGCCAAGGATCATTAGCGGTACTATAAATATAAAGGAAGTATATATTAGTGCCTTTATAATATTGAGAAGTAGGGGTAGATATTCTTTAGCTAGCTCACCTGAAATTGACCAATTACTATTTTGTATACCAGAGGCCCTGGTGTAGCCATAAAGATCACTTTTGTTATTAAAACCTTTCAATGAGTTGATCATCATATTTTGCCTAATAATATCCTCGGCTTTACCTTCAACCCCAAGCGTATTGGTGTAACCTAATTCCAGATTACGTGCTAATAACAGATTTAAACGCTCTTCATCTGCTCCTGTGTCCGCCCTTATCGAATCGCCTCGTCCGGCGATGGCAAAATCACTCTTTCTATATTTAAAACTTAAGAAACCCATTTCCTGTTTTATATATTTCTTTAGTGCTCCACCAGACTCTTTGCAAGTAAGCCTGGTTGGCACTTTTTCAATACGAAAATCTACCTTACGAAAAGTTCCCGCATTTTCTGTAGCAAGCTTAAACATATCAATGCTAGCTATAACTTCTTCTGGCGTAAATCTACTTCCTATTTGGGCCTCCAGTACTACGCATCTCTCAAGGAATGCATCCATGTTTCTACTGAATTCAGGATTGGCAATCCGCCAGTTTTTAGATTCCTGTACTATTCTTTGGCCAAAAATCATGCCATAATCTTTGTGGGGAGTAGAGCTTATCGTAGCAAATGCCTGCTCAAATAATGAAGTGATTCCTGCCCCGAAAGCCTCAAGGATGCCAACAGGTAATACAAAAGCATATGGCAAATTAGTAACTATTTCTTTCTTACCGCTGACTCGGTCAACCACTAGCATATCTGCTTTTGGTAGTAATAATCCCGTGATTATTAAAAGCATCCCTGCCGTCTTTAAAAAATAAGTACCAATTCTTCCTGAGTTTGCCGAACTGATTCCCAATAAAGCATAATAACTGGTAGTAATCATTGCCATTAACTTGATCATAGCGTCGGTAAAGTCGTGGCCCATAATCATTTTGATCCCGTTTAAGACATAAAACATAGCATCAAAGTGACCGTATGTGTGTATTGCAAACTGCATTTTTTTACCTTATCTTAGTTTATGGTTTGTTTTTTTAATTACTGACTATCAGCAAATCTACTAAAACCTAGCTGGAATACCTTCTGCTGCTGGGTTAGCCTTTCTTTAACTGCAATAATCATTTGCAATTTCTTCATAGCTTCATATTTTTTATCTCGGAGTAGTAGCTGAACCGCTTCAATATTCTTATTAAAACGTTCAATAGGTGTGTTGTCGAGCTGAGCTGTTTGTAGCTCGTCTACAGCGGTTTTTGCTTCCAGCAACATTTTACGCATGAAGTTAGTTACCATGTCATAACATATGACCTCAATAAACTCTGCATCACCGGCCATATTAACAACACTTTCCTTGTTCTTGAGAGCTAGTTCTATTTCAAAAAGACTAATTATAGGGATTTGAGAATATTCTATTAGTGCCTGCTCTTCGTCAGATAGCTCACCTTTGTTTTTATGAATTTTATCTATAATGCTAGCAAGAGTTACTTCGACCTTGCCATAAAGAGTACCGGTTCTGCTTTCCAATACCTGTTCGCGAGCTACCGGCTTTAGGCATTTTCCATTCTCATCACAAACATATACTTTAACTGTACTGTTACCTGACCCGGGTTTGCCAATATATTGCTCAATTAAATCGTCTTTCTCAATTAATGAAGGTAAAGCCATGATAGTAGCAATTCCTTCATTCTTTTGACCGATGATGCTTCCAGAAATGGACATCATTAATTCTTTCATACCGGTAGGAGCTGCACCATCCCCATGTGACAACGCTTTCCATACTAAATTATAATTATCAGGTAGCATTGACTTTAATTCTGCATCATCCCCAGTCTCACCATAACGATCCGGGTTATCCTGACATTTTTGGGTTGCTTCGAATAAATCGCTACCTCCTCTGGCTAAAGAGGACTTAGCCATACATTTTTGATTCGATGCTGCATTGAATTTACTCATCAACCCATCAGCAATCGCCTTTCCTTGCTCACATTGACCAAATGTTGTACCGTTAATATCACGAGCTACCGTTTCTAAGTAGGACATGATATCCTCACATTGTGGACAAGCAGTTTTAATTGCCATCTTAGCAACATATGCACCTGCACTTGCAGCAACAGCTTTATAATATTCAGCAAATTGACGCCCCTTAATATAACTAAAACCACCCCACCTTAAGTCGAATGATCCTCTACAACCATCCAAAGAAGCACTAGGAAGTTGTATACCAACGGGTTGTAATTCTATAGGTCTTGGGCCACGACTGATAATTGACCCTCCGGTTAGAAAACCCGAACGCTGATCCTCTATTACCCCACCGGCATTTATACTAGTCATAGAACCGCCCCTTTGAGCAAACTTTAAGAAACCATCTAACCCACTGGCGTTAGCACTGAAATTAAATACCAATAACATTATTATCAATATGTAGCTCTTTGCCCTGTTTATATTAACCACTATATCCTCTTGATTTATGCTGCTTACGTTTACCCTGATCGCCTTGTTTCTTTTTAACTGCCAACTCTTGAGAATACTTACTTGCCAGAAGAATATTAGCCTCAAGTTCCGATGTACTGACAACACCTCTTGATACTTCAAACAATAAAAAACCATCTTTTTTGACTGCAACTAATGTAGGAATACTTGTTATTCCAAGGGACTTAGCAATATTGCCGGCCTTACTATCTAAACTTGCTATATCTAGTTGGAAGTGGTGCTGATTCACAAACCTTTTAAGAACAGGGGCGAATTCTCTGCAATAGCGGCAGGATTCATCAGCAAAAAGAAGTAAGTCAAACTCTTTGGCAAATCCTATAATTGCAACAATATTTTGCTCTGCCTCAACCTGCCTTTGTAACTTTACACCAAACACATTAGTGGGATGATTTTGGTTATCTGCTATTTCAGGATTAATAAAATTTGCCATGTCTGATGCATCAACTAAACTAAGTGCTCCATTCCACATCTCCATTTCTATCTTTTTATAGTTAATAACCGCTTGCCGCTTGGCTGATAATGGCGCATCTTGATCAAACCCAACTGCTACCATTTGATTTCTAGCATCATCGAGCTTTTTTTTCCTTGCCTCTATAGAAGCGGCCGCTACAGTAGCGCTGGGAATTTGATAATCTATTTCTGCTTTGTTTGGATTTGTGGACTGTCCTCTTTCAAACCAATAAAAACCCTTATATTGATTTGACTGCTCAAAAAAACTACCCCCCGCATTAGCGTTTGCTGCTATAAGCTGGAAGAAAATAAATAAGCTAGCTAATGTTCTGTTTTTCATATTATTTCAATTGCTCCAGTTCCTGCTTTAACTTGTGCAGTTTATGATGAGCCGCTAAAAGCGGTATATACCAACCACTAGCCTGCCTGCTCAAGTTGTTCTGTACTAAGGGATTCTTTTCAGTTTCTGAAAGCCTATTAAGCCTATTATATTCAGTGCTTGCTCTGTCATACTCTATTTGAGTCACATTAATTTCCTGTTGCTTAGCTACTCTCTTTTGATCAATTACTCTTTTTCGTTCTCTTTCTACCCCAGCAAGTCGCTCCCTCTCTAAAGACGCAAGCCTCTCTTTTTCTAGCCTTTCTAATGTAGCAAGTCTTTCTCTCTCCAGTCTTTCATGCTCTAATTGTGCTAAACGCTCAGCTTCAATTTTTGTTAATCTTTCCCTTTCTAATGCTTCCGCAGCTAGACGTTTTTCTTCCGGAGTTGGACCCATTAAATTTCGATTTACACCCGCTGCCCTATTCTTAGGATGCGCAGGAGTTTCCTTGTCAAATCTAGTTATGCTTTTAAAAGAATCTTTAATGCGAGCTTCAACATCACCAATATCCGGAAGAGCCATTTTTTTGTGTATATCCGCAGCTACTTCAGAAAAATCCATTTTAGAAAAATCAACCCGGCCAAGTTCTTCTAAGGTTAGTCCCCGGCAATTAGGTTTATTACCGCTAGTAAATGTCATACCAAGCTGCTTTCTTGCCTGTACTTGAATGGTTTTCTCAAGTAAATTACCCCAACAACAATGATGATTCTTTTTTCCTATTTTAATTCCAGCTGATTTAATGTCCTCTGAACCAGCAGGCACACATAGGTTTTTTTGACGTTGCTCCGATAATACTTCTTCATCCTTAGTGCATTTAGACCCAAGCTTTTTGCCCCAGCCTTTTGGAAACACTTGGCAGCAATTGCTATAGTCCATACCTTTTTTTGCGCACCTACGACCTACTCCCTCAAAGATTTTAAATCCGGCTTCAGTGTTCTTGCCTTGTGCCAAAGCACCAAGCTGAGACACTGAAGAAACCATCTCCGCATCCATATCATAACTTTTATCAAGACAGTTGCCATCTATACATGGTATGCCCTTGCAGACCAAGCCCTCTTGACCTTCTCTGTCTGCTGTGCTGTATCTAACTGTTTCGGATTCTATATAAGTCGGACTCCAGCGTTTGCAGGAAAACTCTTTTTTAATGTTAATGCAGTTACCCAAACTATCTCGCATTAAGCAATCACGCTGACCCAAAGAGTAACAACGCGCATGCTGAGCACAATCATTCTTACTTGGATAATCACAAATTTTACTATAAGCCCACTCCCAGCAATCACGCGCAACAACAAAACCCTCAACTGTTCTAGTACCACTACTAACACAATGTTTACTCGTATCAGAACATGTATAACTTGAACTAAAACGGCTTCCTGCCATTGATTCTAATGATGTAAAAACAAGTGAAATTACAATTAAGATTGAAATTATGAACAATATATTAGGTAAAAAATATTTCTTCATTGCAAGACGCACCTCTCAGTCCAATCTTCTTTCCATACTTCACAAATGTCGAAGGCCTCACGAAATTGATAAGTAAACTCATACTCATCCCATACCGCTCGCCAACGAGGAAAGCCTTCATTAATGTTGCCTATACCTCTTCCACCTCCTGGAAAACCAACATGCTCCCCAATCTGCTCAATTGACACATTAAGTTTTGCCGCTATATATGCTCTAGCATCCGCAATTATTGCACCTGGATTATTTTTCCAAATGGAATCGATTTGCGTTTCACCACTTACCTGTTGATGATTAGGTGTAATATGCCAACCCCAGCGTTTGTTTTTCCATTTAACTGCCCAACCCCAATTCATCTTCTCATTGTGTAAGCTATGACCTGGAAATCTAATTGTTTTTGATTGCCACTCCCCAAAGCCTATGCCTTTTTTAGTACAGGTTAGAGACACTGAATCATTACAGTTATATTTATTTCTTGGCTCTTCACAGAAAAATTGATCATAGTCAGTGTTTCTTTGCTCCTCTCTCTTAAGGTCAATATAATAAGTTGGCTCTTTAACCACTGGACCTTTTACCGTTTTACAGTCAATGTTAAGCTCTTTGAGCTTTTTCATTAAATCCCCCATAAGCTCACCTGTTGCTGCGGCAATATCATCAGCATCTCTTTTGTGTAAGCGATTTCCAGACTTGGTATAATCCGGCTCTAATTCATTTTCATCATAAAATCTAAATTCTTCTGACGCCCTTTTACTTCTTCCACTACTATCAAAATCAATTTCTTTAATAGAGTTTAGCTTACTTACTTCAGTTTCAACTCCATCCATACCGGGTATCATTCCCACGGCTTGCTTTGATCCTATAAGGCTAATAGCACTTTCATTTTGTCCTCTCATTTCTCTAAATAAACCTTCCTTATCCTCAATATTGCGATCAAACAAATCAGTGACTTCATTGATGTTGGTTCTCACATGGGCATAAATATGCACATTGATCCCGCAAATAATTAATAACACAATGACTGTTCTCATTTGAGTAAACCTCTAGCTTCACTTGCCATCTCACCATTTTTAGCAAAAAGCTCGAGAGCCGCCTTGATGGTAATTGAGCCAGCTACCTTATCGTGCTTTTTAGAAGCCGTTTTTCCTTCAAAAATCGGAGCTGAGTTAGCCAGCACTATCGCAGGCACACTTGTGATCGTAAAAGCTGTAAATGCTTCATCATCAATCTGCATTGCGCTGCTATCTTCGCTAGAAATCTCCATTATTAAATCAGTTAGCTTATGTATGCTGCAACCAGGCAAACCAATAAACACCAGTACCCCACCATAACGCTTTGCCTCTAGCGCATAGGCTTTAAGTAACTGCTTTGGCATTGAACTTGAGACAAATATTTGCAAAACAGGCCTAGGTTTGAATGCTTTTTCTTTCAATTTTGGATCAAATCCAGGTTGATTGATTATTTCTTTAAAATTATCCATTACCATCCCAGTATCACGCTCAGCAATTCCTCTAGCCCAATCTAAATCGGACTCTTGTGCTAAAGCGATATTGCTTACACTACTAAATAGACCGCTAAAGCTACTAAATATTATTAAGATCAAAATGCGCAACAATTTCGTTTCCTCCATATTACATAACTCCAATCCTGACCATCCTGCGGGTACTCCTTAAATGCAGAATATGCCATATCTGACATTCCCAGCGGCCAACAGCCAACAGGACCAGACGTTGATTTTGGATAAACCATCTGTAGTTTGTATTGTGATTTCTTGATTTTAAGAGCCGTTTGCTTACCGCAGATTTTGCCGTTAACACTCGCATCCGTTGTACTGGTGCTTTGAGCAAGACCAATACGGTGCATTTTGGCCAAAATCCTAGTAGTCAGCAAGGAACTATTCTGCACTCCACCAACATTATCCGCATTAGATCCACCCCATGGATACATATTGCCCCAGCACCCACTACACCAAAATAAATTATCACTTGCCGTATCAACAGTAGCAGCGGCGCAATCGATAACGCATGCTGATTGTGCTATTGGGTTAGCAAATAAAAATACTTCAGGATTAAGCAGAGTCTGGAGCTTTTCATCATTCCAGGTAGGATCAAGCTCAGATAAATAAGCAACGTCAAACGCGGCTTGCTCAAGACAGATAAGATCAGTAATTAATTCAAGCCAATAAATTAGTGGATAGATATAATAATGCAAATGGTAAAAACTGTTATGAGCTACCCGTTCATTATATGATCTATTATACGTGCCAGTTTTTCTTATGTCATTTGGTCCTAATTGCAATCCACCAAGCCCAACCATACAATAAGGGGTTCTCGTAATATCTACCATTCTAGCCGGCTCCCAAAATCCCA
>Ga0214195_1000207_pt1 | contig 14352 bp, 10 predicted proteins | sample TroBogEpilimnion_36_FD_153033 | JGI IMG/M metagenome (GOLD analysis project Ga0214195, IMG submission 153033) | Freshwater microbial communities from Trout Bog Lake, WI - 19AUG2008 epilimnion | ecosystem: Environmental > Aquatic > Freshwater > Lake > Epilimnion/Euphotic zone | place: Trout Bog... | reverse complement strand
AGCATATATTTTAAAAAAATAACAAAATAATAAATTAATTATATAAATTGTTATTCTGCTCTTAAGGCAATAAACCAGGGCCCTACAGAATTTTTATATCGCTCCTCTTTAACAATTTTTAGAATGTACTCTTCAAATTTACTAGTAAATAAATTTGCTTCTTCCATTGAAATTTTTGTTGAGGTTAATAAAATGTCGCTCAAACTTTCCTGCAAGTATTTTATGCTTGAGGTTTTATTGTTTATAAAATAATTTAAATAACAAATTTTCGTATCGAAAATTTGTTTATTGTTATTATAAACAGTAAAAAGAATTGATAGAGTTATAATGTTTTGGTCTTTGATCTTCGTGACCGGATAAAGATATACTTCTAATATCATATTTTTTTTTAATTATTAAATTTTTTTTTTTTACCAAATAAAATAATAATGCGAAATAAAACCCAGTAAAAAAAACTAAAAATAGGTCTAAATTTACTGCTACGGATTTTTGAAAAATTAATTAAAGGTAAAAACACTAAAATTAAAATACAAAAAAAAACTAAAATACAAATTAAAATACAAAAAAAAACTAAATAATCATGAAAATCTAAAATACCCTCCGCTGTAGGTGTTGCCGGTTCTTGAAAACCGAATTGCCAATCTACTGAAGCATCGCAAAAAGTTTTATTAAACAGCATATATTTTAAAAAAATAACAAAATAATAAATTAATTATATAAATTGTTATTCTGCTCTTAAGGCAATAAACCAGGGCCCTACAGAATTTTTATATAGCTCCTCTTTAACAATATTAAAAAGGTAATCTTCAAATTTAGTAGTAAATAAATTTGTTTGTCGTTATTATAAATTGTAAACAAAATAGAGACTGGTAGAATATTTGGATTTTGGACAGACGTCACTGGGAAAATGTATGCATGTACTAACAACATAGTTAAATTTTAATTATTAAATTTTTATTATCAAATAAAATATACTTACTATTGGAGTTGAACCAACACCTCTTTTGAGAACAAATTTTAAATCTGTCGCGTCTACCATTCCGCCAAGTAAGCACCTCTTTAACTTATTTTTTACGAAATTAATTGCTTTAATTTATTGTTAAATTTCTGGTAATATGAAAGATTTATTAAAAAATATTTTAATAAAAAAAAATAAAAAACAAAAAAACCAAATAACATCCAAAATACTTGCGGAGCAAAAGAATAAAAATCAAATTGTGGCATAATTAATTATATATAATATATTTATTTTATAAAAAAGTAAGTCGCTATGTTTCCCGTTTTCCAGTATCTAATAGTGATTTAAAAACCTATAACCGATGAGTTCTTTTGATTTCACGTAAAGATTAAAAACAAACAAAACTAAAATAATAAAAATTTTTTATTCCAACTGCACGTTCCCGTACAATTACCTTGTTACGACTTCATCCTGGTCAAAAATCTTAAAATAAAAAACGTTATTAAAAAAAAATATTCAAATATAAATATATAAAAATATATAATATCTTTTCAAAATAAAAGAAATCTTCAATTAAAACTTCCTCCCAGCATGTGACGGGCGGTGTGTACAAGGTCTAGGTACTAATTCACCGTAACATTCTGGTTTACGATTACTTGTGATTCCACCTTCATATAAACGAATTTCAGTCCATAATCCGAACACGATAATTTTTAAAGATTAACTAAATATTTTTGTACAACTTTTTGTAATTATCATTGTAGCACGTGTGTAGCCCAGTTTATAAAGGCCATAAGGACTTGACGTCATTCTCACCTTCCTCTGATTTATCATCAAACAGTATTTTAATTGTAGTTTTAATAAAATTAAAAAATATTAAATTACTAAAATAAAAAAAGAGTTACGCTCGTTAAAAGGACTTAACCAAACACCTCACGGCACGAGCTGACGACAGCCATGCAACACCTGTATTTTTTTGTTTATAAAAATAAAATTTTTATTTTATAACTTTATCTAAAAATTAAAAAAGATAAAAAAAATATTCAAAAACTGGTAAGGTTTGCGCGTATTATCGCATTAAACCACATGCTCCACCACTTGTGTAGACCCCCGTCAATTCCTTTGAGTTCCAATCTTGCGATCGTACTTCCCAGGCGGAGTGCTTAACGCGTTAACTTTACAATAGAAAAAAATCCTACTGTTAGCACTCATATTTGAGGGCGTAGACTACCGGGGTATCTAATCCCGTTTGATCCCTACGCTTTCGTACCTCAACGTCAGTATTAACCCAAAAAATCGCCTTCGCCTCTGGCATTCCTCCATGAATTTTAGGATTTTACTCCTATGCATGAAATTCTATTTTTCTCTATTAAACTCAAGTAATATCTGTATTATAAATGTTTTTTAGAATAAACCAAAAATTTTATTTAAAATAGAAAATTACCGTCTACGTACACTTTACGCCCAATCATTCCGGATAACGCTTGCCCCCTTCGTATTACCGCGGCTGCTGGCACGAAGTTAGCCGGGGCTTCTTCTTTAATTTACTGTCACTATCTTCATTAACGAATAAGTTTTACAACCAATTAATATGTTATAAACATACTAATCTTTTGCGCTGTCCTCACTTACGCAGCATTACTGGATCAAGCTTTCGCCCATTGTCCAAGATTCCCCACTGCTGGCTCGAAAGCCTGGGCCTTGTCTCAGTCCCAGTGTGGCTGATCATCCTCTCAGACCAACTAAAGATCATCGGCTTGGTAAGCTATTATCCTACCAACTACCTAATCTTTCAAAAGTGTATCCTTAATCGTTGTTAAACTTATTTTTGCTGTTTTTCAACATTAATTATTAAAATATAATTACAAATTATTAAATAATAAGGGTAACTTGCTTTTGTATTACTCACCTGTACGCTATATTAATATAATTTAATATAAACTAGCATGTGTAAAGTATGCTGCCAGCGTTCATCCTGAGCCAGGATCAAACTCACTTTTTCTACAGTAAAAACTGAAATTTTAGAACTATATTTATTGATACTTAGGCTTAAGTAGATTTGAACTACTGACATTACGCTTATCAAGCGTATACTCTAACCACTAAGTTATAAGCCTTTTTAGAAAAGTATGCTTAACCTTTTAAAGAAACTGGTTGAAAACTTTTTATTTCACCTCGTAAACGATAATAAATAATAATTATAGCCAATCCTACAGCTGATTCTGCTGCTGCAACAGTCAATATAAAAAAAGAAAAGACTTGTCCACAAAAATCATCTAAATATGTCGATAAAACAATAAAATTTAAATTTAAACTTAACAAAATTATTTCAATACACATTAAAACAATTAAGATATTTCGACGATTTAAAACTATACCTAATAAACCTATAAAAAATAAAAAGATATTTGAAGTTAACTGATTTAAAAACATAGAATTATTTTTTACATTATTAAACCAGAAGACAATGAAATTATTTTCATATATTTTGTAAAACGAATAAAATAAGGAACACCACCAAATATACGCGTAAATAAAATTTTATTATGTCTATTTAATAAAACAACTGCATTATCGAAAAACCTTATACTCTCATTTCTAATAAAACTATTCGATTTTTTTGACCTAATAACTAATGCGTGATAACCATTGCACAATATTCCATTATTTTTTTATAAAAACCAATTTTTTATACAATCAAATAATATTTCTATATTATTATCAAAAGAATTTTTATTCTTAAACAAATCATCTATAGAAATCAAATGTTTATACTTTAATATTCCAGCAACAGTAAATCCAGTTATAAACGTTACTGATAATAATAAAAATATCGTATAAGTACTTGGAGTTTCTTCTTTTTTAATATACTCATTTAAATTTTTTTCAATAACCATATTTTTTTTTAATTGTATATCACAATTTTCTTGAACTATTTTAATATTGTGTTTTAAATCAAAAAGATAGCCATTTTGTTTATAATTTAAAAAAAAACTATATAAAATTAGAATAATTAAAAAAATTATTAATGCAATTAAAAAATAAGTTATAATTTTTTCATTTTTTTTTATAAAGTTTTTCATATTTAAAAATTTGAAAAAAGTCCTTGAACTATAGTAAGTAATTCTTCATCTACAACTACAGTACCTACTGCATTTTCGACAAATTTAGAAAGTAATTCGTCGTTTTTAACTAAAGTACTTACTACATTTGTCGAAAATTTCGTTAGTACTGCATCATTTTCAACGAAAGTTTTTGCTACATTTGTCGAAAATTTCGTTAGTACTGCATCATTTTCAACGAAAGTTTTTGCTACATTTTCGACAAATTCAATTGTAGCTTCCCTTGTTGTTGCCTGACTTACTGGCAATAATATCTTAGATATTTCTTCATTATAACTCTCTAAAACATTTAAAATATTATCAAAATAATTTTGCATTAAATTACTGTTGTGTTCCTCAAACACTCTTATCATTTGCTCATTAGAGGTAGAGCTTGTATTTACTAAAACAGCAACAACCAAAATAATTATAAGTGTTGTAGATAGAAGAATTAACACGTTGAAATCTGTTGTTTTTAAGCCCATATTCTGATTTATAACATACAATGATTTTTCGATACCAGTTAATTTTAAATCAATAGCTTGTAATATATTCAACCCTTGCTGTTCAATATTTTTTAAATTATCTAATTGATAAATTAACTCGTTATGTTGATTTTCTAAAATTTGAATTATTTGATTTTGAATACTATACAAAAAAAAAGATACACATAAAATGACAATAAGTAAAATTGTAAAAATGATTAATGTATTTATAAAATCCATAAAATTTTTTATTTATTAAAATTATTTAGTTAAATTATTATTTTTATAATTTCTTTTAATAAATATTATTTATTAAATTATTATTTAATTTTTATTTATTATAAAAATATTTTTATTTATTTTTATTTTAAAAAACAGTTTTTATTTATATAAAAAATTATTTATTTTATTTTTATTTTTGTAAAAATAAAACTTCACTTTGATGGAATCGAACCAACACAAAAAAACTTAGAAGGTTTACGCTCTTCCAATTAAGCTAAAAGTGAATTAATAAAAAATTACCAAACTGATTTAGAATAACCGGGAATTAAACCAAATTGCATTAAATCACGTAAAATAAAACGGGATAAATTAAATTTTTTTGAAACACCACGAGAACGATTTGTTAACAAACATCTGGACACAGAACGAATTCGTGTTTTATTATGTAAAAATGCTTTTTTTATATAATTTTGATTTATAAAAACATCTAAATTTATTTTTTTTTTACTAAATAAATTTCTAAATATTACTTTAGAAATTAATTTTTTTTTTTCTATTTTATTAAAAAGTTTTTTAGTATATAAATTTTTTATTATTAAATATTTCATTTTTAACTATTCCCACTATAAAGCGCCAACTTCCCAAGCATAAAAAAAACCAACAATTAACTCAATAATGAAATCAAGCATTAAATAAAAGGTATCTATATTTAAAAAACTAAAAGTACACCATAATACCAAAATAAAATATATAATAAGTATCGTTGTTTAACATACAAAAATTAATAAACAATATAGGTACAAAATAAAATTTTATATCAAAACAATTTCTCGCATCCTCATAAGGATCAAAACCACACTCATACGCCGACACTTTTTCTGAAGCGGAAATATACAAACTAAAACGATAAGACATAAAAATAATAATAAAACCAAGAACTAAACTTATTAAAAAAAATAGCAAAATAGAAAAATAATTGTTATATAAAAAAATTAACTTCATAATTAATTAAAATAAAATATTTTTTTTATGTTCTGTCCTAATTTTAACAAATTATTTGAATTTTTAGTATATACATTACTAAAAACAGAATTTTCTAAAAAAGATTTTACTGGATATTTACTTACAAAAAAAGTATTTGAGTATAAAAAACATTTAAAATTAAATTTATTTTTAATCTTTAATACTTCAAAATAGTAATGAAAAAAATTAAAATTTCGTTTTTTAAAAGAAAAATTAAAATCTAATAAAAGAAATTTTATATCTTTTAGACTATTTTCAACTATTATTTTAGTTTTTTTAAAAAAATTTTGATTATTTAAAAATAAATTTTCATTTTCAAAAAAAGATAATGTTGAAAAAACACCTAAAACATCTGAAGCTATATCAGACCAATGAGTATTTAACCAAAAAAAAAATTTTATTTTTAAAAATTTTACGATTTAATATATTATCCTCCAAATTTAAAGAAAATATATTTTTAAAATTTTTTAATTTCTTACCTGAAATTATTAATTTATTTAAAAATAAAAGATTTAAAAAACTTATATTTCTACGTATATCAAATAAAACACTAGTTGGTATTAAATTTTTTAAAATATTTGAATAAATTAAATAATTAAATCTTTTTGATAAGTTACTACCTAGAATAATAAATGGTATTTTAAAATCTGAAAGATATTTTGACATTTTTGTTTTTCCTTCAAAAATATTTAATATATAATTTATATTTATATTTATATATTGACTTGGAAAATTACAGTTATAAAAACCACTATAAATATTCTTAAAATTATTAGTATAATATTTAGATCTAATTTTAAAATTTAATAAACTATATTCAGTTTTTAAATTCGTACCAATCATAAGAACTATTGAAGGTATAGATAATGATAAAAGTTCAGTATTAATATTATCTTCAAAATAAAAATTTTCACTTTCATTAAAAGAATAAGATTTTACATTAGAATTTTTTAAGACGAACCAGAAACATATATTATTCTAACAAAATAAAATGCAGTAATAAAAAACTCAAACAAAAAGCTATACTTTACAAAAAATATAAAGTCAGAATAAACTTGAAAACTTAAAGGGTAATTAATTTTATTATCAATTATTTTTATGAAAAAATAATTGAAAAAAATAAAGCATTTATATATAGAACTAATTAAAAATATACAAGTAAAAAAAATATAATAATGCCAACCGCCTTGTTTAGCGTAAAAAACAAAAACTAAAGCCTTTTTTTTTAAAATTGTAGTAGGATTATACCATAAACAAAAATAAGACCTTAAACTACTTTTTATTACTAAAGTTAATCCCCATAATTTTTCTTTATTTACAAAGATATGGTATTCGATATTTGGGTTATAGAAATTAATATGAAACATATTCAAAATAAATAAACCTACAATAAAAAAACTAATTAGAAGATAAGTTAAAAGAAAGATTATTAAATATTTTTTGTTAGATAGAAACGTTTTTATAAAAAAAATTATAAAAAAAGTAAAAGAAAGCTGAATAAATAAAATTGTTTGTAAGAGCATTTAAATTTTAAAATTGAAAACGATAATATTATTATAAATACTCGTTATTTATGACATTAATTATAAAAAAAATAAAAAATAAAAAAGCACTAAAAATTTTATATTAAAATTTTTTAAAAATTAGTACTAATAAACTACAATTCTCTCAAATTTTATGTTTTTAGCCTATTAAACGTAATGTTCTTTTACGAATTTATAAAATTTATTTTGAAGTAAGTTTCTAGCTTAGATGCATTCAGCTATTATCTTTTATACACGTAGCTACTCGGCACTGCTTTTTAAACAACCGACACACCAGTGGTGTACTTAATCTGGTCCTCTCGTACTAAGATTTAAACTTCGCAATTTTCAACATTTATAGAAGATAGGGACCGAACTGTCTCACGACGTTCTAAACCCAGCTCACGTACCACTTTACCCGGCGAACAGCCGAACCCTTGGAACCTACTTCAGCTCCAGGATGTGATGAGCCGACATCGAGGTGCCAAACGGTCTCGTCGATAAGAACTCTCAGAAACCATCAGCCTGTTATCCCCGGCGTACCTTTTATTCGTTGAGCGATAATTTTTCCACAAAAAATTACCGGATCACTACGACCGACTTTCGTCTCTGTTTGGTATGTATACCTTACAGTTAAGCAATTATATATCGTTATACTTTTAATAATAAAAATTATTTAAAATTACCTTTGTACGCCTCCGTTACTCTTTAGGAGGCGACCGCCCCAGTCAAACTACCTCTCATAAGCTGTCTTTAAAAAATTAGTACATCTAAAATTTAAGGGTGGTATTTCACCTACACATTTTAAAGTTCCCACCTATTCTACACAAAAAAATTAAATATACAACTTAAAATTATAGTAAAGGTGCACGGGGTCTTTCCGTCTAACTATAAAAAACCCGCATCTTCACGGGTACTTCAATTTCACCAAGTGTGTGTTGGAGACAGCGGAGAAGTCATTACACCATTCATGCAGGTCGGAACTTACCCGACAAGGAATTTCGCTACCTTTGGACCGTCAGAGTTACAGCCGCCGTTTACTGGGGGTTATTTTTAATGCCACAGCATTTCCATTTCACCTTACAGCACCGGGCAGGTGTCAGCCCCTATACATCTTCTTTCGAATTAGCAGAGACTTGTGTTTTTAATAAACAGTTGCTTCTCCCTCTTTAATGATAACTTTAGTATATAATAAAGTCACTCCTTTTCCCAAAGTTACGGAGCCAATTTGCCGAGTTCCTTCAACACAATTATCTTGAACACCTTAGTATTTTCTACCCATCTACCTGTGTCGGTTTAAGGTACGATTTTATTTTTGAGCTTTTTCCTGAAAATATTTTATTAATATTATAAAATTATTTTGTCACTTCAAAAAATTCCCATTTGCGTATACTTTTGTAATTTACATTAGGGATCGTCTTATTCGTTTTTTTTAATTATTAAAACGAAAACCTTAGATTTTCGGTGACAGTGATTAAACACTGTTTTTAGCTACTTATGCCAGTATACTCACTTTTGTTATTTCCAATTATTTTTACAAATAATCTTCAAAAATATCCAAAACGTTCTGCTACCAATTAAAAATTCCATAAATTCGGATTTATTTTTAGTCTCTATAAATTTTCAAAATTAAAAAACTCTATTTATGAGCTGTTACGCTATCTTTAAAAGATGGCTGCTTCCAAGCCTACTTTTTAATTGTCTTAATTTGTTAACTTCTTTTCACTCAAAATAAAATTTAAGTCCTTATTTTTTGGTCTGGGCTGTTTCCCTTTAGACTATAAACCTTAGCGCTTATAGTCTGACTATATAACATAATAAAACGTATTCTTAGTTTTTTAAAATTCAGTAAGATAAATAAACCCCCCTTACTTTAAAAGTGCTTTACCCCATTTTATAATTGTTATACGCTATACTAAAATATATTTCGCAGAAAACCAGCTATCCCTGAGTTTGATTAGCCTTTCACTCCTAATCACAAGTCATCCCAATCTTTTTCAACAGATACGAGTTCAGCCCTCCTTTTAGTGTTACCACATAACTATCAGCTTGCTCATGATTAGATCACTCAGCTTCGGGTTTTATGTTTTAGACTATAATAATGTTTTTTAAAACTTGCTTTTACTACGTTTACTATAGAATTAAACTTGCCTAAAACATAAACTCACTGGCCCATTATGCAAAAGGTAATCAGTAACTTTTTTAAAAAGCGTCTGAAGTTTGTTTACATTAAATTTTAGGTTCTTTTAACTCTTAAAAGTTCTTTTTCACCTTTCCCTCACGGTACTTGTTCACTATCGATTATTAACTATATTTAGGTTTGAGGGTAGATCCCCAATAACAACAAAAATAACATATTCCGTTGTTTTTTAAAATTAATTTTTTAAAAGTATACAGGACTTACACCTTCTCCGGTATTTTCTACATTAAAAAATTAAAAATTACCTTAATCCGAATTCGCTCGCCACTACAATCGGAATCTCGTTTGATTTTTTTTATAAGTTACTAAAATGTTTTACTTCACTTTATTATTTTTTTATCTTAAATGAATTTTTATTCAAAATAGTTAAACAACATCAAAAAATTTTTAATTGTCTTTTTGCAATACACAACTATATTTAATTAATATCAAGGCAGCCCTTTAATGTATTTTTTACAAGAAAAAAAGGACTTGAACCTATATCGATGATTTTGGAAATCATTATTTTACCATTTAAATTATTTTCTCAAAAATAAAATATACTTACTATTAGAGTTGAACCAACACCTCTTTTGAGAACAAATTTTAAATCTGTCGCGTCTACCATTCCGCCAAGTAAGCACCTCTTTAACTTATTTTTTATGAAATTAATTGCTTTAATTTATTGTTAAATTTCTGGTAATATGAAAGATTTATTAAAAAATATTTTAATAAAAAAATAAAAAACAAAAAAACCAAATAACATCCAAAATACTTGCGGAGCAAAAGAATAAAAATCAAATTGTGGCATAATTAATTATATATAATATATTTATTTTATAAAAAAGTAAGTCGCTATGTTTCCCGTTTTCCAGTATCTAATAGTGATTTAAAAACCTATAACCGATGAGTTCTTTTGATTTCACGTAAAGATTAAAAACAAACAAAACTAAAATAATAAAAATTTTTTATTCCAACTGCACGTTCCCGTACAATTACCTTGTTACGACTTCATCCTGGTCAAAAATCTTAAAATAAAAAACGTTATTAAAAAAAAATATTCAAATATAAATATATAAAAATATATAATATCTTTTCAAAATAAAAGAAATCTTCAATTAAAACTTCCTCCCAGCATGTGACGGGCGGTGTGTACAAGGTCTAGGTACTAATTCACCGTAACATTCTGGTTTACGATTACTTGTGATTCCACCTTCATATAAACGAATTTCAGTCCATAATCCGAACACGATAATTTTTAAAGATTAACTAAATATTTTTGTACAACTTTTTGTAATTATCATTGTAGCACGTGTGTAGCCCAGTTTATAAAGGCCATAAGGACTTGACGTCATTCTCACCTTCCTCTGATTTATCATCAAACAGTATTTTAATTGTAGTTTTAATAAAATTAAAAAATATTAAATTACTAAAATAAAAAAAGAGTTACGCTCGTTAAAAGGACTTAACCAAACACCTCACGGCACGAGCTGACGACAGCCATGCAACACCTGTATTTTTTTGTTTATAAAAATAAAATTTTTATTTTATAACTTTATCTAAAAATTAAAAAAGATAAAAAAAATATTCAAAAACTGGTAAGGTTTGCGCGTATTATCGCATTAAACCACATGCTCCACCACTTGTGTAGACCCCCGTCAATTCCTTTGAGTTCCAATCTTGCGATCGTACTTCCCAGGCGGAGTGCTTAACGCGTTAACTTTACAATAGAAAAAAATCCTACTGTTAGCACTCATATTTGAGGGCGTAGACTACCGGGGTATCTAATCCCGTTTGATCCCTACGCTTTCGTACCTCAACGTCAGTATTAACCCAAAAAATCGCCTTCGCCTCTGGCATTCCTCCATGAATTTTAGGATTTTACTCCTATGCATGAAATTCTATTTTTCTCTATTAAACTCAAGTAATATCTGTATTATAAATGTTTTTTAGAATAAACCAAAAATTTTATTTAAAATAGAAAATTACCGTCTACGTACACTTTACGCCCAATCATTCCGGATAACGCTTGCCCCCTTCGTATTACCGCGGCTGCTGGCACGAAGTTAGCCGGGGCTTCTTCTTTAATTTACTGTCACTATCTTCATTAACGAATAAGTTTTACAACCAATTAATATGTTATAAACATACTAATCTTTTGCGCTGTCCTCACTTACGCAGCATTACTGGATCAAGCTTTCGCCCATTGTCCAAGATTCCCCACTGCTGGCTCGAAAGCCTGGGCCTTGTCTCAGTCCCAGTGTGGCTGATCATCCTCTCAGACCAACTAAAGATCATCGGCTTGGTAAGCTATTATCCTACCAACTACCTAATCTTTCAAAAGTGTATCCTTAATCGTTGTTAAACTTATTTTTGCTGTTTTTCAACATTAATTATTAAAATATAATTACAAATTATTAAATAATAAGGGTAACTTGCTTTTGTATTACTCACCTGTACGCTATATTAATATAATTTAATATAAACTAGCATGTGTAAAGTATGCTGCCAGCGTTCATCCTGAGCCAGGATCAAACTCACTTTTTCTACAGTAAAAACTGAAATTTTAGAACTATATTTATTGATACTTAGGCTTAAGTAGATTTGAACTACTGACATTACGCTTATCAAGCGTATACTCTAACCACTAAGTTATAAGCCTTTTTAGAAAAGTATGCTTAACCTTTTAAAGAAACTGGTTGAAAACTTTTTATTTCACCTCGTAAACGATAATAAATAATAATTATAGCCAATCCTACAGCTGATTCTGCTGCTGCAACAGTCAATATAAAAAAAGAAAAGACTTGTCCACAAAAATCATCTAAATATGTCGATAAAACAATAAAATTTAAATTTAAACTTAACAAAATTATTTCAATACACATTAAAACAATTAAGATATTTCGACGATTTAAAACTATACCTAATAAACCTATAAAAAATAAAAAGATATTTGAAGTTAACTGATTTAAAAACATAGAATTATTTTTTACATTATTAAACCAGAAGACAATGAAATTATTTTCATATATTTTGTAAAACGAATAAAATAAGGAACACCACCAAATATACGCGTAAATAAAATTTTATTATGTCTATTTAATAAAACAACTGCATTATCGAAAAACCTTATACTCTCATTTCTAATAAAACTATTCGATTTTTTTGACCTAATAACTAATGCGTGATAACCATTGCACAATATTCCATTATTTTTTTATAAAAACCAATTTTTTATACAATCAAATAATATTTCTATATTATTATCAAAAGAATTTTTATTCTTAAACAAATCATCTATAGAAATCAAATGTTTATACTTTAATATTCCAGCAACAGTAAATCCAGTTATAAACGTTACTGATAATAATAAAAATATCGTATAAGTACTTGGAGTTTCTTCTTTTTTAATATACTCATTTAAATTTTTTTCAATAACCATATTTTTTTTTAATTGTATATCACAATTTTCTTGAACTATTTTAATATTGTGTTTTAAATCAAAAAGATAGCCATTTTGTTTATAATTTAAAAAAAAACTATATAAAATTAGAATAATTAAAAAAATTATTAATGCAATTAAAAAATAAGTTATAATTTTTTCATTTTTTTTTATAAAGTTTTTCATATTTAAAAATTTGAAAAAAGTCCTTGAACTATAGTAAGTAATTCTTCATCTACAACTACAGTACCTACTGCATTTTCGACAAATTTAGAAAGTAATTCGTCGTTTTTAACTAAAGTACTTACTACATTTGTCGAAAATTTCGTTAGTACTGCATCATTTTCAACGAAAGTTTTTGCTACATTTGTCGAAAATTTCGTTAGTACTGCATCATTTTCAACGAAAGTTTTTGCTACATTTTCGACAAATTCAATTGTAGCTTCCCTTGTTGTTGCCTGACTTACTGGCAATAATATCTTAGATATTTCTTCATTATAACTCTCTAAAACATTTAAAATATTATCAAAATAATTTTGCATTAAATTACTGTTGTGTTCCTCAAACACTCTTATCATTTGCTCATTAGAGGTAGAGCTTGTATTTACTAAAACAGCAACAACCAAAATAATTATAAGTGTTGTAGATAGAAGAATTAACACGTTGAAATCTGTTGTTTTTAAGCCCATATTCTGATTTATAACATACAATGATTTTTCGATACCAGTTAATTTTAAATCAATAGCTTGTAATATATTCAACCCTTGCTGTTCAATATTTTTTAAATTATCTAATTGATAAATTAACTCGTTATGTTGATTTTCTAAAATTTGAATTATTTGATTTTGAATACTATACAAAAAAAAAGATACACATAAAATGACAATAAGTAAAATTGTAAAAATGATTAATGTATTTATAAAATCCATAAAATTTTTTATTTATTAAAATTATTTAGTTAAATTATTATTTTTATAATTTCTTTTAATAAATATTATTTATTAAATTATTATTTAATTTTTATTTATTATAAAAATATTTTTATTTATTTTTATTTTAAAAAACAGTTTTTATTTATATAAAAAATTATTTATTTTATTTTTATTTTTGTAAAAATAAAACTTCACTTTGATGGAATCGAACCAACACAAAAAAACTTAGAAGGTTTACGCTCTTCCAATTAAGCTAAAAGTGAATTAATAAAAAATTACCAAACTGATTTAGAATAACCGGGAATTAAACCAAATTGCATTAAATCACGTAAAATAAAACGGGATAAATTAAATTTTTTTGAAACACCACGAGAACGATTTGTTAACAAACATCTGGACACAGAACGAATTCGTGTTTTATTATGTAAAAATGCTTTTTTTATATAATTTTGATTTATAAAAACATCTAAATTTATTTTTTTTTTAC
>Ga0214195_1000097_pt1 | contig 21803 bp, 21 predicted proteins | sample TroBogEpilimnion_36_FD_153033 | JGI IMG/M metagenome (GOLD analysis project Ga0214195, IMG submission 153033) | Freshwater microbial communities from Trout Bog Lake, WI - 19AUG2008 epilimnion | ecosystem: Environmental > Aquatic > Freshwater > Lake > Epilimnion/Euphotic zone | place: Trout Bog... | reverse complement strand
GGTTGTAATAGGGATTGAAGGGGATTATAGTAACAATAATCCCTAAAGAACGATAATCCCCATGAAAAAATATATCACAACGGTGTACTATTTAGTAGATAATTTTTGCCAAATATTCAATGAATGGCAAAAAGAAAAATTATTACCAAGTAATAAAATACGCAATAGAGTTTCCCATTTAAGCCTTGCAGAACTCCTTACCATAGTGCTGTATTTTTATTTATCACCATGTAAAGATTTTAAAAATTATTATCTTTACTTTTTACCAGCAAAGTGTCCTGGTTACTTCAAACTGCTCAGCTATCCTAGAATTATACAGCTATGGCCTAGTTTAATATTACCTTTGGTAATTCTAATGCATCAGTTAAAGGGTGAACAGACAGGAATCTATTTTATAGACTCAACCAAACTTCAAATTTGCCATAACAAAAGGGCTTCTAGTAATAAGGTATTTGGCAAGAAAGCCAGAATGGGTAAGAGTAGTTATGGTTGGTTTATGGGATATAAACTACATTTAATCATTAACAATAAAGGAGAAATTATGTCAATCAAAATTACCAAAGGAAATACAAGTGACTTATCTTGCACAGTTGCTTTAACTCAAGGATTACAGGGGAAATTATTTGGTGATAAAGGGTATATTTCCAAGAGTTTATTTGATAAACTTTATGCTAGAAACATCCGTTTATTTACAGGAATCCGCAGAGATATGAAAAATCATTTACTTGAAATTGAAGACAAAATATTACTACGAAAAAGAACCCTTATTGAATCGGTATTTAATGTACTCAAAAACAGAATGAATCTCGAACACACAAGGCACAGATCACCTTTGAACTTCCTAGTTCATTTGCTTGCCTGCCTTGTGAGTTATGCTATAATAAAATCATCTGATTTTAATCAATTTACACCTCAATCTATGCTATCCTTATCCTAAATTAGCATTAATAATGAAAGTGACTTAAAAAACCTAAGTAAACCACAATTTTATAATCGACTAGCATATTATTTCAGTGAACTTAATGCTCTTCATCCATTTCGTGACGGTAATGGGAGAACAGAGCGATTATTGTTTGAAATTATCATTGTACGAGCAGGATATGACGTTATATGGGATATGGCTTCACCTGATGAATATGTGCAAGCAGTGATAGATGGTTATTATCACTGCTTCGATAAGCTCACTATTATTTTTAAAAAAATAATAGTTGTTCCTGTTTAAACAGCTGATAAGATTTAAGTTCAATATGATCTTGAGTCTTTTGCTCCTGCTAATAGTAAATCATCAGGTAATATCAGCCTGATACCATTTAGGTCCGCATCAACAGGATCGATAAATGCATTAGTTGCTTGTAATATCTTCTGGCTGACTATCCTATCACTCCAATCCACTTTTGCCGTATAACGTTGAGCAAAATCTAACGTGCGTATAAGTGCTTCCGGATGACGATTATGCGACATAGCCTTGAGTGCAATAAGGTAATTGTTTCTGTAAACAGTCGGGATAATAATACACTGCTGCTCTTTCGCTACTAACTCTGCATTCATCATGATACGAGCAATACGTCCATTACCATCAGCAAAAGGATGCACTTCTGCTACGAGAAACATCATGAATACTGCTCGCTGAAATGGAGTGTCAAAGCTTTTGTACAGCTCAAATCCCTTTTTCAACGTGCCTTCCACTAATTCAGGATTAACAAATAATGTGCTACCAGCGCGATTACCCTCTACTTTAAATTTGCCTGGTAATTTTTCTGGACGTTTGGCCATGATAATGGCATGACGTTGCTTTAGTAGCATCACTAAATCCTCGAAATGTTTCGGTATTTTTGCCATTTCCTTCTGGTTGGAAACAATTTTATATGTACCAAGGACATCATGCGCGTCAGCTGGTCTGTCATTTGGTATTTTTCCTCCAAAAACAATCTCTTCTGCCTCACTTACTGCAAACTCAGTACCTTCAATAAAATTTGAGAAATACGCTTCGTAAAATGCAAGTAGCTTAGTTGTAACTGGTGCTTGCCTTATTATCGGTGGCATTACATACAAAGCGCGGTGTAATATTTCAAATAGTTGTAATCTGTCAGGATCATATGGCACTCCCATTTTTCGGGCAATACCGGTTTTAGATGACAGTAAGGCATCGCGCGTACCCAGTAATGTGCCAATAAGCTCATCCAATTGTTTAAATTCTTTTTCTAACCCAAGCACAGGAGCAAGTTTACGTGCTTCATCTCGTATTTGCATGATGACATTTTCACCGGATTTCCTAAGTATAGTATCTAATCTCTCTTCAATTTCCTGTCTACTAAGCGTGCGAGCAACATTTTCTTCACGTGGACGTGAAATACGCATATTTTCTAAATAGGCCCGCGCATAAGAACTAAGACGTAGTCCATCCATAAATGGTTTATCTTCTGGCAGTGGCGGATGTCCTCTGCGCGTACGCACCATAATTCCAGGTAAGTCAATATCACGTTTTCTATCTGAGACAATAAATACTGAACCATCTAGTGCAGGCTTTAATTCTAGTGCAGTACGATCTGCAATTAGTACCTCCGGTACAAGCTCACCAATAATATGCCATAAATTACGTTTAACAATTGCCTCTGGCGTATCGGTATGATTAGAAGTATAAAGACGTGAAGCTAGTTTACGAAGTTTTCCCTGATTCACCGCACGAGAGATCATTCTCCGATTATTTGTGTCAGAAACAGTGATTTCAGGCAATATTGACGACATTCTGGGCATATAAAACCTATTTTCACCCATTGTAACAGACAAATTGGGAGAAATAAATATATTTTTAAGACAATTTGGGTTATTTAATGTAGTGATGATAAATGTTTAAATAACTATTATGATCAAACGACACTTTGATGAAGCTTTTGACTTTATTCAACACCATGTTATTAGCCAGCTTGTATGAGACTAAATGATAACATCTGCCAATTGTTTATTCTTTAAAAGAAATAATAATCAATACTCAGAAACTGAATTTATAAATTACCGAAAAGAGTTAGCATGTAATACTTCCTTAACTAATTTTTTCTTAAAATCTTGCTCGAATATTTGATCAGATAATCGATAAAAATCATTAGCAGTAACCGATCCTAAAGTTATACGATAAATTTTTATCATAACCTTACGTCTTGGTATCACATCTTCGTGTATATATTTATGAACTAAACTTCTGCGCTTGCCAATTGCTTTTGCAAACACTTCAATTTCCATTTCTTGTATTTCAAGCCATATTTCTAATCTCATAATGGAAGCAATTTTAAGTTATTACAAATAATTTAAGAAAAACACAGCTTTATATCCATTTGCAAAAAGTTTTCAAATTAGTTCATTAAATGAACTAATTTTACTACATTTATAAATAATTTCCGTAGAGTGCAGTTAGCATAAATGCTGAGGTTGGTAGTAATTTAATAAAATAAACTAGTTCATTTTTTGTTTCATTTAATGAACTCATGGTTGCGGAATATGAAAGTTTGCCTAATGTTAAAATGATGAATTGCAAAAGAATGGTTCAAACAATGATGCAAAAGATAGAAAGGAACGAACGTAGTAGTGAAGAAACTTATGCTAACATAATTGCTAAAATAAAGATAATGTATAAGGACAAAATAACTGAAGCAGAAGCCTCTGAAGCAGCTAGAAACCTGATTGGCTTTTGTCAGGAAATTCTTAATTACAAACTTGAGAAACAAAGAGAGTTGAAGAATAAGGAACAAAAAAGAAACCTGATTGACTTGTCAAGAAAAATAATTTAGCATCGGAGTCAGGATAACTGTATAAGTTATTCTGGGGTGTTACGACCTCTACTAAAAGTGGCAGGCATCAACCATAAATGATGTATCCTCGACTTTCCTGTTATGGTCGGGGAGATGATAGTGTATGTCCAGGGTTTCGGCCTAAAGACTATCGTAACTGACTTTTGGCGGTTTCGTAAACTCCCCGATCGCCAAAGATAATTCCTAAAATTTTCTCTTTGGCGGTCAAAACGGAACGGTTTCAATAGCGTTGTTGTTATTGAAACCTCTTTGTTTAACTATTCAAGAGGGAGTTATTATGATCATCAAAAAAGCAATTATTCTATTATATCCACCATATAATCACAATATTATTAAGCTAGATAAATCTTTGACTACTTACTGCCAAGATAATAATTTGGCAATAATCAAAACTATCTATGCTGAAGATACATTTGATTGTGATCCATTACGTCAACTGATCCAATCTGTAAACAGACAAAGTAAACCTGTTACCGTCATCATTGACAGAAACTGCTATACCTCGTTTTTTCATATATGCACCTGGTGCGTACTCGGTACCTTATCGACAGCAAAGCTGATAGATGAGCTGCTAGTCTATCAAGGAATTGAGCAGCAAGAGATCGATTGCCAAAAAACAAAGTTCGATGTTTTTAAGAAATGTGAATTCGACTTTTTGAACATCAGCTCATTTTACTTTGAGCGGGCGATGTCTCTTATCGAGGAACAACGTATTAGAAAAAAAACATATTAAAAATGATAATTAAAGCGAGAAAATCATATGTTAGATAAAACAGCAAAAGCAACTAAAGCTATTATTTTAGCACGAGTTTCAACAAAGGAACAAGAAGAAGGCCACTCAATTGATGCACAAAAACATCGATTAATGGAGTATTGCCAGCGTAGTAATCTGGAAGTAATTAAGACTTTTTCCATTATCGAGTCCTCAAGCCGGGGTGATCGTAAACTTTTTATGGAGATGATCAAATTTGCTAAAACTCAGCGAGAAACCATAGCAGTTGTTGCCGATAAAGTTGATCGTACCCAAAGAAGAATCTCTGAAATTCCATTATTGGAAGAACCAGTGAAAGCAGGGAAAATAGAGCTGCATTTTAGAACTGAAGGTTATGTAATACACAAAGATTCTCAATCTCACTCAAGACTAATGTGGGGAATAAACGTATTAATGGCCCAGTCTTATGTTGATAACTTAAGTGATAATGTCAAAAGAAGTCTTGATCATAAATTACGCAATGGTGAGTGGATTGGTCCAGCTCCTATTGGTTATCTTAACGATAAAGATGAAAAGGGTAATAGTATAGTTATTATTGATCACTTACGTGCTCCGATGATAAAAAAAATCTTTGAAGAATATGCCACAGGAGCATATACTCTTAGCTGTATGACAAGAAAAGCTAAAGAATGGGGATTACGTAGCAAGAAAAATTGTTACTTAGGTAAATCTGTAATGTATAGCTTAATACAAAACCCTTTTTATTATGGTGAAATGCAGGTAAAAGGAGAGATGTGGCCTCATTGTTATAAACCTATTATTTCAAAGGAGATTTTTATGGCTTGCAAAGATGTACGTTTAGGTTGGAATAAAAAGCCTTTTAAATATGGTGGTAAGGATTTTGTCTTTAGAGGCTTAATCACTTGCGCTATAACTGGCAGAGTGATAACAGCTGAAACTAAGAAGAAAACATATTCAAATGGTAAAGTTGATGAATGGACTTATCTAGCTACCTGGGATCCAAAGAATCCTAATAAAAAACTATATGTAAGGGAAGATAAGATCCTAAAACAAGTTGAAGATATTTTTGCTACAATAGGCATTGAAGACCAGGAAATATTAAAAGATACACTTGCCCACCTAAAAAACACTAATGAGGCTAAAAAGTCTTGCCATATTCAAGAAACAGCTGCATTAAAGAAAGAACATACTGAGATTGAAAATAAACTCAGTGCATTGGTGGATTTACGACTAGCAGGAGAGCTCACTAAAGAAGAATTCCAAACTAAAAAACAAAGATTAAAAGATCGTCAGTATGAAATTAGTAGATTATTACATGCTTACGATGAAGCAGATGATCAATTCATCAACACCACTGAAATGCTGATAAACTTTGCCTCTGAAGCCTTGGAAACCTTCAAAGGTTCTGAAATGTCAAAAAAACGCGAAATGTTGAATTTCGTATTTCAGAACCTGAAACTAAAAGGCCACAAGCTAGAGTTTACCTTGCGTTTCCCGTTTGACATATTCAAAAAAACTACTACTCGTACGGAATGGCTCCTCGGGCCGGATTCGAACCAGCGACCAAACGGTTAACAGCCGTTTGCTCTACCACTGAGCTACCGAGGAATAAAAAATACCAAGACACTTATAACAAAACTTCTTTCTTGGGTCTAGAGTTTTTTTTAATAAAGTTAAAACGGATACTATGAAACATTTAGTAATAATAATTTCGTTGCCTATATATACAAGCCTTGAGTAGGATGCTAATTTAGTTGGTAAATAAAAATTAATATTGCTTAACATGCAGACTACAATCCAAAATCCTATTAGCTGCTATGGTATAGGAGTTCACTCTGGAAGAAAAACGCAGGTTACTCTCAGACCAGCCAAGCCAGATACTGGCGTAGTATTTGTACGGACAGACGTTACAGCTTGCGATAATAAAATACAAGCATCTTATTATAATGTGTTTGACACCACACTTTCTACCTCAATTAGAAACGATGCTGGAACGCAAGTTTCCACTATTGAGCACTTAATGGCAGCAATCTGGGGCTGCTCTGTTAGCAACATCATTATCGAAATTGATGGTCCAGAAGTACCAATTATGGACGGAAGCAGCAAGCCTTTCGTTTTTATGATAGAATGCGCAGGGAGAAAGCAACAAAATGCTGCTATGCGCTATCTAAAACTAATTAAAGAAGTTCGAGTTACTGACGGTGGTGGCTCAGAAATTATTGCCCGCCCTTCTATGGAAGCTTATATTGATTTAACTATCGATTTTGCAAGCCCCGTAATCGGCAAACAGCAACATGTTTTTTCATCAAATGTAAGTTTCAAGGATGAGATAGCCGATTCAAGGACTTTTGGCTTTGTACACGAATTAGATTACCTTCAAAGCAAAGGACTAGCAAAAGGAGCATCTCTTGATAATGCAATCGGAATTGATAAAGACATCATATTGAATCATGAGGGGTTAAGGCATAAGAATGAATTTGTTCGCCACAAACTCCTAGATTTACTTGGCGACTTATTTTCTGGTGGTGGCAGCTTTATTGGCGAATTGCATGGGTACAAAACAAGCCATACAATTAACAATCAGTTTTTACGTAAAGTCTTTAGTGATCCAACTTCCTATAAATGGGTAGACTCTTCCGGTAATTGATATTCATTACAAAATTAACACCCTCTTTAACAAATCTAATCCCATAGCTTTTTTTTGGTAAAGATCTCCTCTTTATTTAGTGATATGATCAATAGATAGATTTGAACATATTAGGATCCCAATTATGTCTAAAAGTAACTTTGAAATATTGAATGACAATAGAGAAAAAACTTTAGCTTTCGCTAAAGGAGTTGATGGTGCACCCCCATCTGTAATCGATATTAGAGCAAGAAGAAACGAAGCTCAGAAACTTTTTATAGACGGAGACCTATCTGGAGCAATAAAAAAACTTGATCAAATTAAAGATAATAGACTAGGTATAGTTTGGCATGAAAGCCAAGATTTAGGAAATGGAACGTCTTCCCTTGTGAGAGATGCCCGAAAAGTTACTACCGATGAGACCTTACTAAAGCTAGACGCTCCTGAAAAATATGCAATGCAGCTCTTGAACCAAACAAGAGGAGCTTCAGATTTAATTGATAAGTCTGACCTCTCTCCGCAAGCAAAGGAGGTAGCGAAAAAAAAATTAATGCACATAGCTACAGACGCTATGGTAAATATGGATAATCTGGGTAGTAAAACCGTAAAAAATTATAACACACAAATGCTTCATGTTTTAGAAAGCAGCGGTATTGCCGAGCCAGAAAAGAAATTAAAGTTTGCCAGCGAAATTGCTAATTTTAAAGATGATCATCAACATATTGTAACATTAACTACTGCTTTAGACAAAAACTCAAAACCTCATACGGTCTATGAAGCTGAAATTATGCTTAACGGTTTAACAGATAAACAGATAAATCAATATCAAGATATTGCTCGATCTACCCCTGGAAAACCTTGTGGAGTTGAGTGGTTTGACAAAATGGATAAATATAAGCAAGATTTACTAAGACCCGTTGCTTTAGATATATCCCTTGGGAACAAAGTGATACCTACTCAATTGCTAAGTGACATCGTTGGCGTACGCAACGCATACCAAAAAGTTACGGCGATTTCTAGTGCGACCTCGCCTGAGCCTAAGGTTTTATCACAAACTCTACACTCAGGAACTCCAACAACTAAAGTCAAGACGGTAAGTAAGGAAGCAAGGCAAGAAATTACTGATGAAAATTTAAGGCAATTGAAAACTTTCCTTCCTCCAGAGGGGAAAATGAATCTCAATATTCTAACTAGCAAAACACCTTTTAATGCTCGTGGAGAGAATTTTGTTGCTGATCAACTAAAGAAAGGAAAGAAGGGGGTTGAAGGCGTTAGTGTTTCAGCTTCTCCCATTAACAGGTGGAGATTAATTGGAGGTGGAGGAAGAGATACTAAGCAGTTCGAACAAAACCTAGCTAGTGTAGGCAAAGGCATAGAAGGGCAAGAAGGCTTAAAAAACGTTAGTAAATATCTACAAAAAGGTGGATCCAGATTTGGTAATTTTGTAGAAGCACTGAGCTTTGGAGCTTATGAAACTACTCAAACAAAAGCGCGCAAAGAACTAAAAGCTCTTCAGTTATCAAAGCCTGACCTTGTACAATCTTTATATGTAGCAACTAGTGCGCGAAGTTTAGTAGATTCTTCTACCATCCTAGCCAATTCTGAAAACGTAAATTTAGAACTTACTGCCAAAATGGCTATAGTTAAAAATTCTGTCAAAGCACCTGATGGAGCGCTTCATGCTGTGGTTGGAGAAAAAATAGCCAAGGAATATCCACATGATGTTAATTTTTGTAAAAGTGGTAAAGATAGAACAGGTTATGCACAAGCCAACGAGACTCGAGAGGTAGTAAGCGCTTATCTTGACATCGATCCAAAATCTGAAATAGGTAAAAAGAATTTTCTTAGCCAACTTGCAGGTGGACACACCCAGGAAATGGCGGGTGTACAAGGTGGAACAATTGGTTGTCATTCTATCAAGACCAATCCTGAATTTGGCCTTAACAAATCCGATAAATTTGCAAGTGGAATTATAGATCAACAATCTTCTCACTTTAACAGTTCGATCAAAACAGTAAAAAAACCTGAGAAGGTAATTGAGGCATTTGAACAATCCTTTGAACAATCACAAGATAGAGGCCAGGCTAAAAGCGGCAAAGACAGGGAAGTAACAACCAGATCCCGATCTCAATCAATGTCAGTACCTCCCTTTGTCAAGCAGGAAGTAGCCAAAATAGCAGAGGTCATGCACAATCAGCCGACAACCAGACCTAGATCACAATCTGCTCCCCCTCCAGTAAAAAAAGATCCTCCTGGTCAAAGTATGTAAAAACTATGTCAATTACAGATTTTTCATAATTAAGACGCTTTGGGCCGGAAAAGAATCATAGAAATTCTCTTCTTGAACATATGTATAGTAAAGCGGATTGTTAGGTTACTAATGCGTCAAAGCCCTAAAAAAACACAATCCACATAACCCGAGTTTGATCTTGCAATAATTGGCTATAGTTGCTATTATCAATCGACAGATTTTAACAACTTAGAATTTTTATGGCTAAAGAAGAGTTAATTGAGTTTGATGGAGAAGTTTTAGAATTACTTCCAAATGCACATTTTCGAGTAAAACTTGAAAATGGTCATCAATTTATTGCTCATACCTCCGGTAGAATGCGTAAAAATCGGATTCGTATTCTTGCTGGTGATAAAGTTCGTGTTGAAATGACTCCTTATGACCTAACGAATGGCAGAGTCATTCTTAGATACTAGACTCTTGTATGAATTTACCAATTATTTTGGCCTCAGCATCACCGGCGAGGCTTCAGTTGCTCCGTCAAATTGGAATAAACCCTGATTTTGTTATTCCTTCTGATATTGATGAATCCGAACGCCCTGGTGAACTTCCCAGACTCTTGGCGCTCAGATTAAGTTTTGAAAAAGCAGCTTTTGTAGCTACCACGATCGAGCAAGGGATTATTATTGGCGCCGATACTATACCGTTAGTTGGCAGACGTATTATGAGAAAGGCAATGACCTCCGAAGACGTTAGGCTAAGTTTAAAGCTTTTATCACAAAAACGTCATAGCGTTTATACTGGGGTATGTGTAATCAGAAAAACTCCTACCGAAACTGTAAAATTAATAAAAGTGGTAAAATCAACAGTCAAATTTAAATATCTATCAAACGCAGATATTGAGTATTTTTGTTCTACCAACGAAGGAATTGGTAAAGCGGGAGGTTATACCCTTACTGGCTATGCTGAATCATTCGTTTCTTATCTTTCCGGTTCGTTCTCAAACATTATTGGGCTTCCTCTTTGCGAAACAGCTAATATGTTAAAATCAGTTGGCGTAAAAACACAAAATTTATTATAGCTATATTTTCTTACATATCTAAATTTGCATTATGTAATTGATTTTACTTAGAAAACTTGCTATACAGAAACAAGTTTCCTATACGCGGCCGTGGCGAAATGGTAGACGCGCAGCGTTGAGGTCGCTGTTCTGATAAGGAGTGGAAGTTCAAATCTTCTCGGCCGCACCATTTTTACTATACAAATTTCTGGTGTTAGCGTGCGGGGTCATTTGTGGCTTCACTAAATATGAACATTGATATAAGTAAGAGAGTAATAATTTTTAGTGCTATTAAATATAAAATCACTGAATTTTTAAAAGAAAAATTTCTATAATTCTTATTCACAGACTGAGGAATTATGCAAGATGAGCTCAACACTATATCACCTGATCATCAAGATAAACTCGCCCAGCAATTTGAGTATATTAATGATCTAGTCACTAACGGTAATGTAGAAAAAGCAGCTCTGCTGCTTCTTGAGCTACACTATGCGGATTTAGCAGACTTTTTAGATAACGTTAATCGCAAATATTATTACATTATTTTCCCAGCCATTGCCAGTATGCTTAACTCAGAAGTACTTGTTTGGTTGAGCGATGGTAACAAACAGCCGGCAATTGAAGCTCTAGGCCTCGATGTAAGTGCTAGATTGATTGATGAACTGGATATTGAAGATTCTATTGAAGTGATAGAAGCTCTTGATACCGAATTAAAAGAATTATTGATTGCCAAACTTCAAAATGAGAAACGCCAACAAATCATAGAAGGTTTTCGGTATCCCGAAAATACTGCTGGCCGAGTTCTAGAGAAAGACTTTGTTTCACTAAGACAGCACTGGACTGCTGGTCAGGCCATTGATTATATTAGAAGAAGTAATATTAGTGCCGACTTTCATGCGGCAATAGTTGTTGATAGTAGATTCAAACCCGTGGGAACTATACTGCTATGCACGTTGTTAAAAACCTCGAGAAATGTTCCTCTAGTTGATTTGATGAACTATGAATTTATGGCAGCTGATACTAGCACCGACCTTGATGAATTGGCTTTTATATTTAAGCAATACGCCCTAACTATCGTTCCAGTAACAACGAAGCAGGGAAAACTTGTAGGCAGTATCTCAATTGACAACATGATTTATATCGTTGAAGAGCAAGCAGAAAGTGAGTTTCTGCACCTAGGAGGTGTTAATAACAGCGATATTTTCTATAACTTATACACCACAACCAAGAGCAGGTTTCCATGGTTATTCGTCAATCTTATTACAGCATGCCTTACTTCACTTGTAATTAATCAGTTCAGCGATACTATCGCCAAATTAATTACATTAGCTACAATTATGCCTATCGTTGCCTCTATGGGCGGAAATGCTGGCACCCAAGTTATGACTGTAACTGTACGAGCACTTGCAAATCGAGAAATTACTAGCGCCAGCACTAGAAGAGTAATTACAAAAGAAATTTATGTTTGCGCTCTGAATGGTTTGTTGCTGGCAGTTATTGGAATTGTACTTACTTACTTATTATTTGCTGAAATAAAGTTGAGTCTAGTTTTTGCTAGCGCAGTAGTAATAAATTTTACCATCGCTGGTTTTTTAGGTTCTTGTATTCCAATAATACTTAATCATTTTGATATCGATCCAGCCACGGCTTCAGGAGTTTTTCTGACTGCTTGTACTGATGCTATAGGTTTTTTTAGCTTCTTGGGGCTAGCATATTTCTTCTTGGTTTAATTTTTCTTGGCTTGGATTAAGCACTAAAAACTTAGATTAATATACTCAGTATAGTTATAATCATACAATGAAAATTGGAATATTAACAAGAATACCAAAGATAGTATCGCTTTGTATTTACTTAAGGCATGACATATCAAAGCCAATTTATTGGTAGATTTATTAATAGACGAGTAATTAACTAATTTTTGAACTCTTTTCAAACTCCAGTTTTCTGATAGCTCTTTGTACGTCCACAAATTTTTCGATATTATCATAATAAACCTATTTTTTTATTTGGCATTACATCTAAATTTATGCTATACAATAAATGTACGGTTTTCAAGTAAAATCTTTTTTAGGAGTAAAATTATGAATCATGGCGGGCAAAGAACTGGTGCTGGTAGGCCAAAAGGTCAAGGTAGGTATGGAACCTCAACCAAAGCAATTCGAGTTCCAGATTATTTAGTTGAAGATATACAAGATTACTCCTTGCATGGAGGGTATAAAATTCCTTTTTTTAGCTCGATGGTAGAAGCTGGGTCCCCTTCAGTAGCAGAAGATCATATTGATGAAATGTTAGATATGAATAGCTTACTTATAAAAAATCCACACACTACTTTCTGTGTCAAGGTAACTGGGCTGTCCATGATTGATGCTGGAATTTATGAAGGAGATAAATTGCTTGTCGATAGCAGTATCACGCCCATTGAAGGAAAAATTGTTGTTGCTGCCCTTGATGGTATGCTAACTGTAAAACGCCTGGGTTATATCGACAGAAAGCCCTACTTACTTCCCGACAATCCCAATTTTGATCCTATCCCAATTTTAGAGAATTCAGAAGTGCATATTTGGGGAGTTGTAACTAATATCTTAAGAAGTTTGTGAGGAATTTATGTTATATGAAGTAGAAAATCTAGAAAAAGCACGAAAATTTTTATCAACAGCTACAATAAAAATTGTGCTTACTAACCCCCAGGGAAGCACTAGATATTACGGCATGCGAGTAATTGACTATATTTTTAAAACTTTGCGACAAGAGTTTCCTGATAAAATAAATGGAGTGGTTGTTAATGCTTATGATGATTACTCCGCTTTTGTTAATGCCAGAAAATTGGGTTATAAGGAAATTCAATATTTCAATAGAGCTGCCTGATAGGTCTTTACAACATCAATTTCTTATTGCTTTTTTAATAAAATTTGACTACAACCTCTATAATACCAGTTTGGCCAGGTAGCAAAATGGTAATGCCGTGGACTGCAAATCCTCTATCGCCGGTTCGATTCCGGCTCTGGCCTCCACTTTTTTCCTACACATATACTCATGTTTTAAGTTAATTCAGATGAATTACTAATGATGCAATATATCGAACAATTCTTAGAAATGGCTCTCGCCGAAAGGGGAATCGCTGAAAATACGCTCATAAGTTACAAACATGATCTGCTAGATTTTAGAGTTTTTTTACAAAAGTTAAAAATAAAAGAACTAAGCATTACTTCAAACGAAGTTGAACAATACATAAAACTATTAAGTAATAATGAAATTTCACCTCGCTCAATCAATCGCAAAATATCCACATTAAAAAATTACTACAATTTTCTAATTAGTGAACATTATACTGAATATAATCCAGTGCTAATCGTAGATTTACCAAAATACCAAAATAAGCTTCCCAGCATAATATCTGTAGAACAAATCAGAACTTTACTTAATTTTCATACTGAAACTGAGTCAATAGAGGAGGTACGCCTTAGGGCCATGATGCATCTTATTTATGCAAGTGGCCTTAGAGTGAGCGAACTAGTATCACTGAAATTAATAGACATAGTAAGCGGTGGCGACACGTTACAAGTCAGAAAATCATTCGTTGTAAAGGGGAAAGGAGGAAAAGAAAGAATTGTTGTAATTAATGACAAAGCCAAATCTTCAATTGAAAATTATTTGAAAATAAGAGAAAAATTCTGCCTTGGCAAATCATTAAAAGCAAAAACTTTCTTCTTTTCGAGTAATTCTGGCTCTGGTCATATGACTAGGCAGAATTTTGCCCAGCTTCTGAAAAAGGCGGCGTCTCTGTCTGGGTTAGACCCAACAGATATATCCCCACACATTCTCAGACATAGCTTTGCTAGTCATTTGCTCGAAGGTGGAGCAGATTTACGAGTAATTCAAGAATTACTTGGTCACTCGGATATAAGTACAACTCAGATATATACTCATGTTCAGACAAATCATTTGAAAAAGACTTTGAAAGAATTTCATCCTCTCGAACGTAAAAAAACCTAGTTTGATTTGTAACAACAAATATATCTTCTAAAAATTAGGCGAATTAAAGGCAAAAAAATATAACGACACCCAAGCAATGGAGATCATCTATACAGAAAAATAACTCCTAATCGTAAAGTGGTTATCCTGAGCTTGATGGGTTTTAATATATATATGTGGTACCTCTGGCCGGACTCGAACCGGCACACCCAAAGAGCAACAGATTTTGAATCTGTCGTGTCTACCATTCCACCACAGAGGCTTAACGACCAACTTTTACCCAATAATTCTCACTATGTCAATTAATATCCCAGGTTTTTACGCCAAACTTCTATGTGCTCTATGGAAGATAATTGCTGTTGTAATGTCTCATAGGGTTCACCTTTATGCACGAAGCTGACGTACACTCCCCCTATAATGAACAATTCCCTTATAAGTGAGGTAAAAGGCTGTAAGAGCAATAAATTAGATAATATTTAATCTATTTCGTTATATATTGATAATGTATTTTTAAGCATGCGCTCCAGGGAGAAATTCGTTGCAACCATTTTGCGTGCATTAGAAGTAACTTCTTTTGCTTGATTTGAACCAATTATTGTTAGGCAATGTTCAATTTTTTTAGCCAAATCATCACTATCTCCAGCTTTAACATGAAAACCAGTCACTCCATCTTGAATAGTCTCACAAGCGCCACCAATATTTGTTGCTATAACCAATTTTTCCATAGACTGAGCTTCTATTATAGTTCTGCCAAACGCTTCTGGCTCAATAGAAGTAGAGAGTACTATGTCTGCAATACCGTATAAACCAATCATATTTGGTTCATTACCAAATAACTGCACACGATTTTGTATCTTATATTCTTGGATCTTTTCTTGAATTTCACTTACAAAACCAGGGTGCTTGGCCAAATCACCAGCTATAATACAATAAAAATTCAGATGTTTAATTTTTTCTAGCGCATCTATTAAAACAAGATGCCCTTTCCACCTTGTCATTCTAGAAGGAAGCAATAACACAGGCATATTTGGTGGTATATTGTATTTTCCTCTGAACTTGCTCAGCAGTTCGTCAGAAAGTTTTTCTTGTGTAAATTCCTCATGATTTACACCACGATAAATAACCTGAATTTTATCTTTATTTATTTTATAATTTTTAACAATGTGGTTTTTAACAAAGTTTGAGACAGCGATTACTTTAACCCCTTGGGTCATTACACTATTGTAGTATTTTTTTATACTATTTTTAAAATTATAAATGCCATGAAAAGTAGTAATAAGTTTCACGCCTGTAGCTTTTGCAGCAAAATAACAGCTCCAAGCCGGAGCTCGTGATCTAGCATGGACAATATCTACATTATAACTGCGCATAATATTGGCAATTTTACCAGCATTTCTCCAAATAGTAAGCGGGTTTTTACTTGCCACATTCATTTTTATATGAATAGAACCATCCTGTTCTAGTGAATCGACAAGAGGCCCCCCGGCAGAAATCACAATTGAAACATTACCTGATTCAATAATTTTTTTTGCTATTTCAAGCGTACCACGTTCGACCCCACCAGAAACTAGAGCAGGCACAACTTGCAAAATAGTTTTTTTATGATATTTTTTTTCTATACCCATATAAGTAATATGATCATAATAATCGATGAATTTTTTACATTCCAATAACGAGCAGATAATAGCCTATCATAACCATTTTGTTGCTAAAAAGGAAGCCCCTTATTTAATATTTCATCACGGGCTTATGTCCAACATGAACGGAGATAAAGCCTTATTTGTTGAAAATTATTGCAAAGAAAGGGGTTATAACTTCATTAGATACGATAATTATGGGCATGGAGCCTCATCTGGCAAATTCATCGATCAAACTATCAGCAGTTGGCTTGAAGGATTGCTACTAGTTATTAAGCAACTTACAATGGGGCCCGTAATCTTGGTTGGATCAAGCCTTGGAGCATGGATCTCTGTTTTAGCTGGAATGATTGCATCAAAAAGAATTATTGGTATAATTACTATATCAGCAGCTTTTGACTTTACTGAAGAACTAATATGGAATGGCATTGACCTTGAGCAGAAAACCAAGCTACAGCAGAATGGTAGTTGCGAAATTGGCGGAGCGAATCCTGAATGTTCTCGAAAATACCCAATCAGCCTTAACTTAATTGAAGATGCAAGGCAACATTTGTTACTTAATCGCAATAATATAGATATTACCTGCCCAGTGCATTTGATTCATGGAATGCAAGATATTGATGTACCTTATACCATTTCAACACGCGGAGCAGGGAAAATTAAATCCAATAATGTAGTGATAAAATTAATTAAAGATGGTACCCACAGCCTATCACGACCTTCTGATCTTCAACTTTTATGCAACTCAATAGAAGAAATCTGTCAATATTAGACCTAAATAGAAACCCTTATTCCTATTACCCCTTCATGAGTACGATACTTTATCTTTGGAGATAAACAATTGTTTTTAATAGCAACATCTTTCATGTGATAGTAACGATATCCCAAATCTAAATTTAATTTTTCTGTTACAGAATAGCTTACACCTGACATCACTTGTATGGCCGGGCTATACCTAACATCATCACCACATTTGTTACGTTCTTCATACCTCACTAAGCCAGCTCCCACTCCTATAAAAGGTGTAAAATTGCTATTATTAACGTAGTCATAATAAACATTAGCTATATAACTAAAGCTCTGAACATAACCAAATGCTTTGCCTAACGGTTTAACTTGTCCTTTAACAAAATTTCTACTTGGAAAGTCTCGAATGAGCACAAATTTATCAAAAACGTGCTTTCTATAAGCTACTTCAGCCTCCACTCTAAAATTTTCATTAACTCGGTAACCCCCCAAAATGCTAAAGGCGTAACCATTTTTTATTACATCTATACCTATAGGTTTCATGGTTCCATGTTCTGGTATTGGTTTATATGACGGATAATGACTGAAAGCACCACTACCACCAATATAGAAATTAGATTGACTCATGTTTTCTGCTGTAGCTACAAATGGTAAAAAGCTAAATAATACAATGAAATTTAGGAATAATACTCGATTGGTCATATAATATTACTTTTAATTAAACAATTACTTTTCAAAAAAGAAAATTATATTTAGCTTATTGTCATGCAAAAGTCAATAGTTATTAAATAATTATTATTTTATGTTTACAAAAAAAATTATAACACCATAAAGACATTAGTAAATATTAATGATAATTTTATATAATGTTGGATAAGGTAAAGCTTACGCTAAAGATTTACTGAATGGCAACTACACGCTGGTTTTAAAAGAAGTAAACCTAATAATGTTAACGTATTAAGGTAACTCTAATATTGATTAGCCTATAAGCAACTCAGGCAGATATAAAGAGATCTAAAGTGCTAAGCTCTTGATAAAACTCTGGATCAACATTGCCACCTGTAATAAGAATAAGTATAACTTTATTGTGTGGCTGATGTTGTAACCATGAATGAGCAGCTGCCATACTTATTGCAGCTGACGGCTCGCATGTTATTTTCATCATTTGAATTAACCATGCTGTCCAATAGCGAATGGATTCCTCTTCTACCAAATGAAATTCATCGAGATTTCTTAGGTATTTAAGAGTTCTTGAAGATACTGACAGTGCCCGAAGTCCATCAGCAATAGTATCAGGAGAATGAGTAAAACGAAAGATCTCACTACTATTTAGAGATTGATGAGCATCATTGGCAACGCTCGGCTCGACGCCATGTAACTGCGCGGTTGGCCTTAATAATTGTTTTGCCAAATAGCTACCAGCGAGCAAACCTCCTCCCCCACATGGACCAAAAATTGCGTCTGTTTTTTCGCCCATTTGGTTAAGCTCTAAAAGAGCTTCGTAACACATGGTACCAGCACCAGCAATTGTTTCATCGTCATCTGAAGGGTGCAGGTAATAAAAACCATTTTGCCCATCAGCTGCTGCCGCGTCTTCAGCTTCTTGCCTTGTAGCAACCTCAACAACATTGGCACCATAATATTTTGCTATTCGCTTTTTTATTGGCGAAACATTTTCTGGCAGATAAACCCTTGCTTCGATTCCAAATAATTTAGCCGCATATGACATTGCAAGAGCATGATTCCCCGTACTATAAGCAACAATTTTTTTAGGCATTTTTCCTTTTTCCCTAAGCACTAATAGGTGATTCAACACACCACGAATTTTGAATGCGCCAGTTTTTTGCACCGCATCCATTTTAAAATAAATTTTACTGCTTAGCATTTCATTCAATAAACTTGAATGCAATAATGGAGTTTTATGAATATATGGTTTAATTCGGGTATAGGCTTTTTCAATATCTGGTATGGTTTCAGCTAAATTGTTCATATTTTTATAAAAATCTGGTATTTCTACTGAATATTAAAGCTACTCAAATATAGTATAAGTAGTGGTTGTAAAAAACCTATATACAATAGGTAATCGACAAACAACAAGATACAAAATACTAATCAATTTACTAATATCTCTTGAAAACATTAGACTAAGACATTATATAGCCAATTAACGACATAATACAGAAAAATTTATAATAGGTTTGCATAAGTGATAGCTCTCGAAAAAAAGACTCTTCCGCTGTTAGTACTTCGTGATGTAATAATATTTCCAGGAACTATTGCTCCTATCTTTATTGGAAGAGAAAAATCGCTTAACGCTCTACTTGCTGCGAAAAGAATTGATGATGGTCAACATATACTTTTAACAACACAAAAAAAACAAGATATAGAAGAACCTGGTTCGCATGATCTATTCCGAATAGGAGTGCTAGCTAAAATTATTCAAACGATAAAATTACCAAATAATAATGCCAAAATACTTATAGAAGCAGTCAATAGAGTCAAGCTTACAAACATCACGGGTGAGGATATGTTTGTTTCTGAATACAACATTGTCTCAGATAAAGAAGTAACTGACCTAGATATCCTCAATGACTCAACTATATCTGTTATTGAGTCTTTTAAGGAATATGCAAGGGCAAATAAAAAGATTAATTTGGAAATATTAAATATCCTCTCCGAACAAAGAAACCCAAGTTATATCACCAATATTATAGCATCGCACCTAACATCAAGAATTGATGTTAAACAATCTATACTCGAGCAAACAGACATTCAAAAACGTGCTGAACTATTACTCGAGATTCTTACATCTGAGAATGCTCAGATGGATACGGAACAGATAGTGCAACAACGAGTAAAGAAACAAATTGAGAAAACTCAAAGGGATTTTTACCTAAACGAACAAATGAAAGCCATCCAACAAGAAATGGATGGTAGTTCTGATAAGTCTGATTTTTTTGATTTAGAGAAAAAAATAAAAAAGTTGAAGCTTTCTACTGAAGCAAGAGAAAAAGCAACAAGTGAACTCAAAAAGCTTAAGATGATGAATCAACTTTCAGCAGAATCTTCTGTTGTTCGCAACTACCTCGACACACTGCTTTCATTGCCATGGGGCAAAAGAGATAAAAGCCCTATTAAAATTAACAAAACAGAAGAAATTCTTGACCGAGACCATTATGGATTAAAAAAAGTCAAAGAACGTATTGTAGAATATCTTTCTGTTCTAAAGAGATCGCGCAAAATAAGAGGCCCTATTTTATGCCTGATTGGCCCTCCAGGCGTGGGAAAAACCTCGCTGGTAAAATCTATTGCTGAAGCAATGGATAGAAAATATACCAAATTTGCGTTAGGAGGAGTCAGGGATGAAGCGGAAATTAGAGGTCATAGAAAAACTTATCTAGGCTCCATGCCAGGGAAAATCATTACCTTGCTAAAAAAATCAAAGGTTGATAATCCCGTTATGTTGCTCGATGAAATAGACAAAATGAGTGCTGATTTTAGAGGTGATCCAGCATCAGCATTACTTGAGGTACTTGACCCAGAACAAAATTCACACTTTGTCGATCATTATTTAGAGGTTGAATACGACCTATCTAATATTATATTCATTGCAACAGCAAACTCATACGACTTACCACGCGCCCTACTTGACCGTATGGAAATAATTAATATTGCTGGTTATATTGAAGAAGAAAAACTAGAAATAGCAAAGAATCACCTAGTGACTAAACAACTAAAGATGCATGGGATGAAACCTCACGAGTTGGTTATACCAGACGACACCCTTTTGGAATTGATTAGATATTATACCAAAGAATCTGGTGTTAGATCGCTGGAGCGCGAGATTGGTGCGATTGCTAGAAAAGTATTAACAAGGATTCTTAAAAATAAAGATCTCAAAACTGTAACGGTCACCCCAAAAGATCTAGAAGAATATCTAGGGGTAAAAAAATATCGCTTTGGTTTAGCGGAAAAAGAGGATCAAATCGGCACTACTACTGGTCTTGCTTACACTGAAGTTGGAGGTGATTTATTAAGTATTGAAGCAGCTTGCTTTAAAGGAAAAGGAGGCATTAAGTCAACTGGCAAGCTTGGCGAAGTAATGAAAGAGTCAGCTGAAGCGGCTTATAGCTGTTTTCTTTCAAAAGCTAAAGACCTAGGATTAAAAGAAAGTGAGTATAAAGAATTTGACATACATCTTCATGTACCTGAAGGGGCAACTCCAAAAGACGGGCCTTCTGCAGGTATTGCAATCTATACTACCCTAGTGTCTCTTATGACAAAAAATCCTGTTAACAGAAATGTAGCAATGACTGGAGAAATAACTCTGCGCGGTAAGGTATTACCTATAGGTGGTTTAAAAGAAAAACTTCTTGCCGCAGTCAGAGGCGGAATCAAAACAGTTCTTATTCCAGAAGAAAATGTCAAAGATTTAAAGGATATTCCTACCAATATTAAAGATAATATAGAAATTATTCCTGTTTCCACTATTGATCAAGTACTAGAGCACGCTTTAGTGAGAAAAACTAAAAAAGAGACACCTGTATCTTAGGCAGAGCGCTAAGCCATCTTGAACTTGATGGCCTGCGCAGCCCATCAAAATCTCCACTACGAACATAAGCTTACATATTCTTCTTGATAATTCTTAAATATATGATATTAAGTTACGATAATTTAACTTAATATAAAATAATGCTAAGATTTATAAAGTATTACAAGATAGTTCTTATTATAATTATTGGAGCATCAGTATCTTCTGCATCTGAGTTCAAATTTGGCTTTGTACAATCTCCACAAAGAAATGAACGTGGACTAAATGTAAATCTAGAGTATATTGGAAATGAATTAAAAGATTGGCGTAATCCAGCTGTTGTGCGCCAGGTATTTTAGTCCACCCCTGCGCCAGAAGAGAAGTCCACTTCATACTAACTTTTTTGCTGCACTTTGTCATCCTCCATTTTAAATTTAGGTATAAAGTTTTTTCTATAAGAATCC
>Ga0214195_1000093_pt1 | contig 22236 bp, 21 predicted proteins | sample TroBogEpilimnion_36_FD_153033 | JGI IMG/M metagenome (GOLD analysis project Ga0214195, IMG submission 153033) | Freshwater microbial communities from Trout Bog Lake, WI - 19AUG2008 epilimnion | ecosystem: Environmental > Aquatic > Freshwater > Lake > Epilimnion/Euphotic zone | place: Trout Bog... | reverse complement strand
CCGCTTCACCGGCTTCTTTCAATTTGGCTACACCCTTCACGGCACCGGCGATAACATCTGTCCCGAGATATTTGCCGCCCAATCCGCCCAGCGTGTCCAACATGGAAATCATGTTCTTGAACGTGCTGGAACCGCGCCAATTGTTCGGCGCTTCGGTCTTGAGAATCTCCAGCGACTCGACGATGTCGGCAACTTTCTTGGCCCCGGCTTTGCCGAACAGCACTTCTAGCTTTTCGGGCCCGATCTCGTTGACAGCATTACGGAATGCGTTCCATTGCACGTTGGGATCGCCGACCGAGTTCTTCGGGCTTCGCGTTGCCTTTTCCAGCAGGTAATCAGCGGTGGCAGCTCGCAGGTCATCAAAGGCCGCAGCGCCTTTCTTTGCAACAATCGGTGAGCCGCCAAGCAGCGATTTTTTCAAAGCCAGCAAGTCGTCGACGGACCCCCGCACGACCGACTGGCGCCAGACGTCTTCAAGCGCGACCGCTTGTTCACGGGAACGGCCACGGGTGCGGATAATGTCGTTAACCGCTTTAGTGCGTTCAAATTCTTCGCCGACCTTACGGCGGGCAGCTCGAGCCTTGGCATACCATTCGCCGCCCGAGTCCTTGGTGATGTCGTCAATCAGATCCGTGACTTCGCCGGCGTAGTAACCCTTGTCGCCACCAGCCTTTTTGGCCGCGGTAGCCGCTTTGCGGACGATCTCCAGCTCTTTAAGGGTAAGGTCGCGGGTCAGCGTAACTTGGCCGTTTTCGACCGTGTACGCGTCTTTTGGCAATTTGCGGGTGACGTAGCCCACCAGTTCAGGATCGGCATGGTTGTTGACGTAGTCGCCCAGCGACGTCGCCTGTACCGGTGTGTCACCCGCGTTTCGTTCGGCAATACCGTATAGGCGGGTGACGCTGCGTTGCATACCGCGCAATTTCGACGTTACCGCCTCGCGGACACCGCGACCCGCCGTTGTGCTGCCCGGGGGCAGCGGGGTCGTTCGACCACGCAAACTCTCAATGCTGCTGACCAGCTGTTTGTTCTGTTCGGTCGTCAGATCGCGCAGAACCTGCCCGCCCTCGGATTGCTGGGCGATCATTTCGCGGGTCTGCTGGAGCGGGTCTCGGGTTAGCTGGCCAACCGTGGCGTTTTGGACGCCGGCACGGCGCAACGTCGCCAGCCGCTCAATCGCTTTGGGGTCTAGCTTGTCAAGGTTCTTGGCGTTTTTGGCGACCTCGGTCAGCGTCTGCTGGACAGAATTTGGCAAATCGTTCCACGCGACGGACGTTTTGGCCGCGATGTACTGACGGGCAGCGTTCTCGGCTGCCGCGGTGGCAGCACCAGCGGTGGCCGCGGTTGTGGCTGCGGCAGGTGCTGCCCGAGTCACGCCTCGAGCTGCACTACCGACCGCACCACGGGCTTCGGGCGCCAACAATGTCATGGCAGTTTCGGGCAGAGCCGACACAATGGCGCCGGTTACGGGAGCGCCGGCTTCGGAAATCATTCGCCCAGGCGCACGAGCAGCTTCCACTAAAGGCTGCGTAACGTAGCCAATGCCTCGTTCGACGTTTCGGGCAACGTCGGTCTGTGGTTGCCCCGGCGCCGTCATGATGTTTTCGACCACGTTGCCGGCGGGCATACCGGGTTGATAGCCCAACGCCTCGCGTCCGACGTTGTATGCGCCCTGTGCAAGCCCTGCAAGGCCCGCCACGGGCGTTGCCATGGCGCCATAGGCCATACGGCCAGCGGCCTCCAGAGGCCCGTAAAACGTCTCTACGGCGCCCTTTACGGCGCCCTTTTTGAGGTCCTGCATGAGCGTGGGTGCCGGGGCAGCGGGCGTCTGACCGACGACTTGCCATTGGCTATCGGCGCCAGCGGGTGTCTCGCCTACGACTTGCCATTCATCAGCCATTACTGCACCTGCACCGGCTGGCCGTTACGCAACGTCCAGTTCTGGCCATTCTTGAAATGGGTGACGGCGCCTTCTTTGAGAAGGTTGGCCGGTGGTGTAGGTCCACCCCCGCCAGCGGCGGGAGGGCCGGGGGGAGGGTTCCCGGTTGGGGAAACCGCCGACGGGGGTGGAGTTGTGGGGCCCTGCGGCGTGACGCCAGCGGGGCGACGAAGCGCCTTTTCGCCGGCACGAATGGCGGCCTGCGCTTCGGTCTGCATGACGCGGATCGCCTCGGCCAGCGTTTCGGGGCTGTCGGCAGAATCCAGCATCCGGTGCGCTTCCTGACGCTTGGCAACGTCCGTACCGCCTCGAGCGGCAACCACGTCGTAGGCGTTGGACAGCGACGTGAGATACGCCTTGAGCTTTTTAAGGTTCGGATCGGAAATGCTGGTATCGGCAACCTGACTGAGCCGGTTGAACGGCACGAACGTGCCACGCGGCACGGCCTGAGACGCGGCCAGCGCGAGCGGCGCGAACTCGTTGACTTCGTTGAGACCGACTTCAACTTTGCCGACCTGCGATCCGACAGCGCGACGGCCAGCCGTTTCGGCAGCCATCTCAATTTTTCCTTCCTTGACGTTGGCCGCGATCTGGTCGGGGCTCATGCCTGGGTGACGTCGCAACAGACCTTCAAGATTGGCCGACAGCTGCTTGCCACGGAAATACGGCGGCAGCTGGACGCCGGCTTCGGTGAGGGCCGCTGCGAGGTCCGTTTGTTCCGGCGTCAGTTGTGTATCGCCGGTTTTGGCGCGGCCTCGAGCAATATCCAAACGCTCGGCGCCTTGCTCGGCTCTTGTCTTTGCGCTTTCCTCTTGGACGTTTACTTTGCGCTCCTCAAGGTTTGCCTTGCGCTGGCGCTCAAAAAATTGAGCCGCCGTCCGCGACGACGCCATGGCCGCGTTAATGCCTTGCAACAGCGCACCGGGCTGACCCGACAGCATGGTCGAAATTTGCTGGATGTCTTGCTGGTTGAGCAGTTTTTCGCCGTTGGGAAGGGTTTGTTTCTGCAACGTGTCCAGCGTCTGTTTGAATACCGGCAACAGCTGCGCTTCAATCATTTGCGGCGGAACGCCCTGCTTGGTCAGCGTATCGATTTGCTGGTACATGGGAATTAAAGCGCTGGTCATCGCCTCGTGCTTGGCCTCGTAAACGCGCATTTGATCGGCGCTCAATTCAGAACTGCGACGATCGGCTTCCTGCGTCGTTTTCAGCACGTCCATGCCGAGCTTGGGCGATATCTTGGTGGCTTCAGCCGCGAACGCATGACGGTCCTCAGGCTTTGACAGGTCGTATTTCTGGCCAAGCGTTCTCAGTTTGGCAAGATCGGTCTGTTCTTCCTGCTGCGACTGCAGCGTCATTTTGTTGAGCTGCTCGCGGTTGATCGTGTCGGCCAGCGTGTAACCGCGACCAATTGACCCGACAATGTCCGGACCCGACGTGCCGATTGAGCTGATGCTTTCCGGTGAAATAGGCATGATTAACCGAGCCCCGGGAGGTTCTGGATGTTGGACGTCAGGCTGGCGTCATACGTCGGCGGCACAAACCCGGCTGACGGGTTCTGGAGCGCCTTGAGCGTGTTCATGGTGGTGTACTGGTTCAGCGCGTTGCCGATCGAGCCCGTGATGCCGCCCATCTGGCCGATCGCAATGTTGGCCGCGTTCTGGCCCTGACCCATCATAATGTTGCCCATGTTGGCCGCGCCTTGACCGATGTTGGCTGCCTGACCCGCTGCCGCTGCCTGACCGATCTGGACCGGCGCGAGCAGGTTCTGCAGCTCCTGCTGGTACGTCTGGTCGGCCAATCCTTGGTTGTACCGGGACAAAGCCGCAAGCGTGTTGCCGGACAGGCCCATGCCCATGGCGCCGGCAGCGGCCAGCGTCTGCTGCTGGCCCTGCTGCTGCGCAAACTGATAACCCGGCATGTTCTGCAGGGTCTGCTGGGCGAGCTGCGGGTTGACCTTGCCATCCTTGCCAATGCCGAGCAGGTTTTCGTAGGCGCCCATGGCCTGCTGGCCGAGGCCGGTGTACGGCGCGGCCAGTTCTTTCTGCTGGGCCAGAGCCGCCTGCTGTTGCTGGATGGCGGCGTTGGACGCGTCCCGGGTGGCCGATGCGGCCTGATTGCCGGCGATGATGCTACCGGCAGCACCGACCACGGCGGCTCCTGCGATAGCTCCTGCAATTCCACTCATGACTGCGCTCCGATGGTCAGGTTCAAAGCAAGGGCGTCCCGGTAGTTCACCGTGACCTCCTCGCCGTCAAAGCCTCCGCGACAGCCCGCTATCGGGCGTAATCCTATCAAAATGACGCGATTGCCGGCTGTGACAAATTTTGCATTCGGGAATTGGGAATGGTTGGCGTAGCGCCCGAGCGGGGTGCGCTTGCCGTCAATCCGGGCGGGACCGATGAATTCGCCAGCTGCAATGTCAGCCGTGGCGATGACACCGCGGCCCTCGATCAGCGACGGGCCGATCTTTACCTTGTAGGTGCCATGCGGCAGCGGGATCAAATCGTCGGTATTTTCTGAGATCTGCCGACATTTCGTTTCATCCACGCCGACTTCGTCACGGAATGCGGCGTAATCGTCTCGCTCGTGGCCGATCAGCTTGACGTTGCGCTGCTCGCGGTGGGTCGCCTGCGCCTCCGCAAACTCCTCGGTCTTGTCAAAGAACATCTGCTCGAGCGTGTCAACGTCGGTCTCGTCGGTCGCAAACACGTTAAGCCAAACGACCTCTTCGCGGACGTAACCGACTTTTCGCCCTGGCTGACCCACGAACACCATGGGCGCTTTCAGCTCTTGGTGAAAGCCGTCGCACATGACCATGGTGCCGGCGCCTTTAACAAAAATGTTGAGGTGCGGCACACGGTGCTTGTGGCTGACGACGTAGGTGTCCGCCGGAATTGTGACTTCGCGGATGTATTGTCCCGGGGCAAAAATGTGCCGGACGTTGCAGGACGTTTGAGGTAGGTCAGTCATGACCTCCTCAAGCTTGTCCAGACGTTCGGCGTGGACGAGGGCGTTCATGGGTTAAAAATACTCCACAACGTAAACAAAACCATTGCCGCCGTTGCCGCCAGTTCCGCCGTTTACGTTGGCATCTTGGTTTACTGCGCCACCGCCGCCGCCGCCGCCGTTGACGCCGTTGCCTCCGTTGTAAACTCCGGAACCAACGAAACGACCTTCGCTGCCGCCGCCGCCACCGCCGCCCGGTGTTGGCAATCCGGGGTTTGTAGCGTTACCGCCATTTCCGCCGTTCCCCGGATTACCGCCTGTTCCGGTAGTTCCTTGGACAGCCCCGCCTCGACCGCCACTTCCGATTCCAGCTGCGCCGATTGCTCCGGCGCCACCACCTGCGGGGGCATACGCGTAATTATTGACGCCAGCGGTGCCTTTTACTGTTGAAAAAGCGTTTGCAGCAATTGTTCCACCGCCTGGAGACCCGCAATAAGCAATTACGTTCGGAGAAAAAATAAACGTCGATTGGTTGCCGAAATTTCCATTGACAGTGTTTGCAATTCGATTTCCGCTTGAATCATAACCTTCGGTTGCGCTTATTCCGTATGTAAAGGTGGCCACTGCTCCGGAACCGCCAGCAGCTCCCGGCGCTCCACCGGCGCCGCTACCGCTACCTGCGAATGTGGTTGCTTGACATCCGCCACCGCTACCACCACCTCCACCACCGGCGACCAAGTAACTTCCAAAACTGGAATTTGCGCCTGCTGTGCCGTCGCTTCCGGGGGCATACGCGCCAGATGTGTAAACTCCGCCAGCGCCACCTGTTCCACCCGAACCAACTGTAATCGTGACTGGCGTGGTAATTGTTGAAATTGGAAACCAGCCAATCAAATAAGCTCCGCCACCACCTCCTGCGCCGGCAGAATAATATGGCGTTCCGAGGTTGGTTATGGCTGCCGCGCCACCACCGCCACCACCGCCACCACACACAAATACCTGTGCGGCGATTGCGCCGGTTGAGGGCGTATATGTGCCGCTGCTGGTAAAAGACACCACGTTGGTCGGCGTTGTCGGTCCCGTGGCGCCTGTAGCGCCCGTTGGCCCCGTGGGACCGGTCGATCCGGCGGGTCCCGTGTCGCCTTTCGGACCGGTAGCGCCCGTCGATCCCGTCGCCCCAGTGACGCCCGTAGGGCCGGTGGAACCGGTTGGTCCAGTGACGCCTACGGTAGCACCGGTCGGCCCCGTGGCACCGGTCGGACCTGCAGAGCCAGTCGGGCCTGTGGCGCCCGTAGGACCCAACGAACCGGCGTTAATGAGGTTTTGCAGGTAATAGAACCACGATTGCCATTGCGGCGTCAGAAGGTCCTTTTGCGTGATGAGTTGCCCTGGCACCGGCGGCAGCTGGCTCATTGCTCGCCCTCACGGATCGTCACGGCGCCGTCGGTGATCGTGAATTGAACTGGATCGCTAAATCGTAGTCTGAATACGAAATCTCGAGCGGATCCAAATCGACGGGCGATGACTCGCTGTTGGTAATTGCCCAACGGCCCGACCTGCAGCTGGCGGGGCGTCGAATACGTGCGCCCGTTGTCTTTGCTGCACTCAAGCAACAACGTCGGCGTCGACCCTTGGCCCGTGTTGGCTCCAACGCCGGTATCCATGTCAATGTACAGCTCATCAACCGAAAAACGGTTGAAATTGGCCGACCCGTGGCGGGTAATCAGCTCGCGCAAGATTGTCGTTCCGTTGTCGGTGTACGCGTTCGTGTCGAACTTTAAAATAGTGCCGGTGTTGGCCTGAGACACGTAGGTCGTTGAGTTAAAATACGCAGAGTATTGAGCAAAATGTCGGGTCGAATATTTATTCGTCAATCCACTTTGCGTTTCTGACCAAAGACCGGTCGCCGTGTCGTATAGGAACGAGCGGTCAGCGGTTGGCAACGTCAGCTGGTACATCGGGTGGCCGTTGACCACGTAGCTGATCGCAATGGCGTCCGACACGGTCGACATCTGCGACAGTATGAAATCTAAATCCGGCGTCGATATAACGGACACGTTGTATCCGCTGATTTGCGCGACCTGCGGGGCGCCTTGCGGGTTCATGCCGAGGAAACAGATCGTCTGGTTGACGTGAGCCCTCGAGTAGATGGCCGCAAGGCCAAACTCGGACGTGGCCGAAATGATCGGCGCGAACGGTTCCGGGGTTGAGCCAACGTTCTGCCAGAACTCCGTGTGCCGTTCGCTGAACAGCACGAGGTTGCCGATCAGGCTGTCCACGGCTTTGATGTTGTCGCTGTATTGGCTGGCCGATGCGAATGCTAAGGCGTTCCACGTCGTGCCGTCGTAGAGGTTCGACACCCAGAACTGCTGGCTGCCAGGCTGTTCGCAAACAAAATACCCGGACACGAACGTCACCGTATTGGCGCCGTTGGGAAACCCGGGCGACGTAATTGGCGCGAAAGTGGCGCTGTTCGGCGTGTAGATATACCCCGCCGTCCCGTCGACGATCATGATCTGGGACGGGTTGTTTGCCATCGACACAGTGCCGGTCGACGTCTGCAGAAACCCGAGTTGAGTCTGCGTGAACGTCGGCGTCAGCGAATACAGCGCGTTGCCGGCCACGACGTACAGCGTCGATTGCGTCCCGAGCATCCGGCGCACCACCGACATCATGGTCGTCTGGTAGACAAGGCCGGGGGTGCCGTAGACGACGATGGATGACTTGTCGCCGTCTGGCCGCTGCTCAAAGTAGCAATTCAAGCGACGCTGTGCCGTGACCGGCAAACTGCGTCCCTGAATTCCTGCTCCGAAAAGCGGCTGGATCTTCATTACGGGTTGCCCGCGTTACACTGGAAGTACACGTCGGACGTCTCGGTGTTGCTGTGACGGGCGTACATCACGGCTTCCTGATAATTCTGCTCCATGACAGGAACCCATGGCGCGTTGAACATGGGCGCGATCTGCTTGGACAGACCCCAGCAGAGTGCCGCGTACCATTCCTGCGGGTATTCCGGGTTGTCGAGCGGGTTGTTGAAGTCCTGCACCGGGCGCAGGTACACGATGTGGATCTGCTTTGTGACGTCTTGGGCGCCGCCGCAATCAATGTACAGCTGGCCGTTGGCGCCAGACGGGCCGTTGTTGCCGATCTGCGCTTCGTAGTAGATCTCCGTCGGGTCGGACAAGTACGAGCTGTTGGTCTTGGTCGGCAGCGCCTCGTAGGTCTGCAAGGTCATGTAATCGAGCGGCGTGTCGTTCTGCGTGTTGTCGCGCAAGATGGCCGTGACGATCTCGAGCGGGCGCTGCGCCTTGGTCGTGTAGTTGTAAACGTAGTTGCCGGCAGAAGCCGACGACGGCAAGCCCGCCGCGATGGTGATGGAGCCCGCACCGGCGTTGACCGCCGTGATGGTGGTCGAAAAGATGTCGCCGCTGTCAAGTTGGACCACGCAGTAGTCGCCCGCCGTGAAGTTTCCCGTGGAACCAACGCCGGTGAACAGGGTCGTGGCAGCCGCGGCGGCACCCGTCGACAGCTGGTCGCTGCCGTAGTTCTGCCCTGGCAGTGCCGTGCAGCCGCCGGCCCAGTTGTCACCCGTGGGGCCAAGGTTGTACCGGTACTGGCTTGATGAAAGGAACAGGTCGCCTCGCTGCCGCGTCCACATTTTGAGGCCCGGAGCGTAGTCGAGGCGACCCATCCACGTTTTCACCATCATGTTGAGCTTGCGGGCACAATCGGCGGTTTCCGACGGGTCGATCTGGCCGTATACGTCCAGCTTGCCAATGTTGAGCATGGCTTCGCGGATGATGTCGTCACGCGTGACGGTAAAGACGTATGTGCCAGAGGTTGCCATTTATGCCGCCTTGCGCCGCTCAAGCGCCTGAGTGATGACGTGCCAGATGACCCGGTGAGCGTGTTCCGGGGTGATGTCCATCTGACACTGGGCGATCCCAGACGGTTTGCCGTCTTCGCCGACCGCGTTCTTGCAATGGTCCCAGCCGTAGTGCAGCTGGTGACAGGCCGGCGCCTCGTTTGCACCGCGACCGGGGCAGTGCGTGTTCTCGGCCATCAGAACGTGGGTGTTTGCCCAATCCCGAGTCAGGTTTTCGTGGCTCGAGTGAGACAGAAAAACGACCTTGGGCATATCGTCATGCGATACAGCGTTGAGAACGCCCGTCTCGGGGCCGATGACGAGGTCCGCGACCTGACTGAACGCCATGGTCTGGCGGATCGACCAGTCGCCCGACATCGGGTGCACGCGGGGGTCCGACGGGATCTTTTTTCCGGCATCCGTGCGCACCGGCTGGCCGTTGTCGTCCACCTTGAACCAACCCTGCTCGAGCAGCACCCCGGCGGGGCCACCGACCAGCACGATGTGCAGGTCCTGAAATTCCATCAGCAAAGCCGCGATGATGTTGTCCACAAACGGCCACGTTTTGTGTACCGACGAGCCCGCCAGTGACCAAACGATGACAAACTTGCCCATAGCCTCGCGGGTGCGCTGCGCCCATGCGACCTCGTCAGCCGTCGGATAGAACTTGACCTGCGGCTTGTGGGGCACACCCGCCGCGTCGTGCTGCAGCTCAAGGTAGTTGGCGTTGGCGAGCTTGTGCCGGAGTTTCGGCGGCACGCCGTGCAGGAACCGCCCCGGGAGCGCCAAAAGCGTCCCTTCAGCCGACTCGGACAGATTGACCCACTTGTCGTATTTGGCTTTCTGGTAATCCCAGAATGCGCCGAGCGCGTGGTTGGGCACCTGATCCTTGTCCTGATAGTAGAACTCGTCAATGTTGGGGTCGTGCAGGATCACGTCGGACCCCGGGGGCGAGCAGTACACCGTGACGTGGTAGCCCTGCTCCTTGAGGCCCTTGAAGATCGAGGATGCCTGGACAATGTCGCCAAACGCGCCGTAACGGACCACGGCGGCCCGCTTGACTTGCAACTTGGGCTTGATGCACGAAAACGCGTGGCCCTTTCTCGTTTTCTGAAACACGAAAAAGAGGCTGTACTCGTCGTTCTGGTCCCGGCGCTGCCAGTCGACCAGATCCCAATGGCCGGCCTTTTCCATCAAGTCGACCAGCAGCTTGTACGAGACGTTCCACTTGTGGTCCGGGTTGGCCCCGGGTTCTCCCACCTTGGGATACAGCGTCTCGTCGGGCAGGTACAGCACGAGGTAGCCGTCGTTTTTGATAACGCGCAGCCATTCCTTGAGGCACTTGACGACCTTGTCAAACGGGATATGTTCGAGAACGTGGCTCGAAAACACGAAATCCATGCTGTCCGACGCGAACATGCGAAGGTCCGCCGCATCGTCGATCCAGACGTCGGGCTTGAACTGGTGGCCAAAAAGTTGAATGTCGGTGCCGTTGTCGACGCCGATCATGTGCGGGAACGCTTTGTTGCCGCCGCAGCCTACATCGAGGCCACGGCCACGCGTCCACTTGACCAACTCCCAACGGATCTTGCCTGACTCGTTACCCTGCGGATTGTCTGCTTTCCACACCATGTTTCCCCACTCCCTAATTGAAAAGACCGGCGCTAGGCCGGTCCCATGTCACCGGCTGTGATCCGGTTGGCTTCAGCCCTTCAGCTTCAGCGTTTTCGGCTCCGCAGGTGCCGGCTCGACGTAACCGACCGGCTTGCGATCGCCACCGTAAACGATGCCATCCTGAACCCAGCGACCGTCTTCGGGGCCGCCGCCGTACACGCTGCCGTGCGGCTTGCTCGGGTTGAACAGTCGCGTGCCGTCAGCCGTAAATTCGTCCTTCGCAATCATGTTTGCTCCTCAGTCCCACAACACGTTCCACTGGCCAGCCGTGCCAGTGGTAACAACCACCAAAGAATTGTTGACGCGCACTCCCGCAGCGCCAGCGGTGATATTGATCGAACTTGTCGCGCCGCCGGTCGTGCTGGTCGCGTACAGCTGAGTCGTCGTTGTGGACGTGGTCGTGCCCGTCACGCTGACGTAAATGTCATACGGGGTAATCGTGAACGCCGTTCCGGTGGCAACAGCGACAAATCCGTAGAAAATCCCGCCGCCCGTTTTTACGGTACTTGTGCCCGCGGTCGTGATGGCGGTGTAGTTGGCGCAACCGGGGCTGTAATAAAGTCCCGAGGTCGGATCAAAAGCGCAGGTCGCAAAAGGCGATGCGTTGCTCGGAGCGGTCGGGTTTACGCCGATGATAGGCATGGCTTACATCCGATCCAAATAGTTGTTGCGCTCAACAAACCCACCGACGTCGTCGTAGAACGCGTCGTTGTGTTCGCGGGTGTACTCATCGTCCGTCTGAAGCAACTTTTTCTTGTGGAAACCGTCGCGCAACGACACTTTGTTAAGCTCGTTGTTGGTCAAATCGCCTTCGGCGTACTCAGCGGGCATGTTACCCGACACGTTGACGCCCATCTTGCGGATGTCGACGATCTCCTGATCCTCAATGTCCATCCCGGGCGGCAGCGAGTTGAAAAACGCCGCGTTGTTCATGAACCGCGACTCACCGTCGCCACCGGGAACGCCTTCGCGCCCCGGCATCATCTTTTTGGCTCGCGCCTCAAGGTCGGTGAGCCAGCCATGCTGATTCTCTGCGCTTGACTGTCTGTCCGGGTAGTTAACCTGGAACTTCTCTTGCACGATCTTCGGCATGACTGGCTCCAGCGGTTAGATCTTTTTCGACCCGAGGTAGTTCGTTTCTTCCGGACGGCCCATGTCCATCTTCTTCGGCATCATCGAACCAGAAGCGCGGTAAACCCACCCGTCACCCGGGTAGCCCAGACCGCCCTCGTAGGCGTAAAGATCCATCTTGCGGATGTCGGAAACTTCCTGATCTTCAATGTCCATACCCGGGGGCAGGGAATTGTAGAACGCGTTGACGCCGAACTCGAGGCCCTTCTTGACGAGGTATCCCGAATTGCGGACGCCGACCATCTCGTTGTGGATCATCTCGGCGCTGTCCGGCAGCACCTCAATGTCCGCGACGTGCTGGCCCTTCATCTCGTGCCGCTTCTGGGCGCGAGCGTTGGCCGACTTGATGATGTCCATGTGCGACGGCGCCATGCCGCCGTACATTTCGGTTGCGAGCTGGTCCGGGGTGACCTGCGGCGTCTCGTACTGCTTGCGTCCCGGCTGAGTGATCTTCGGCATGTGGATACTCCTTATGCCACGACGTTAGCGAGCGGGAGGACCGAGTAATCAATCGTGATGAGGTTGACGGACGAAGTGTCCGTGCCGTTCACGACGTAGATCTGGTCGCCCTGGTTGATGGCGAGGCCGTTGAGACCCGCAGAACCCGTGCTGGTGTTGAGCGCGACCTGCGCGATTGCACCGATCTGACCCGTCGCCGTGCCGTTCGCAAACAGCGTGTCGACGTAGAAAGGACCGATCGTGGAGGTCGACAGGGACGGCGCGACGCCCGCAGCTGCGGTGTTGGTGATGCGGATCAGCGAGAGCTGCGACGCGTTCACGTGGACCGATGCTGCGGTGGAGCTGCCCGAGTAGTTATAGTACTGGGTCGCCGTGTAGGTCGAGGTGCCAGCCGTGGTTGTATAGGCGTTGAGCCCGAACAACAGCATGTTGGCGTGAGCGACGAACTTGCCCGAGACGCCGCCCGAGCCAGCCGTCATGACCGTGGTGAAAACGCCGCGAGCGATGTACGCGGCGTTGTCGTAGGCCATGTTCTTGGTGGTGTTTTGCAGTGACATTGCTATGGCTCCTTAAGCCTGCGAGTCCCATTTCACAATGCGGGTGTTGATCGCCGCCGTGTGAACGATGCCGAAACCGCCGAGGTAGTACCAGGCGATGCCCTTGCTGCGACCGTAGTCGGTCGGAATCTTGCCGCGCATTTCCTCGGGAACCGCGATGGCTTCGGCCACCGTGTCGTTACCGAAGAAGAAGATCCAGTCGGACTGGCCGTTGGTCCACGAGGTCGTCGTGACGCCGTCCGTACCCGTACCCTTCGCGATATTGGTCTGCTCGATGTAGCGGGTGTTCTCGTAGCGGCCGATCTCACCGTTCATGATGAGGTTGAAGCCCGTGTCCGAGTACTGGTGGATCGTTTCGAGGTTGTTCTTGAGCGTGCGGAGCGTCGTCGGCCACGCGATCGCGTAGTAGTCGTCCGCGATGTACGCCGGGATGTTGCGCTCCTTCATGGCGTCCACGATCGCCTTCGCGTGCGCGTTGTTGAACGCGACCGAGTTGGTGCCCGTAACGGTGCCGTTGGTGTAGAGCGTGACCGCCGAGGTCGACGTGCCGCCCGTCGGGATGGCGCGGAGCAACGTCTGGTTAAACTGGGTCCACGCAGCGCGGTCCAGATACTTGACGCAGTCGTTCTTGAGGACCTTCTTGATGACGTCCTCAACCGGGAACTTCGACAGGTTGTCGAGCTTGCCCGAGTACGGGACCGAGTTACCGGCTTCGGTGACCGTCAGAGTGCCCTGAATGATCGTGAAGTTGGTTTCCGGCATCGTGTTCGTTTCGACGAGGACGGCACCAGCCGCCGCGACGTCCGAGAACACGTCCCACGTGAAGGTGTCACCCTTCTTCTTGCCCTGCTGTGAAATGTCGTGAACGTCAGCGAACTGACGGAACTTGACGAGTGGCTGCACGTTGGCGCGCAGTACGTTGGAAAGCTGACGGCTGTAGAGGTAGCCGCCGAGGCTGTTAACAGCCCAAACCTGACCTGCCATGTGGCGAGACTCCTAATGTTGGCCTCGCCACCATGGCGAGGGTTTAACGTCGATGTACAGTCGGACGCGCCTGACCCCTGAGTTTTGCCATTCTTGCAATGGACATCTCGTAGGTCTCGTCATCGTCCTCGTCGGCCTCATCCGCTTGCCGTCCGCCGGCCACCGGAATCGCCCGAACTGACGCTTTGCGTTGCTCTTTATCGGCTCGACGCTGCGGATCAGCAGCGGGGGCAGCAGGTCGACCTCTCAGCGCTCGAGCTTCCTCGCCAACTTGGCGTAGACGCTCTTTGAAATCCATGGTGGGGTTGGCCTGCGCGAGCTGCGCGTCCTTCCAGACCATGTATTCCTTCATGCGCGGATCAGAGAGTTCTGCCTGGTACTCCTTGTCGAACCAATTGACAGCTTCACGAAACGTCAACCGACCATCAACTCGCTCGTCCACAAGCTTTGCGACGTCCACGTTAGCGGATGGTCGCTCAATCGCCTGTGCCAACTCGTCAATCGCCTCTTGCTCACCCATGATTGCGCGGTTGAGCAGTTCACGCACCCGGCCTCGCGCCGAGTTCGCCATGTCGTCCTGTGAGGATGGACTGGCGGTTAGGTTCGATTTTACGAGTTCTTTGGCGGAACGCAAGTATTCGTCCGCCGCCGAAACCTTACTGGCATTTTCACGAAGCTGCTGAAGGGTCATCCAGCGTTCCTGACCGTTCACGATCAGGCGGTAGTACGTCTCGCCGTTGGTGACACGGACGTCGTCGGCGCCGGCAGCCCGTGCCTCGTCCAAATCCCGGTCGGCCTGCTCGGCCTTGGCCACAATCGTGCCGTCATCGTCCTCGTCACTCTCCGGGCGGTTCGGCTCGGCTGGCCGGCGACGGTCGACGTGTTCGGTCCACGCCTCGTCCTCTAGATCCTCCATGCCGTCCGCCGACTTCTTCTCGTCCGCCTGGTTGGCAATTGCGTTAAGCCGCTCGAGGCGCTCGTCGTTGCGGGCCTTGTTGGCCGCCTTGGCCTCGGCCTCCCGTTGCGCCCGACGCTGGTCGTCGGTCATGTCCTCACTCATAGATCCTCCTTCAGCATTTCAAGTGCCTGTTGCCCCATTTCGACCGCCTGCCCCAGCCATTGGCTGAATTTGCGGGCGGTCCAGATCCTTGACCGGATTTCCAGCAGCTGCTCAGCCGATGCGCCCGTGGCCGCGATCAGCTCCTCCACCGCGTCGGTTTCTTCGTGTTTGGCCTTCTGAAGCAAGTAATCGCCAATGTCGGACGTCAAAAAGTCCTCGACCTGTTTGCCAAACACGGCGGTCCGCACCAGCGGCTCGTCTGCGTCGATTGGGCGGCTCATTTAACGCCCTGTTGTGGCTGCGGCTGGCCCTGTGGCGCCATGGCCGCCTGCTGGGCCTGCAGGTGCGCCGCCTGTAGCGCCTGATCCTTCGACGCGAGGTGGCCGGCGTAGATTTTTAGGTTTTCGTGCTGATCTTCTTTGTCGGCGAGCAGCAGTTTGACGATATTGGACTGAGTGGCCGTCTCGCGCTTCACCGCGTTGGCCTCCGATTTGTCGCGGCGCTCCATCATGAGCTGCTGCAACTTCATGGTTAGCTGCTTGATTTGCATGGCCTGAGCCGCCTTTTCGGGGTCGTTGCCCATGCTGAACCGTTCGCCGTCCGCGTAGCCCGACAGCGCCATGATCTCCTTAAACACTTCCTCAAGGTTGACCCCCGGCGGCGGGCGCAAGCTAATCTTGCTGAACGCCATCACGCCGGCCAGGAACTTCTGCATCTTGGTGACGGGGTCGGTGTTGCCCATGCCGACGTTGACGTTGACCGTCATCTCGCGCTCAAGCATGTCGTCCGTGACCTTGTCCATGCCGAACTTCTGGAACTGCTTGGACTTCTTGCCGGCAACCTCCAGCACGGTCTGGTCGGTCTCGTAATGCTGTTCCAGCAGCACCAATTGGCGCAGTACTGGCGCGATAAAGGTCTCGCAGTACGTCATCAGCATGTAGTCGGTCAGCAGGTTGGCCGGCGCCTGGAGCAGCGTCATGGCCCGGGCGGGCTCACGGGGCGACCGGTTGGTCTGGACCGACGCTGCCGAGAAGTTTCCCACCAGCTCGTCGAAGTTGGCGTTGTTGCGGTCCTCCTCGGCGTAGCTTGAGGCGGTCACGTCCGGCCAGTTGTTTTCGACCACGTCGGTGGCCGGGTCGTCCATCAGCACCACGCGGCCCGGGACGTTGCGTACCAAGGCGGGCAGGTCGACGTTCTTGCCGCGCTTTGCGAAGTAACCCTTGTTGAGGACGAACTTCACGTTGTCGAGTCGGGAGTTCTTGATCTCGTTGATCTCGTCCTGCAGGCCCCTGACCATAAGCGGGATGCTGGACGGGATCGGGCGGTGCGTCTCAACGTTGGCGTAGCCCATGACGTAGGGACGTTTCCCGTGGAACACGGTGGCGTCCAGCGGCTCCGGGTCGGTCAGCATCTTGTCGCTGTTGAGCGTCCAGAACTGGTAGTCGGTGCCGTTGTGCCGGTGGATGTGCCGATGCACCCAGACGATGTCGTAGTCCGACACGGTGCGCCGCTCGAGCGCCGCGTCTTGGGCGTTGCCGCCACGGGCGCGACGGGTGCTGTCGTCCTGCATCATGCCGATCAGGGCGCTGTCCGGGTATTTCTTCCACTGCCGACCCTTGGGGTCAGGCCGCTCCATCCGCTGCTTCACGTCGACCGCGTACATGGGGATGATGTGGATAAGATACGGGCTGCTGTTGACGGGGTCTGTCCAGCTGGCCGACGGATCAAACCGGAAGTTCTCAATTGGGATCAGGTCGACCATGGGCTTGTCATCCGACCGGATGAGCTTGCCTTTGGCGTCCTTACGCATGGCATAGCGCCAGTGAATGTGGGCGACACACGCGCCCTGTACCTGGGCGTCTTGGATGCCGCCCATGCAGATCTGGAACCACGGGATCGACTTGGTCAGCCGGTACTGGAGCAGCTGCTGCATGACGTCGGCGCTGACCCGCTCAACTTCGTCGTTGCCGTTGACCGGGGTGACGGCGATACGGTCAAGGTTGCTAAAGAACGCAGCGGCGGCAGCAGCTTCGTTCTTACGGATGATCGCCCGGGTCTTCGGGACGTAGATGTTCGACCGCTTGCGGAAGATCTCACTGTTGTACTTGCTGTCCGACGGGTGCTGGCTGTTGAACGCCTTAATGGAATCGTCCCACTTGCCCCGGTAGTTTGTGTCTACGAAGGACGTGGAAAACCGATACGCGTCCTGCGCACGACGCCGCCAGTTGGGCATCGACTCGTCAAAATCGTCGTACATCTCGTCCGGGCCGGACTGCTCGGGCATGATGCCTTCGCCGTCCTGCTCGTTTGCCATGTAGTCGAGATGGACGTCACCCGCCGGCGGGTCTTTGATGCTCGGCGGTTGCGGGCGCCACTGGGTGCTGTCGGTCATTGGAAATTCCTAGTCTGTTTGTAGCGCCATGCCTTCGGCACGACCGGCTCCCGACCGTCCCATGCGCCCCGAGGCAGGTCAAATGCCTCCAGCAGCTCGCCCCCAAATGTGATGGCCGACGCCCGGATCTCGTCAGGCGTGCCCAGCCGGTGTTTCGGCAACAGGCTGCTGAACCCTTCCTTGCCGATCGCGTTGGCTACGGCCCCGGCGATTGCCAGATGCCGCACGACGATGCCACCGCCTTGGAACCCGATCACCCACGGGTGATTGGGGTACGCCTTGTTGAGCGCGTCACCGACCTTCTGCGCCAGCTCGAGTTGCGACAGTTCTTCTGGATCACCCGCTTCGAGGACGCTGTTGTAGGCGGCGTGGATCATGGGTTAGTTGCTCGCAATGATGTTCCAGTTCGTGCCGTCATATTGCAGCGTGGCCCATTTGCCAGCGGTGGCCGCAAGAATCGCCGTTCCCGCAGCGCCGCCGGTCAACGCCACGACGTTCGATGACGCCGACACGACCGTCTGAGCGTTTCGCGTCAGCACCGTGAGCGTGCGTCCCGTGTAGATCGACCCGCTGGGCAGCGTCAGGGTGCAACTGCCGGATGCGGCGACGACGACACCGGGATCGAGTCCAGTCGAACCGAACGATGCGTCGACGGTGTACGTCGTGCCAGACACGGCGGCAAACGACGGGCCGAACTTGAGAGGGCGTTGCGACAGGTTGGTCATTGACGTGCAATCGCCAACGAATTGGTATCCCGACAGGATTGAAAACGCCGTGTAGGATTCAATCTTGTACGCGCAGCCGGCGGTGTAGCAGTCGGCAAGAGTTCCGGTCCCACTAGCCTGCAACGAGATCGGGTACGTCGGCGCCGTGGCCGGCTGAATTCCGATGACGCGATAACCTAGAATTGAGATGTTGGTTGCGTTGCAATAGACGCCAAAGCTGCCAGACAGGTTGGCATTAGGTACGTTGGTCAGCGTGACGCCGACAGCTCGATGGTTGTAGCCGCTGAAATTGATTGCGGCGTACTGAGAACTTCCGGACCAACCTTCAACCGTCGGATCAAGAATTGTGCAGTTTTGACCTGAATAAACTTGCTGGCCGTTTGTGACCGCTTTAACAAACACCGAATTCCACGAGGCGTCGGATATGCAAATGCCGTTGGCTGCAGAGCTGACGAACAGCGAAAACGTGTTGTATACGCCGCCGTTACTGCTAAACCCGGTGCTGGTTGAGCTATACGACGACAACGTAAACCGGTTTCCGTAAACCTCATTTGCCGCCGTCGTTACAATTTGCAACGACGTGTAGCAACCGGACGCGTGGAAATCAAATTCGCTCAACGAGACGACGTAGGGGTTTGTTGCCTGGACAACGAAACCTGCAACCGTGGCGCTGGCCGCACCGACAATCTTGAAGCCCGAGAACTTGACGCCGATCAACTGACCCGTGGTGACGTCTGACAGGCAATTGATTGCCGGCGAGCTGGTTGATCCCTGTTGGATGATGGTCGTGCCGTACCCAGCACCGATGAACGCCTGACCCGACTTTTGCGGTCGGAAATTGGTCAGTTTGTACGTGCCCGCCGGGATGATGACAGTCGTGCCGGCGTTGGACGCATTGGTGAACGCCGTCGTTGAGTCCGCGCTACCCGTCGGATCGGCGCCAAAATCAAGAACGCTGACGCTTTCCTGCAACTTGCTCGCCGTGGTGCGTGCGACTGCGCCGGTGCCGCCTTGGTTGTACTGGCTGCCAAGCTGGGAGAGGTTGTATGAGGCGGTGGTCATGGGGTGTCCTTACGGGGTGAACAACGCGCCGAACGTGGCGTTGCTATAGGCGACTGCGCCGCCCGTCACGGTTGCTGATGCGTTGCTGTCCAACGTGCCGCTCGTGCCGCTCAACGTGGCGATACGCTTTGTGCCGGTCACGCCCGCGATAGTGATGTACATACCGACGCCGAGGTTAGTCACGTCGCTAAACGTCACAGCCGTCGATCCGCTCGTCGTGTTGGCCGTGATGCCTGACAGCGCAGGGCCATTGGTTCCCGCCGTTTTGCAGATCCAGCCGAACGCCTGACCCGACGCATACGTGCCGTTGTACACGGTCGCACCCACCGGCCACGTTGCATAGGCCGTCGTGGACGGACTGGCGGTGTCGGTGAACAAGTCTTGTGTCGGGCAACCGAGCAAATCCATGCCGCCAATGGTCGCCCAGGCACCGTAAACCCAGAATTGTCGTCCCGCGGTCGTGCTGCCGCACTGCACCACAAAACTAAGGTCTGCGGCGGTCAAAATGGGCGTGTTGCAGGTGTACAGGTAGATGCCGCTGCCATACGACATTGAGCGGTACGCCGACCATTTGTTGCTGATTCCGGCGCCGTTCATGTTCAGCTGAATGTACGAATCAGCCTCGTTTTCAAACTTGACCAACACATGAATGTACACGCGAGTGCCGTTGCCAACGTACTGGGCGAACATTCGGTTTGGTATAGTCTGCGCCACGCCCATGTAGCTGTTGATCCCGCTGCCGTCGTGTACCAGTCGCAACGACGCCTTTCCGAGGTACGTGGACGAATCAAGGTATGCTGTACCGTGAGCGTATGAGCCGCCGCTGTTGTAACGGAACCAGTCGCGCAGCCCATAATTGAAGTTGCCGTTTGAGATCAATCCGGTGACGTACTTGGGAAAACCGCGCTGTGCGGTCATCGGCATAAACTGTTCGTACGAATCCGAATCGGCGCCGGTTTCTGGGAAGTTGGACAGCTGGATTGCGCCCTTGCGCGACTGCTCGACCGACGTATTGCCCGACAGGCCGACGCTGTAGTCTTTGGTAACGAGCGGCACGCCCGACGTGTAGCCGGCGTCCTCGTAGTACACGTTGACCAACCGAGTGCCGATGCCCTGGTCGTTAAGCTGCGCCAGTTTGGCTTTGCCTTCAAAGTCCGTGCCGACGAACGTGACGCCACCGGCCTTGTTGATGACGTTGTAATTGCACGTCGAAAAGCCGGTCTTGTGCGTGAACAAGCCGCCCACGATTGTGGTGTTATTGGCTAACGTATCGAGGTACAGGTTGGTCGGGCAATTCCACACTTCAACGTCGATCAGCACGTTGCAGTAGGACGACGACGCGACGCTCTGGCCGATGTAGATGCCGTAAGTGTTAAACCCGTCCACCCGCACTTTATCCAGATGGATCGCGTTGGTGTTGGCGAGGTACAGTCCGGTTGCCGCGTTTGAGTTAGCCGCCGCGAAATACATATTGCGGATCGTAAACTGCTCAATCGTCGTACCCCATGTGTAGGCCGACGTGTTGGGCGATACGCAATTGATTGACGACGATGGCGTAAACACGATAGCAGTGCCGAGGTCGTCGCCCTGCCAAATCATGCCGCCCGAGTACAGCAGCGTGTTGGTGACTTTGTACTTGCCCTTCGGGAAGTAAAGGATGCCGCCGCCAACGGTGCTAACGATGTTGCTGTTGGCGTATGGGTTGCTTGTAATCAGCTGACCCAGCGCGTTGATCGCGTTCTGAATCGCCGTCGTGTCATCCGTGCTGCCGTCACCGACTGCGCCAAAATCCTTGACCGACACCGATTCCTGCAGCTTGGCCGTCACAGTACGCGACGTCGATCCCGTGCCGCCTTGGGTGTAGGTGATGTTACCCGTGACCGTCGTGTTGGTCGTGGCCGAGGCCGCGAACGCTACGCCGTTGGTCTTGGTGACCGTCAAAGCGCCCGTAGACGCCACCAGCGACGCATCGCCGCCGATCGTCGTGCCGTTCACAATACCGCTGTTGTTGTACAGCAGCTGGCCGTTGACGCCGCCCGCAATGGCCGTGCCAACCGGAACCGACGTGGTGTACCGGTACAGCACGGTCTGACCCGCGGACAGGCCGGTCATGAACGTCAGCGTGGTCGGCGTCGTCCACGTGTAGTCAGTGCCAGGCACCATGACGGCGCCGTCAACGCTAATGGCAAGGTTAGCCAACGAGCCGGGTGACGCGGGCAGGGTAAACACCGTCTGGCCAGCCGTGGCCGTGAACGTGCCGGTGTACGCCTGACCGTAGGATGCCAGCGCCGCGAGGTTGTAACCCGTGATCGTGTAGTCGCCACCATTGCGGACAACCGGGATCAGGTCGGTATTTTGGGCAACGCCGCCCGATGGGAACTGGCTAATCTTAGGCACGATTACTCCACGAGGATCGGGTCGCCAACGGAATCTGCGGGCGGCTCCATCTGGATGGCGTAGCCCTGCTCGGTCAGGATGTCGAGGACGCCTTGGGTGTAGAACCCCGTCGTGCCTCGATCTGTGCTGTCAAAGCCGCGACCGTTTGACCAGACGTAGACGCGGTGGTCGGGTGCCGAGAACTCGCTACCCCATGCTCGACGGACCATCTCGTTCCAGCTGAACGTGCGGCTGGTGACGGGTAAGCCGAGACTGGCGGGTACGGTCGAACGTGCCATCAGTAATTGCCCTCGAGGCCGGAGAGGTGCCTTGTCACGGCCTCACGCGACCGCAGTTCCTGCAACTCGCCCGCCAGCCGACGGATTTGACCGGCCTCAACCGTCGTGATGTGGCCGCGACCGTCAGCGACGCGATCCACGGTGCGCAGTAGGGCACGGATCTGGGCGTCGGTGAGGTCAAATCGGCTCATGTCAGCTCAGGCTCCAGCACTTGGGAATCGATGTATTCAGGCGGTCTCGGGTCCATGTCATACACCCGCGATACCGCGTCAATGAGGTCTTTCAACCCGCTGAACGGATAATACCCAACCTGCATTTTAAACCGTTCGGCGAGGTTGTACAGTTGGCCGTTTTCGTCCCGATTGATGATGGGCTTAGCGATTCGATAGTCGTAGCCCGCTGCGATCATCCGTTTCTGCTGGTCGGTCAGGTCCGGCTCGTCGTCGGCGGGCTCGTAGGGCAAATAGAAGTTGTGGCCCCGGATGTCGGGCAGCAAGCGTTGGACGCGATCGTCCTTCGACCCCGGACCCTCGGCGGGCCATTCCAGCTCCTCGATGTCCAGCCCTTGGACGTTTTCGACCCGGATGCGCTCTTGGAAGTAGTCCATGTCGGCAATGGCGCCGTAGCGTTCGTAACCGACCTTGACGCCAATGATGCCAGGGGCAGACCGCCATTTGGCCCACAGGTTGCGCATGTTGGTCCACCGTTCGAGCAGGTCCATTTTGTGGTCGAACCCGTCCAACAAGTACTTCTGGCCGCTGCTG
>Ga0214195_1000076_pt1 | contig 23800 bp, 27 predicted proteins | sample TroBogEpilimnion_36_FD_153033 | JGI IMG/M metagenome (GOLD analysis project Ga0214195, IMG submission 153033) | Freshwater microbial communities from Trout Bog Lake, WI - 19AUG2008 epilimnion | ecosystem: Environmental > Aquatic > Freshwater > Lake > Epilimnion/Euphotic zone | place: Trout Bog... | reverse complement strand
GGACGTTCAAGGTGATTAGCATCCCGGCAGGTTCTGGGCCTGCGCCTGGGCCTACACCTAACCCGGTTCCACCGCCGGCACCACCAACGCCCACGCCATCGCCCATCGAAGGGATGCTCTGGATCACGTACATCGTGCCAGACGCTCCCAGCGTGGCCGACGCTGCACCATCCTCGTTTGCACCGCTCAGAGCACGTATCGACGGCAAAAGCGTCTCCTGGCGGCTCCAAAACGCATCAGACGCAGAGATTGCCCGCCGTCACTTTGAAGAGCACGCCAAGAACGCCCCTATCGCCATCTTCCAGGATGCCACGGGCAAGGTGCTGAAGACGATCAAGGGTAATGATCCGCAAGCGATCTTAGATGCCATCAAGGCTTACAAGGGGAACGGCTGATGCCTCAATATCCGCTGCCGTTTCACAAAGACGCTCAAGGTAACTCTCGCCCGCTGGGCTTGGTGCCACCGCTGCCTGGCAGCGTGGTCCCGACTGATGGCGTGGCATTCCTGCCGATCCCGGAAAAAGACTGGCAAGAGTTTGATCTCACCGCCGAACCTGGCTACCCGCTGATCGTCAAGGATCAGAACGGCAAGGGAGCTTGTAACGGCCACGCCACCGCCACGGCAATGGAACTCGCCCGCTGGCTGCACGGTCAGCCCCACGTTCCGCTTTCCGGCTGGTTTCCTTATGCCATCTTGTGCGGTGGCTGGGACCGTGGCTCAAGCATTGGCGAAGCCCTCACGCTGATGCAAAAGACCGGGCTTGCTCCTGAATCGCAGGTAGCTTATGGCACCATCAATCCCACGCGATTGACCAAAGATGCCTACGATGTGGCCACGAATTTCAAATGTGAAATCGGTGCCCCGCTGGAGACGTGGGAACAGATCATGACCGCCGTGCAACTTCGTCGCGGCGGCGTGAATGTGAGCATCCGCGTACCGAATCTTTCGCAGTGGGAACCCGACAGCGAAGGCGTGATGCCCGTTTCGCGTGGCAGTGGCAATCATGCCATCTGCATCGGCCACGGTGCCAAGCGATTGAAGAATGGCCAGTGGGCCATCAAGTGGCAAAATTCGTGGTCTGACAAGTGGGGAATCAACGGCTACGCATGGTACACCCGCGAGCACTGGGAACAGCAATCCAGCCGTGAAGCGTGGGCTATCCTGACGCCCATTGAACACGCCCGCGATGAATCTAACCCACCGGTAGCATCATGAGCATCTGGTTCAATCAAGCCGGCTTGATCGGCTTTTGCTGGAGTCGTTACGCACTTCACTTTTTTGTGAAGCCGTCCCATTGGATATGGGGCTACGATGACAGCCTGGAATATTGGCACCTGAAATCATACGGTTTGGGCCCGCTGTTTCTCTTCGTGGCGGATTGCACATGAGCAGCCTGATTATCAAAACGTCCCGCCGCTGTTCTGCCTGCAATTCGGCTCATGAGGGCTGGCTACCGTGCGAGTACGGGCCGCACGCACTGGTTCCCAAGCCCAAGCGGCCGAAGCCCGTCGTGCTGTTTATTGGCCCAAGCGGATGCGGCAAAGATCATGCGTGCCGATACCTTGCCGATAACTTCAACTTGAAGTTTTGGGGCAGCCTCTCATGGGTGATCGCTCATGAGATTGCCGATCAAGATAGCATCACGCCGCTGGAAGCCATGACCAAGCGGCATGAAGACCGTGCCCGCTGGCGTGCCACAGGCGATGCCATGCGTCAATCTGATCCGGCGTTTCTGGTGCAAACATGCTTGAACAATGATGCCAATCTGCTCAACGGCTGCCGGGCCCGCCATGAATTCAAAGCCATCAGAGAAAACACGCTAGCTGATCTCGTGATCTGGATCGAGCGTGCCGGCATGGAGGTTGATCCCACGCTGGAACTCACGCGTGCCGACGCCGACATCGTGATTGACAACGATAAACATTTCCTGATGCGTCTGGATGCCATCGGAGACCTGCTGACATGAGCGAGTCGAAAGCTGAGCAGGACGAAGCCGAAAAGGTGGCCGATGCCATCTTTCAGGAAGGCTACGACGCCGCCACGGAAGAAATCGGCACCGATACCGAGCGATCTAAAGCCGCATTGACGCTGGCCGTGGCTCACCGTCGCCTGGCTCAATCGCTGGATCTCGACGATACCCGTCGCACGATGGCCGCCATTGAAGAAGCCATTTGCCGCGTCGTCAGCAAAATAGGAATCACGGATGCAAAGTGAATCGCTCGTTTTTCGGTTCCCTGCTCAGATCGGCGTACCGGTTCGCTGGTTCCTTTGCAGCGATTTGCATCTAGGCCATATCGCCGCCGACCTCAAGCGGATCAAGAAAGAGTTTCAGCGGGCCGTTGATCTTGATGCCCACATCCTGATCAATGGTGATGTTTTCGATGCTGTCACCACGGGCGATAAACGCTACGCTCCCGGGCAGGTCGTGCGTGAGATCAGCGAAGCCAAAGACGCCTACACGGCCACCATTCAATACGCTGCTGAACTGCTCATGCCCTACCGCGAAAACATCCGCGTGATCGGCGTCGGCAATCATGAAACCGCCTGGATCAAGTATCGCCAATCTGATCCCGTGCGTGGCCTGATCGACCTGCTCAACGTCGGTCGATCTCATGCCACGCCGATCATGCACGGCGGCATTTCCGGCTATATCACGACCTACCTTGATTTTCCTGATTCAGCAAACGCCAAAGGCCACGCCTTACGCCACAAGTTGCTGTACCACCACGGAACCGGCGGCGATAGCCCTGTAACTCAGGGCACCATCGACATGAACCGCAAGTCGGTTCGCTATGCTTACGACTGCTACACGTTCGGTCATAAACATAATCAACTGGTGATGAATGATGTGTTTGTCGATTGCAACTCACGCGGCCAGATCGTCTACAAGCAACGTGTGGCCGTGCAGACGGGCAGCTATTTCCGCAACATGATGCCCACCACGCAGAAGAATCCGCTCGACTTTACCTATGCCGAAGAATCGCAGCATTCGGCCAAGCCGCTTGGCGGCAAGTTCCTGCTGCTCACGCCGTACAAAGGCCGCGATGGCTGGCGGATCCAGCAAGATACCCATTCGGCACTGATGCCTACCTGATGGCCACGATCATCACCGGCAACCCGGGCGAAGCATGGCGCAATGATGGCGGCAAGGTGCAATATCAACTTGTCGTGGCGTTCATCAATTCGTGCGGTTTTTGCATCCAGTATCATCACGCGATTGCCAATTACTGGCCGATCCCGTTCCACCCGCGATGCAACTGCCGGGCGGTGCCCGTGGCTCCCGGTCAATCGGCTCAGCCGTTTGCAGACTTTGAGCACGAAATCGACCAGCTACCGCATGAACGCCAGGTCGAAGTCATTGGCGATGGTGCCTGGAAACTGATTCAAGATGGCCAGATTAAGTGGGAAGATGCTGTCACAAAGACTCGCATCAAGAGCCTGTACGAGATCGCCCGCGACAAGAATCTCAGTATCAGCGACATGAAGAAGGCCGGCATCTCGGAAGCCACAGCTTCTCGGGCTTACCTGCAAACACGCACGCCGGCCCAAATGGCCATGCTATCGGCTCAGAATGCCGCGTATCAAAAACTGATCGACATGGGCTACACGCCCGATCAGATTCGGCAAATGGCGGTGCAGCGAATCAGTAGCATGTTCGGGCTTGTCGGTGCTCCCAATCGGGCCGGCTCGTTCCTGGCACCACAGAACGCCACCGTCATCTTGCCGAACGCCGCACCATCGCCCAAGACGACCATTGCCAGCACGCCACCGCCCACGCCATCAGGACCGCCAAACGTGGTTGGTAATGGCTCACGCAACGGCTTCCCGCGTCTTTACCCGCCATCGTCGGCCAAGGTTGAAACCACGGCTGATACCATCACCGCAGCATCGGTGCTGCTTGGCACGCAGGTGAAAGCAAGCACCCTGGCATCGCTGTCCGGTGCCCCCGCACTGGCCACAGTCAAGATTACGATGGCCAACGAACGCCTGGAAATCAACACGGCTGATTCACGCATCAATGAACAGCGAATCAGCGTGAGCAAGCAAGCCAACGGCAAGATCAAGGCTGAGATTGAAGCCTGGGATTTCAAGAGCGGCGGCCGGTCAATGGATGCGTTTGGCGATCTCGTCAAGAATGCGTTTGATCTGGGAATTGACAAGATCACCGTTCACGCTCAGGGGCCGGCCGATGATCGCAACGGCTACTGGGCATGGCCTGAACTGGGCTTTGATGCCAAGCTAACCGCCGATCAGCGTAAAGCACTCAGTGATCTGCCGGTGCCGTTTCGCAACGCTCGCACGGTGCAAGATTTGATCAGCACACCGGCCGGTGCATTGTGGTGGCACAATAACGGCAGCAGCATTAAAGCTGAATTCGACCTACGCGAAGGATCACGGAGTCTACGCCGATGGCAAACGGTGGAGAGCGAATTGATGAAGGCGAAGACGGAAAACTACCGCAAGAAAAAGGGCGGCTGAGCAAAGCAGAAATCGAATTCGATTTAAGCACGCTGGATGCACTTTCAGCCGCCCGCGAGCGACTGGCCAATCATGAAGCCGAACGGCAAGCCGTGGCCAAACATCTCAAGATCAAACGCATTGAGGACCACGCATGAGCACTGGCCTTTCCACCTCGCTCTACTGCTCCGATGAGGATCTTTGCGTCGCTGCCCCTGGCGACTTCGGCCAGTTGATCCCGCTGGCTCAGACCGTCGCCAAGGGAACCGATGGCGTGTTTCTGGCATCATCGGCGGGCTCGTGGATCTTGAACTCGGCATCCAGCAACTTTGTCACGCAAGCCGTGGCCGCCGGCACTGTGCTTCAGATCCGTGGGCCGCAAGGCGTGTTCCCTAGCACCGATATGCTTGTGGTCGTGAGCGTGGCCGCAAACGCTGTCACACTGCGCCGCGTGGGCTTGCCCGTCGGCATGGGCAGCCCGCCAGGGCCGGCCGCTGGCGTTACCGGCGTGCAGTTCATCATTGGCACGCTTTACCCGCAGATCGAGCGTGCCAGCTATGACCTCCGCAAGACGTTCGACCTGGATGATGCTGTGCCCGGCCGGCAGTTCAGCGACATGTATGATCCACGCGAGATGCAAGAAGCGTGCATGGCGTTAGTCCTGAGCCGGCAGTACCGCGACATGGCTCGCCACGTGGGCAAGATGGAAGACTTCTATGAGAAGTCCAAGAATCACCAGGCTGATTACACACGCATCGTTCAACGCACTCAGATTCACATGAAGAACAATCACCCGGGCGGTGACAAGCTCATGCGAATTCCCAAACTGACCCGCTGATTTCTTTTCCTTGGAGCACCTGAGCAGATGGCAATTTTCTTCCCGCAAGTAGGCGATCAGAAAGCCCTGGCCGATTTTTTGGCGAACGGTGAAAACTGGACGATCAAGCTGTTCAGCAGCAACACCACTCCAGCAGCCAGCGATACCGCCGCCACATACACCGAAGCATCGTTCACTGGCTATGCCAGCAAGACACTGACCCGCACGGTTACAGGCACCACGTGGAGCACGCCAACCACCGCCACGCCTAGCGTGAGCAACTACAACGCAGGCACAGGGCTCACCTGGTCCAGCGCATCGGCTCAGACGGTCTACGGCTATATCGTGGTCGGTGCCACATCCGGCACGCTGATCTATGCTGAACGCTTCAGCTCACCGATCTCGCTGGTGAATCCTTCGACCCTGACCATTTACCCGCAAATCTCGTTTACCTGATGCTGATTGAATAAGCGGCCACCCCATCAAACACGGAAACCACACATGCCCACGCCGTTCTCGAATCCGCAAGTTATTCGTTTCTGCAATCAAACGGTCAGACCATTGGCCGATGACGTGACACGGCTGGCCGTCGCCGTGTCCAACGTCATGACGGTGGTTCAGGCTCAGGGCCTCTTGCCCATGTTGCAGGCTGCCGATCAGACGGCAGTGATTGACGACGGCAGCCTGACAGATGGACGCCCGCCAATCACCGTCGGTCAACTTGTAGCGTTTTTGGTCGAATGCCAGAAAGCCTATGCGGCACTGGACACCACAACCGCAGTCCAGCAAGCGGCGGCGATTCAGGTCAATGGTTACACAGCTTGACGAGGTTGATCAATGGCCTTGCTCGATCTGTACATGCAGACCACCGGCGACGATCGCAACGCCGGGACCGACAGCGGATCAAACCCTACCGAGATTCTCGGCACGGTGTCCACTGCCAGCGGCTTGACCACGTTTACGGCAAGCAGTGGTACGCCGTTCGCTTCCGGTGTTTCGGCGGGTTCCTGGGTCAGCCTGTACAACTCGGGCGAAACGATTTCACGATTCTCTGGACAAGTGCAGAGCGTTACAAGTTCGACGGTTATCGTCATCTACAACCAGGCAGCAAGCAGCCCGAACAACACCGCTTTGGGTACAGTTGCCAGTCTCACGGGTACGGTGGCTTGTCGTGTAGGTGGTGCGTGGGCAAGTCTGAACATCACCAACACGAACGGCTCGATGAACTCGCCATCGACTTCGGCGGCCCTAGTTGGAAATCAATACAACGGACTTCGAGTAAACATCAAAGCGAGCACTTATACTTTTACTTCATCTATCACGCTGCCTGTCGGTCTTGCTGCTAAACCAATCTGGTGGCGAGGCTACTACGCCACGCCGGGCGACATCGACAACTGCGCCAACGTCAATGGCTCATTGGTAGCACCTGCAGGGCAAACTGCAGCGCCGTCAGGTGCCACACGCCCAATTATTTCTAGCAATGTATCGTCAGGCTCTAACATTGTTCTCAACGCCTACAATTGGTTAGAAAATATTGAGTTTACGTTTACTACCAGTACCAATGGCGGTGGGTTGTCAACGGCAACACAAAACGGTTATGTCAGGCTTGTCCGATGTCGATTTGGAGGGAGTGGCATAAACGCCAATATTGTTCAAATATCCTATAATACCAGCGTAAATGCCATAGGATGTTGTTTTGACTGCACATCTGGCTATTGCAATGTATTGTACGGCGGCGCTAATTTTACCGCTTACGGATGCACGTTTCGTGGATCTGCTGTGTATGGCTTGACCATGCAAGGTAATAGCTGCACCTTTGCATACAATTTGTTTACTGGGAGCGGCAATCTGGTTTACATCAATGGTGGCAGCGGATTACTCAATTTTATCAACAACACCTTTTACGGCAGCAGTTCAGGCACAGGAAACGCAATTTCAATTGCTGCGGCGGTTAATTATCGAATTGACGGAATTAACAACATTTTTCACAAATGTTCCAATGCAATCAGCGGGATTTCCAATCTAACAATTCCTTGGTCTTGCCAACTGATAAACAACGATTTCGCAACTGTAACCACCATGCCGTCATTGTTTGAAGCATACCAGCGCGGGGTCCAATACGAGACGACCCCCTTTACGAACGCCTCATCGAATGACTTTTCACTAACAAGCACCTCGGTCGCTCGCCAAGCTGGATTCCCCGGCCAGTTTGAGGTGTAATCCGTGGCCATAACCTATAAGTCAAGTACTTATGGCTACAACTATATCCAGTTCAGCGCAATCGGTACGGTCAATCCCGGCGACCTGCTGGTAATGTTTGGGCAGTTTTCCACTGCCCCTTCAGGTTTTACGCTTGCCACAACAAACAGCGGCTACAGCGTCTATTATCGCTTCGCATCAGGCAACGAGAATCAGGGCGGTACCTTCTACGCTCCCGCCGTTGGCTTGCTGCTTTATTCCGGCGTCACCAGTCTTGACGTGATTGGCTCGCAAGCCACCACGTATGACACGACTTATGAGCGTTCGCCCTCAGTTACCACCACATCGGCCGGCGATCTCGTTGTTTTCGCCAACATAGCAAACGCCAATAGCAGCGATGATACCGTCCAGACAATCACATCCATCTCTCAAGGCACAATTCGCTTCAACGCAATCGCCAACAATTACGGCTTTGCGGCTGCCGATCTGGTGCAATCCACTGCCGGATCAACCGGCGTCGGTCAGTGGAATCTGGCATCGGCTTACAACGGTGCAGCCGATTTTAAAGCGGCGTCCATTTCTTTCACGCTGACCTTCAAATCCTCCACGCCCACGGCCGTTTTTTCGTACACGCCATCAGGCGGGCTCACTGGCGGTGGCACATCATCGGCAAGCCTGAGCCAGTCCGTCACCGCATTCGGCGGAATCGTCGCCGGCGGTCAAGTGGCCATCTCAGGGCTTGCCTATTCGGCCATTGCATCCGGTGGCATCACGGCCAGCGGCTCAAGCTCAAATGCAATCGCACTGGCTTTCACGTCCACCGACGGCAGCCTGATCGCCAGCGGTGCATCAGGTTACAGCCTCGGATTTTCACTCACGCCATCAGGCGGGCTCACGGCCAGCGGCTTAGCAACCAGCGGCCTGGGCTTCCCGGTCGCAGGCAGCGGCGGCATTGTTGCCAGCGGCTCACAAAAGGCCAGCCAGGGATTTCTGGCCACGCCTTCCGGCGGCATCACCGGTAGCGGGGCAGCCAGTCTAGCAGCATCGTTTAGCGTTGCTGCCGTGGCCGGCCTGGGCTTGCAAGCACGCGGCACCGGCACAAAGCCCAATGCATCGGCCAGCTTTGTCAGCATTGGTGCCGTGCAGCCCGGTTCAACCACGGGCACCAGTAAAGGCTTCGTCAGCATCGGTGCGGTGCAGCCGATCATTTTCGGTGCCACCGCATCCGGCGGCATCACGGCCAGCGGTTCCGGTTCGGCCGTCATCGCGTTTGCCATTGCATCCACCGGCGGCATCGTCGCCAGCGGATCCGCAACAAGCACTTTTGCCTACGCCTGGCAAGTCACCGGCGGCATCACGGCCAGCGGTTCAAGTTCCGGCTTGCAGGCAATTCAATTAACCGCATCCGGTGGCCTTGTCGCCAGTGGCTCACAAACGCCACTTCAATCATTTAGCATCCTGCCCAGTGGCGGAATTGTTGCCAGCGGCTCACAGGTTCCCGGCGTTCAGTTCAACAGCCTGCCCACGGGCGGCATTGTCGCCAGCGGGGCAGCCTCCAGCACGTTTACCGATCTCTCGCCTTATTTCGAGGTCTGGCAAGGCTTGCCCGACGGCAGCCCGATTGACTACACAAGCACGCCCACGGCCACGCTCCGCGGCCTTACCTGGACAAGTTCCACGCTCGCCGCACCCAGCAGCAACCGTTTTGCCGTGCGAGCGTACGATCCGGCCACCGGTTACGACGATGGCAACCTGGATGCCACCGTCATTGTCACGCTTGACAGCCTAGGCCGGGACATCACCAGCCTACCGAACGCTCCAACGGCCCTCACGGCCTCGCCAGGGCCTTCCGGCACACTGGTTCTCCGTTGGGCCAGCATCACGCCGCCAGGCTCCACAAACGCCCCCAGTGGCTTCTACGCCTATCTCGGCACCGGCAGCCTGACCTATGGCACGCCGGCCGCCACCGTGCCCTACGTGCCCGGGCTCACGCTGTACACCGCCACGCTATCCGGCCTGAGCGATGGCACCACGTACACCATCGGCGTGCGAGCCTATAACGCGGTCGGCACTGAAAACAACACGGCCACCACCACGGCCACGGCCAGCACCATCGGCCCGCTGCCGATCTCCTCCCTCACCGGAATTGCCCTCTGATGATCCTGAAATCGGCCAAAGTTCTGAGCGATGGGCTTGTGGTTCGCCTCCAGTTTGAGGCCGGCGTATCGGCTGGCGAAGCGGCCCTGGATCGGCTCAACGATTGCGGCTTCTTCGATTACCTGGCACCCAAGAATGCCGGCGTGGTGGCGACCGTCAACGGCTCAGCCGCCGAAGTCATTGGCTTGCAAGTCGAAGATTGGAACATGCTCCTGCCCTGGCTGGAACCGCCCGGCACCAGCGGAAGCATCGCGGCCAGCACGTACACGTTCTTGCTGGCCATTGCCGACGCCAGCGGCAACGAAATCTACACCGGGCCGCCGATCTGGGCTTACAGCAACGAGACCGGCGTGACTGTGCTGGCGAACGGCTCAATCCAGTTCGGCTGGCGGCAAGCCGTGCAGCCCGGGCAAACGCTCCGCATCTACGCCGCCACCACCAGCCCCAACGCATCGAACATGAATCTGGTGGCCAGCGTGCCCTACGCCAGCCTGACCACGCCCACAAGTTACACGCTCACCAGCATGAGCACGCCAGGCGCAACTTGGACCCGCAAGTCGGTCTGCCTCAATGTCACGCTGCTGCTGCCATCGCCCATCGTGTCCGGTGCCAATGTGTTGATCACGGCACCGGCCGGGCTCGTCACCGATGGCACGCACGCCGCGCCAGCCATCAACACGGCCGCCGTCAATGAGTCGGTCGTGGGTGCCGATGGCTTCTTGAACGTCGGGGCCATGTCGTTTGCCCAGACCGTTTATATCAGCAACAGCCACGGCAGCGATACCACGGGCGATGGTTCGATCAATAATCCATACAAGACCAAGAGCAAAGCCGACAGCGTGATTCCTAGCACCACGCTCAATGTGCGGTTCTGCTTCTTGCGCGGTGATACGTTTCCGTTTGATCCCTGGACTATCGCCCATTGGGGCAGCGGTTTGACCACGCCCACACTCTATGAAAGCTACTGGAATCCCGCCTATGGTGCCGATCCTGGCACCCGGCCCGTGATCATGGATTCCCCCGACAACAACGCCAACAACATCCTGTTTCAGCAGGGGCAAAGCGGTCGGGCTTACTACGGGGCGTGGCCGTATCAATACTTTCGCGGGCTGGAGATCCGGCGTGATCCCACGCTCAAGGCCAGCGGCAACGTCTGGCCCACGAACACACCCAGCGATTACACGATCTTTAGCGATTGCCTGTTCAACAATATCTGCCTTGTGCCATTTGGATCGGCTCAGCACATTGCCACCTCGGGCTGTGCGTTTCACCGGTGCGTGATTGCTGGTGCCATCGGTGGCAGCGGAGTCAATGATCCGCACGTTCAAGGCATGTTCATCGGCCATTGCGGCGACTGGCTGTTCTCACAAACGGCCTTCTATCACAACGGCTGGCGATCTGCTGACGGATCGGCTAATGATCAGTTCAACCATAATCTCTACCTCAGCGCGATGTCTCGCAACGTCATCTTCCACTCAGGCTGGAGCGTAGACGGCTGCTTGAGCGGCATCCAGATGCGGGGCGGTGGCGTCTGTGCTTACAGCATCTTCAGCGGCAACCCGTCGCATCTCTCATCGAATGATGGACACACGTTTTATAAGAACGTCTGCCTCAATAATGGCCTTTACAATCACATTGCCAGCGGCACGCACTCGTTCGGGCCCGTGGCCATTCATGATTTCAATCTCAGCATCGGTAACACCGGCATCGACCAAACGCGGACGGTCGTCAATAATTACGATGGCTTGTACTGCTTCACGCATGATTCGACCGGGCCTTATGTGTATTCAGCAATCGCCCTTCGCTATGAAACGGCCGTCGATTCCGGCGGCATCAGCATCGGCAACTGGCAGCCCAGCAAGAATCTGATCGTCGATCACAACCTGATCATCAATCGGCTCAACACGGGCATTGATCCAGCCGGCAACGGGCTCCGTTCGGTGAACCTCGCGACCGGCACTGGGCACACGTTCGACGCCAGCAAGATCGTCTGGAACTACAACGGCTATCAAGTCAGCAAGAGCAGCACGGCGTTCAAATTCCCGGACATTACCACGCCATCATTCGGCACCTGGCAGACGTATGGCCGCGATGCCGCGGGCACGCTACTCACGGCCGATCCCGTGTTTCCCACGCCGCCCACATCTGGCTTCGTGGCATCGGCCATCACCGCCCTGCTCACACGCAAGGATTCGGTCTGGCTCAGTTCGCACAGCGGCAAAACCGCCTATCAGACCTACGCCACGGCTTACACCACATCGCAAGTTGCGGCAACCACCGACAACAGCCATTTCGGTGCGGTCGATTACACGGGGCTCACGATTCCCGCTTCCCGCGATGATCTGGTGATCGTCGATGACATGGGCAACCGGCTGCAAGCCACCGGTCTGTTCAGCGAGATCGTCACCGGTGCCGCCCCCGATGAACTGGAAGTCTCTGGCGACCGCGTGAGCGTGGTCTGGATCGACCGCATCGGCTGGACCGAACAGCCGGCCGCCGCCGAATACCTCACGGAACGCACGGTCGTTTATGATCTCTACCTGGCTTATCGGCACGCCGATATCAACGTCTGCTGGCGATATCTCAATCAGCTTGAAAGCGTGATCCTGAACACGCTCAACCGCGTCAGCTATAACAACACCACGTTCCCATCGTTCAGCATGATCAACCGCGGCGAAGATCAGAAAGCCAAAGACGGCGAGCAACGCATCAAGATGCGTGGCATGTTTCGGTATCAGTTTGTGGACGACCGCACCGATCACAACATCTCTCTGCCTCAGTTCTAAACCTTTGCACCTGGAGACCTGACTCATGGCCGCTTCCAATCGTTTCATCAATGTTTCGGGCTGTAGCTTCACGAAGAAGGTCGGCGGTTCGGTGACGATCAACACCGTGCAATCCGTCGCCCTTGGCAAGCGTGGCAAGGAAGTTCAAGCATCCGGCGATGCCGATTTCTTCCCCACGCTCAGCGTCACCGTCGGGTCCGCTCCGCAAGTCACCGTGCAGCATCAGAACCACGGACTGCTCAACACGCTCGATGAAAAGATCGTCGGTTCCTCGTTCGTGTTCACCGCCAATGATGCCACCAACGGCACCGGCACCGGAGCCGTCACCTACACGCTCAGCAATTGCCACGTGGTCAGCCACGAGAGCAACGCCCAGCATCAGGCTGTCGGCTCTTGCACGCTCACCATCTCGGCTTATTCCAGCGATGGCACCACCAGCCCGCTGGCCCTCACCATCGCCGCCTGAGTTGTTGCATGGCGTGCAACAACTGATCCCGGTCAGGTGCTAACCGTTAGCACCTGACTTCCTTTCACCGAAGGCAACTCATGCCCGCTCTACCGACTCAGATTGATGCTGTGCTGATCCCGCCCGGCTACGTCACCGCCACCGATCCCTATGGCGAAATGGCTCAGCTTGCTACCGAGTTTGCACCGCTGCTCCGCGTTTCTCGCCTGATCAAGCGAAGCCTTCTTGATGGCCGTGATTTCCTGCCCAAGTCTCTCGAAGACACATTCCTCTTCCCCACGGGCCACGCCCGCGAAGGCCAGCCCCGTTATGAATGGGCCGACCGTGGCGATGGCGTCCAGTACGGCACACTGATCAAGGAATCCTGATGCGAGTCAAAGAAGCCGAATGCCGCCGGCCCGAATGGAACGCTGGTGCCGAAGTCGTGCTGAGCGATGGCCAGGTCTGGCACTTCCCCCGGCCACGCTTGAAATACCGCATGATGCTGGATGCAACCACTCGCATTCCGGCAATGGTGCGTGATGCCACCGTGCAGAGCCCCACGTATGCCGAAATGCTTGACAAGCTCGATGGCTCCGCAAGCGATGCAGAGTTCATGAGCCTGATCACCGCAATGGCTCTGGAGTTGTTGGGGCAGATTTACAACATCCCCGATGATGCCGTGCCTGAACTGTTCCAGTACGATCCCGGCAGCGAAGTCAGCATAAACCGCTGGCAATCGCTGGCGGCCGTGGTGCGTGGCAACGCCAGCTACCCAAAAGTCTAAGCCGCTGGCTTCGCGTCATGTGCCGGGCCAACGGCTGGACCGATGCGGCCATTGACGCCATGCCAGTGGCCGACATGCATGAATGTGTTGATGTGTGGGTGAGAACCGGTCGGGCTGTCACGCTGGAGAATTGGCAACATGAGCATGGACAATAAGACGCTCAAGGTCGGTTTTGACCTCAACACGCAGCCGGCCAACGCCAATCTCAACGAGGTCAAGAACGCCGTTCTGCTCGTAGAACGTGCGATTCAAAACTCGTCGATGCAACTCAGCCGCGTGATCAACAATCAGACGGCTGAGATGAAGATGATGATGGAAGGAGTCAAGAACTCCTCCAGCCAGGCTACGCAATCGCAAGAGTCGCTGTCTAAGGCGATGATTGCAACCACCGTGGCCATGAAAGGTCTTTCAATGGGGGTGAACCTCATGAAAGATTTTTCAGCCGCCAGCCAGGAAGCGTGGAAGTATAACGAGCAAATCACCAGCGATCTAATCAAGCGCATGCAAGTTGAGCGGGAATTGCAGGCATTGCAGGGCCGCAAATCCACGGCAGAAACCGCCATCGAGACGCTACGCTTCGCCGTCAATGCTGGTATGTCGGCTGAAGATGCTACAAACTTTCGGCGTGAGTTTTCCAACTCGGGAAATCAATTTGTCGGCAAGACGATCACTCAGGAGCAGTCGGAACAATTCCAAAAACAAGCGGCTCAATTTGCTGCCGTCAAGGGCATTGAAGCCGATGTCGTGGGTGATCTTGCGGGCAAGCTGACCGGTCAGCACGACTTCAGCAAGGAAGGTGCAGCCGGCTCCAAAGAGCTATTCAAAAGAATGGCTCAGTCGATGTCGATCCTGTCCGCTGGTTCGGGCGGCAACTCGCAACTTGTGCAGCAGCAAGCCCGCATCATGGCATCGCTAATGTCCGAAGATGAAACGGCCGGCGTGTTCAAGACGCCGCAAGAGGTCGCCACGCTCGTATCGACGTTTGCCGAAGCATCGCCCAAGGAAACCGAGACGTACTCCAAGGCCGCCGTGCGTGGCTTGCGTGACTTCAAAGGCAAGCCCGCTGCTTTGCTCACTCAGGCCGGCATCACGCCCAAGACTGATTTCATGGACGCCATCAATCGCATCGCCCCGATCATTGATAACATCGCCAAGGAAACCGGCGAAAAGCGATACGATGTGCTGGGCCGTTACTTTGAAGATCAGGAAACCAAGACCGCATTGTCCGTGCTCTTGAATAAGGGCGTTGGCCCGAATGGTGCGTTTGCGGCCCGTGCTCAGACGGCGAAAGAAACGGAGCCGGAAAAGGTTCTGGCTGAGATGCAAGACGCACTGACCGACATGAAAGGCCCGCTTGCGGCAACCTCTGCCGCCACCGGCAAGCAACTGGCCGAAGCCGAACGTGCCAGGAGCCGCATCGGTTATCAGAACTTTGCCCAGCAAGCCGAGAACTCGCTGATTGCAAAAGGCGAACTCAACACCGGCTACGATAACTTCAATGAGAAGTTTGCTGATAACGTCAATTTCTTAAACGGGCTCCGCGGTAAAAAGGGATCTCGTGCTGAGCATATCGACGTGGAAGCGGTCAACTTGCTGGAGTCTGCAAACCGCCAGGCCGGCAATGTGGTGCCCGCGTCCGAGTTTGAAGCCGCCCGTGCAAACGCTGGCTATGAAGCCAACGAAGCACGCATCATGCGGATCATGGAACTTCTGGAAAAGGCCGGCGTCACCTTGAACGCAGCCGCCGAAAAAGCCAAAGCAGAACAGGCGGCCGGTGCCAAGACCATGACCAAAGCCACGCCAGGCGGCGGCAAGGCGGTTGTAGCACGATGAGCAATAACATCGACGACGTGTTTGCGGCCATCGAAGCCATGATCATGCCTGATCTCACCGATAACACGCGAATCATCGGCAAGAAGATGGCCGTCGATGTGCTCGATGTGATGTCGGCTGAAATGCTCGAACGCTGTGAAGATCGCCGCGTGGATCCTACCGGCACGCCGTGGGCCGATAACGCCGACAGCTACAAGAAATCCAAACGCAAGGCCGGCAAGCCTGTAGGCGAACTGGAACACAAGATGCTCACTCGTGAGCAGTTTGACGGAGTGCGAGAATTTTCGCAAACAATGGCTACCAGCGAATACGGCATCACGGAAGAGGAACGCAAGAAAGCTCAATGGTTCACACGCGGATCAGAAGTGAACACGCCCACCGATATCGAAGCTAGCGGTGCCCGTGGCTATCAACCGCCCCGGCCGTTTTACGAGCTAGATGACAACATTCGGGCGAAAGCCGGTGCCGTCATTGATCAGGCGGTTACTGATCTTGTCTCGACCTTTAACCACGGAGTTCCTTGATGGCTTCATTCAATGGGGCGAACATCTTCGATACGGCCGTGGTGATGGCCACGTCTTCCAACCCGGCCCAGATTCAAACCAACTCCTACCCGATGATCAACGGCGTGGAGACGGTGAATCTGGGCAGCCGTGGCCGCACAACCGAGGTCCACGGATACCTCACTGGTGCAAGTCGTGCTGAGGTGGCCGGCAAATGTGCCACATGGCGCAACCTCATGGAATCGGCGTATGTGGGCACGCTGGTGACCACCGATGGCACCACGTTTCCATATGCGTACGTGGGCCGCTTTCAGGAAGCTGATCGGCTCATGCAAACCAACGGCGGCGGGTTCATGCGTTCCTACACGGCCACTTTCATCCATCTGGTTTAACGCATGGCATTCTCTCAAGCCACGATCTCTGACGTACGCATCACGCCTATTGCATCGCTGGCGGTGATCCGCGTTTCTTGGCTCAGCAGTAGCCCGGCAGGCGCCACGTTTCAGGTCTACGCCAATCGTGACCTTGCCTGGCACGGCACCAGCACACAAGCCGAATTCCCCTGGCCAGCGGTGGCAACATCCTACACCGTCGGCACCGTGGCCGATGGCGAAGCCACCACCGACTTCTCAAGCTCATTGCCATCTCTGCCGCCACAAGGCAAGGCTGTGCTCTCATGGGTGGGCGGGCGATACGAAGATGTGAATCTGGCAGCGTTCAACATCTATGGCGAAGCGACTCCGGGCGGTGGCATCTCCTACGCTACACCGCTGGCGACCGTGCCATTCCAGATCGGGCCCAACACGCCCGACGGTTTTGGCGTGGGTGGTTTCGGTGGCGGCGGTCTGGGCTATGCGCAAGTCTCGTTCACATGGACATCGACCGTGGTGCCAACTAGCGGCACTTGGAATTACGCAATCACGGCCATCAATGCGGCTGGCAATGAATCGACCGTGACCAGCGTATCCGTATATGTGATCCGGCCGCCATCACCGCCCGCGCCTGATTCGCAAGGCCGACGGCTCACGTATACTTACAACTCATCCACCCGCAAAGTTACGCTGAACTGGAACAACACGCCATGAGTGGAACGATCACTACGACTTCGACCACCACCATTGTTAGCAGTGGCGGCGTTAGCACAACCTACACGGCGAAAGCTGGCTTTCCCGTTCCGCAACTCAATGACCTGAACTGGCATCTGCCGATCCAGGCTTTGATCACCGGCCTGGATACGTTTGCCGCTATTGGTCCCTTCTCGGTCACGCCCTCATCGCCAGGCTTGACGGCGGCCCTGCCCAGCGGCTCACTCGGCGTGAGCGTGGCCGGCGGCACGTTTCTAAACGCTTCCGGCAACGTGGTGAACTACAGCGGCTCCGCGAACAATCTCATGACAGCCAGCAGCACGACCAAGCTTTGGCTCGATGATTCCGGCGTGCTCTACACCGGCTCAAGCTATCCCAGCAGCACGCAGTTCTTCCCGCTGGCCACCGTCACCACGGGCACCGCCAGCGTTACCGCCATTGCCGATGATCGCATCCTCTGGCGTTCCTATGGTGGCTCATCGGCCGGCTACGTGGCGAAGGCCGGCGATACGCTAGGCGATGGCTCGAACTTTGTGCTTGGAACCACCAGCGGCTCACGCATCGGCACGGCATCCACGCAGATGCTCGCCTTCTACGGTGCCACGCCCATCGTGCAGCCTGGCAGCACCAGCGATATCCGCACGGCCCTGATCAATCTGGGCTTGCTTGCCAGCGGCGGTGCCAGCCCTTTGAACCTCAACGGCGGCACGCTCACCGGTGCATTACAACTGCCGATCACGCCCGTCTCTTCGAGCATGGCTATATCCACGCTGGGCATCTTCACCGTATCGGCGGCCGGCAATATCACGATCACGCTGCCTGATGCCACGGCCAACGCGGGCGGCCTCATCATCTTCAAGCGTACCGACAGCACCAGCAACACCGTGACCATCACGCGGGCCGGCAGCGACACGATTGATGGCAGCAGCACAAACACAAGCCTGTCCAGCCAGTGGTCGATCTTGCGACTCGTGGCCATCAGCGGACAATGGTTGATCGTCTGAGCACAAAATATTTTGTGATCCACAAAATTTTTTGTGGCTCATGAAATGGCATTCCGTGAGACACAAGAATAAAACATGAGCAGCCCGCATCAGCCGACATTCACGCCGTACACGCTGCCGCCCGTCTTGCAAGGCCAGCCGACGGCCGTATTCAAACTCGTGGGTGGCATGTTATTTCCGCTGCCGTCGGTACGCTGGACCGAGATCACCTATCGCAAGGGGCCGTATGCACCCCGCGCCACGTTCCGCTATGCCTACGGTGAACCGGCCGGCTTTGCAGGTGCTCCTTTTGAAGCCGTGATGCCGATCCTCAAGAGCGTCACCACGTTTGACACCGTGATGCTCGATGATCGCATTGTCGTGGCCACGATTGACACCAACGGTGAGCTGGCGTTTCTCTTCGATGGCTTCGTGCAGATTCCTGAAGCATCGGTAAGTGGCCAGAACTACGCCCAGACATTCCAGGCGCAAGGCACGGCCATTCGCTGCTGGGATACGCCGATGATGGGATCCTATCGGCTCAACGCCAATGATCCGGTGCCCGATGACTTTTCCAAGTACAAGCACACGTATCTCCCCGCTCGCGTCAATCCCGATGGCAAGCCCAACTGTACCGGCATGATTGCCGATAACGGCACCACGCGTATCATTCCAGCGTTTACGGATGACCTGCTGGCACCAGACAAGGACGGCAAAGTCGTCATATTTAATCGCAATACCTATCTCTGGGATCTTGTTTCCGTTGCTTGCTATTGTCTAAATTTTGCTGGCACAAAATACGTTGATACGCCGGGGCCGGTCGACTATGAGCGGCTTCTCGTCGATTACAAAGACGATGGTACGCCGGCACCCATTTACTGCCGCGACATGGTGCTGAGCGGCAAGCCCTGGCCCGAAGCTTTGCATCAGGCCATTCGCAACCACGGCTTCACATTCACGTTCCGTCTCGGCACTAAAGGCGGCTTGCCCTACAATTACCTCACGTTTGAGCGTGAGCGTGACGGGCTTGGCTCACCGCTCAAGAGCCTGTACATGCAAACGGCCGGCACCACCATTGATCCCGGTGCCACCAATACCAAAGCGTTTAGCATTGCCGTTGATTCGTCGCAAGTCGTCAATCAGTATTATGTTGATCGCAAGTGCGATGAATATGAAGTCGGCGTGATCCTGGCACCGGCATTTCCCGTCGTGGCAGCCGATGCCAACACGCCGCAAAAATGGCTGGCGTCCAACACCGATCCCGCGGCCGACCGTGACAAGTATCGTCTATTCACGGCCGATGAATGCGGCGAAGGCCATTACTTTCTGAGCAGCAAAAACTACCTGCAAGGTTTCCCGTTCAAGGAATGGGATCTGGTCTGGGGCACCGATTGGGTCGTGCGTCGCCGGCCTGGCTATGGGCCGTGTTTCTCGCAAGATCTCAAGGGCCAACGCTACAAGCCACAACTGGCCATCCTCACGAATTGGGGCGTTAACGGCATGGATGACCCGCCCCGCTTGTTCAAGAAGTGGGTCGATATTGTTCAAACGCCGTATATCGTGCCCATCAAGGGTTCATGGGAATTGCTGCATGATCGGCTGGGCGTGCGGATCACGTGCGAAAATCCGATGAGCTGGAAGATCGGCAAGATTGATCCATCCAATCCTGCTTATGGCAAGGTGCCGGAAACGATTGATCTCGTCAATAACTTGCTGAGCTATGATCACGGCAATCCGCAAAAGCACCTGTTCCTGATGCTTACGTGCGTGGTCTCGTCTGACCGCAAAGGCTCATTTGCCGAAGCCACAAAGCGTGCCATCAGCCCGACTCAGTTTGCCGTCACACGCACGGTAGACGCTCACGACCGCTACAAACGCTGGGCCGTTCACAAGTCGTCAGCCTATCAGCAAGCCGGCAGTCTGTACGGTGAACAGGTCGATGATGTGCGGGCACGCTACTATGCCCGCGACGATTCGCAAGCGGCCATTACTTACGCTGAATCTTTGCGTGCCAGCACCGAAACGCCGAACATGGGCGGCAGTGTGACCATCGGTCGATTGACTAACGCCTATTTCGTGGGTGATCGCATCAATAGCATCTACCCACGCATGAGCCTACAAACAAGCATTCCCGATAAAAATATTCCCAATCGCTTCCCGATGGTTGTGCAAGTCACATGGCGCAATGAGCCTGAGCAATCGACCACGCTGCAACTGGATGACCGTCGAAGCGAATCCGATCCGGTGGAACTCTGATGCAAGACATTTACGATGAACTCCGCATTGTCCGCGAGCGGCTGGAAGACCTTGACCGCCGCCTGGAATCTCGCGTGCAAGATGACGCCGGCGGTGATAGCACTAGGCCCGATGTCTTGCGTTACATCAAGTTCCCGCTGAACGGCATCGGCGGTGGCCAGCAAGCGTTTGTCGATTGGCTCACGGGTGCCGGCTGGCAAACGGGCAAGGATCAGATTCTTGTGATGTATCGCGGGCCCGTGACCACGACTGTAGGCCAAGGGCTCGACCCGCGCACGAACGACCGCCGCACCGGCTACGCCATCTGGTCCCAAATCAGCGGCTACTGGGAAGTCATCCAGGAGTTTTGCTGATGCCTGGATCCTTCCGCTTTGTGCCCGCGTGCGGCTGCTGTGATGCAGCGTGCAATCTCTTGATGGGCCCGTTCTGCGATTGCTGCGGCTTGCTGGCGTCGGGATCACTGCGGATCTGGGATGGCAGCGGCTTCGATAAAGCGTTCCCGATCACCTACGGCTACGCCAGCATTACCGTGCCGAAAACGGGCACGTATCACAGTCAGATCGTGGCACCGTACACGGCCCGCACGCTCAATGATTTCACGGTTACTCGGACGTATGACGCCCCGTCATCGAAATGGATCTGCTCATTCACGCCATCGGTCAAGGGCTTTGCACCACCCGATCAGCCGGCCACCGTGACCGTGACCACGCCCAACGGCACCGCCGTGACGCTCAATCATTGCGGCTCAGGCACGGCCGTTTGTGATGCCGATCAATTCGCATGGTATCAAGGCAGCACCACCGTAACTGTCACGCATGGATGCTGGTGCAGCACGGCCGCCACCATCGACTTGCCCGTGGTCTTTCGCTGGCGGTTCGCCTATCTCGGCTTACCGTGCGGCCTGGATGTCTGGGTGCCGATGTGTCGGGCTCCTTCGTTTGGCTTTGGTGCCGGCATGAATGCGATGCTATGCGGCTTCACCGTGACTGCCCCGGCGTCATGCGTGGATCCTGCCAGCGTGGTGATTCCCACGCCTACCGGCACCGATCCGCTCCACCCGCCTACGCCGTGCTTATGGGTCAAGCTGGGGAACTTCGATCTGACAATCTATAGCCAGCCAACCACGTGCAGCCCGCTCTACTGGCGATCCGGTGCAATCCCGGCGTGGACTCGCACAACGCCGCAATGCGTGGCACCGTCGGCTAGCTCGTACGTCTGGACTGGTGGCGGCTACCTCACGGTGACGGCATGAGGTGCCCCGCCTGCCCCGCCCCGCCCGATGTCGAGTGCATCGCTCTTGTGACGGCCTGTAGTCGCTTGTGTGCTCTTGCGGCGTCTCAGCCAGCGTATCACGCTGTCATCTGCTCGCAATCGCTCCAGCACTCTGGCAGAGCCCCTGAGCCCGCCCCGCCATCGGAGTCTGAGCCTGATCCGCTCATGGTGGCCGTGTTCGCGTGCAAGCATCGCGGCCATTGCGGATGCTCGCGTGTCGAATGCGCAAAAAAAAACCAGCGGGTCACGCTGGTTCAATGTCTCGATTGTGTTGAGTCAGGTGCAAACGGTTAGCACCTCAATGGCTCAGTCCTGTTATTTTTCCAAAATATTTTAGAGAGGGTCGGCTGTCCCCTCTCTTTCGCTTGATTTCAGCCGCCCATCTGGCGGGCGATTGCGTCAGTGATCTGCCAGATGGCCCGGTTGATTCGCAGATCTTCGGAAACCGACTTGACCGGGCGGGCCTTGACTCGCTTGAAGGTGCCGGGCTTGTAACCGCGAGCCCCGCCCTGGATGGCGTTTTCTTGGATGACGTTGGCCACCGTCCAGAGGTCTGAACCCTGATCCTCAATTCGTCGGCGGCGAAGCAGTTCGGTTGGCTTGATCCCCTCGGGCAAGTCGCGGATATCCTCGCCGCCGACAACCTCAGCAAACTTCTGGACGATGGGGGCCGGAAGCTGGATTTGGCGGTAAGTCTCGATCCGATCCATCACCTTTGGTAGTTCACTGACGACCTGGCAAGTCACGTCAATCACCTGCTCCCGGAAACTCGCTTCATCCTTGCCAGAGTGGCGAATGCGGGCGGTCTGAAGATCGCAATCGCTCACGACCATCCCGTTGCGGCAAACCACGCGATAGATGCCTGCGTCAAGCTGGTAAGCTGACGTGCCGTCGTGAGCGTTGGTCAGAACGATTTCGGGAATGTGTGTGCCAACCTCTTTTCCTACGGTGATCAGATTGAATTCATGGCGAAGCCGAATGGAATGGCGCGTAAACTCAGCCTTGCCTTCGATCCGGCTGCCGCTCTGGCTGGCCCGCGTTGGTTTCCAGCCCAGTTCAGAAAGCATGTCGATCACAGCCACGGTGGGAATTACTCGGTAGCGGTCAGACATCTTGCCCCATGCGGTGCTCTGGAAAGCAGAAGGGGCAGCCTTGCGGATCTCGTCGTGGGTCAGGATTGCGGTAGACATCGTTTTGATCCTTTGCGGTTAGAGTTTTGAGTCGCTAAATGCGGCTCACATAAACAAGAATAGCCTATCTATTATTCGGCGTCAATAGCACCGCTAATATTTTTTATCACAAAAACAAAAAAGCCCCGCAATCACCTGAAATTCAGGCAAGTGCGGGGCTTTATTTTTTTGGCCGTGGCCGGTTATTTTGCGGGGTCGAGTGCCGCCCGGAGTCGATCCGCTCGTTCTGAGCCGATCACTTCGGCTAGCGGCCAGTTCATCGCCAGGCAATAGCCAACCATCACTTCGGCGGCCGGATCCAGGCGGCCGGCTTCAATCTGCGAGATCATGCCCTGAGTCACGCTCAGCTTTTCGGCAAGCTGAGTCTGAGTCAGCCCAGCAGCCTGGCGTAGCGTGCGAAAACGTTGGGCGGTTGTGGTCACTGGCTCACCTCGTAAGCCTGGATGCTGTCCACGTGGCAATCGCAAATTTCGGCCAGTGCAACTTGCGTGTCCCAATCTACTGGCGTACCTTCGGCCGTCAGCCATTCGGCTCGCGAATTGCTTGAGGCCCGAAACGTGTCCAGCATGCTGCCTTCGGCAAGATCGACCATCTTGCCGTCACGCACCCGGATGGCCATCACATCGCAGCCATCGGGGTGAATCTGGTAAATGCCGTCGCTGATCTTGCTTGTCGTGCTCATCGTTATCTCCCTCGTTCGCGGTGGTGGTTGTGGGGGCTGCCATGCAGACCCCGTGGTGATGGTGGTTAGCTAGCGTCAAAAAGCGACCCAAGAAACTCGGCTGATTCGGCATCGGTAGCTGGAGTAAATCCAGGGATTGCCGACACTCCACGCAGTTCGGCAAATTTGGCTTTGCGGTCAGCTAGGTAGGCTACGGCTTCCGCAAAACTAAACTCAGCAGGATCGGCCATAGGTTCGGCCAATGTGGCCCAATCGGACTTGATGCTGTCATATTCGGCGGCAGTCATTTGCTTGCTCATCGTTTCATCTCCCCTTGCGGTTGGTTTGAGGTTCTTTGCGGCTGACA
>Ga0214195_1000069_pt1 | contig 25594 bp, 26 predicted proteins | sample TroBogEpilimnion_36_FD_153033 | JGI IMG/M metagenome (GOLD analysis project Ga0214195, IMG submission 153033) | Freshwater microbial communities from Trout Bog Lake, WI - 19AUG2008 epilimnion | ecosystem: Environmental > Aquatic > Freshwater > Lake > Epilimnion/Euphotic zone | place: Trout Bog... | reverse complement strand
CACTAACGAAGTTATGAGTGAACGGAGTGAATGAATAACACTAACGAAGTTATGAGTGAACGGAGTGAATGAATAACACTAACGAAGTTATGAGTGAACGGATCTTTATTCTTTGTTTTTCCATTAGTCATCATTCATTACGTTCATTAACTAACGTATATTTCGATTTATAAGTTTTAAAATACTTGGAAGCTTTTTTAATAATAGACTTGCGAAATTGTTATTATTTCGAATAAGAATTTTATACATTTCCAAAGAATAAGCGGATCTCTCGTTGACCGTACTTTGATAAGTTTGTGTTTCAAAAATAATTTTTAACCGATTTTCATCAGCTAAGTAAGCATCACCGAAGCCTACAATCACCACCATAAAATCTTCCGAATCGTTCTGGATGAAATCGTTAGTGAAATGATGATATGATGCGGTGCCAGAACTGAATAAGGCTTCCTCTGTTAAGGAGCCTACATCTCCATATACTTTTAAATCTACGCATGTAATTCCCCACCATAATTTATTTTCAGTTTTTCTTTTTTTTAGTATTATAATAATGTTATATGCTGTATGAAAAAATGAAAAAACATTTCTGGAGATTGGATCATCAAAACGAAATCCCAACAGATTTCCAACAGCGGATTTGAAAGAAGAGAGCGATTTTTTTTGTTTTTTTCTTTGTATCTCTTGTAGTATCTAGTAACAATTTCGTATTTGGAAAGAAATTCTGTCCTAGGGTCGAGACTGAAGACAGAAGGTTGAATCAATAATGAACAAGAAGAGAGAGATCTTGTTGAAAACGAGTGTGTCCAAAGCAAACTTTCAAATTATAACAAATTATGAAAGCAAAAAGAAAAAAAGAAAGAACAGAATCAAGAATTATTGGATTCATGGATTGTCCTAATTAAAAGCCATCTGATATTTGTAGTGAATTACAAATGTAAGCTAGCTTACAGGGACAATAAAAGAAGGATTTCGTGATCAAAAAGATGGCAATTACAGTTGAACAAGAAACAACGAAAGAACAAGGAGTTTTCGGCCTTGTGGACGATTGGTTAAAACGAGATCGTTTCGTATTTGTAGGATGGTCTGGTTTATTATTATTTCCATGCGCCTATTTAGCCTTAGGTGGTTGGTTTACAGGAATTACATTTGTAACTTCTTGGTATACGCATGGTCTAGCAAGTTCTTTTTTAGAAGGTTGTAATTTTTTAACAGCAGCGGTATCCTCTCCTGCGAATAGTATGGGCCATTCTTTATTATTGTTATGGGGTCCGGAAGCGCAAGGAAACTTTACTCTTTGGTTCCAAATTGGAGGTCTTTGGACATTTATGGCGTTACATGGAGCATTTGGATTAATCGGCTTCTGTTTACGTCAATTTGAAATTGCGCGTTTAGTGGGAATTCGTCCATATAACGCCTTAGCCTTTTCAGGTCCAATTTCGATTTTTGTTTCTGTTTTCTTACTGTATCCTTTAGGTCAAGCAAGTTGGTTTTTCGCACCGAGTTTTGGCGTAGCGGCGATTTTCCGTTTTCTATTATTTTTACAAGGATTCCATAACTGGACATTAAATCCGTTCCATATGATGGGAGTTGCTGGAATTTTAGGAGGAGCTCTTTTATGCGCAATTCATGGAGCAACTGTGGAGAATACATTATTTGAAGATGGAGATGCGGCCAATACTTTCCGTGCGTTTACACCAACCCAATCGGAAGAAACGTATTCCATGGTGACAGCGAATCGTTTTTGGTCTCAAATTTTTGGAGTAGCTTTTTCAAACAAACGTTGGTTACACTTCTTTATGTTATTTGTTCCTGTGACAGGTCTGTGGGCAAGTGCGGTTGGAATTGTTGGGTTAGCGTTGAATTTACGAGCCTATGATTTTATCTCTCAAGAATTACGAGCAGCGGAAGATCCGGAATTTGAAACATTCTATACAAAAAATATTCTATTAAATGAAGGTATCAGACTGTGGATGGCAGCACAAGACCAACCACATGAAAATTATATATTCCCTGAGGAGGTACTACCACGTGGAAACGCGCTTTGATGATCTTGAAATCACGACAAATAAAAGTATTGAAGCTACTGGTTTTGCTTGGTGGGCTGGGAATGCTAGATTAATCAATTTATCTGGAAAACTATTAGGTGCCCATGTGGCGCATGCCGGTTTGATGGTCTTTTGGTGTGGAGCAATGACTTTATTTGAAGTCTCTCATTTTCTTCCAGAAAAGCCCCTTTATGATCAAGGGTTTATTTTATTACCACATTTAGCAACTCTTGGTTGGGGAGTTGGGCCAGGAGGAGAAATCACTGAGATTTATCCTTATTTTGTTGTCGGTGTGTTACATTTAATCTCTTCCGCGGTGTTGGGATTTGGTGGTATTTATCATTCGTTATTTGGACCGGATACACTAGAAACCAATGCTCCCTTATTTGGATATGATTGGCGTGATAAAAATAAAATGACAACAATTTTAGGAATTCATTTATGTTTACTTGGAATTGGAGCATTTTTATTAGTGATCAAAGCCATGTATGTGGGTGGAATCTATGATACTTGGGCACCAGGAGGGGGAGACGTTCGAACGATTCAAAATCCAACGTTAAATCCGCTTGTTATTTTTGGTTATGTATTCAAATCTCCTTTTGGTGGAGACGGTTGGATTGTTTCGATTAACAATCTAGAAGATCTTGTAGGAGGTCATATTTGGGTTGGTCTTCTATGTTTGACGGGAGGAATTTGGCATATTTTAACGAAACCGTTTGCTTGGGCACGACGCGCCTTTGTGTGGTCTGGAGAAGCGTACTTGTCTTATAGTTTAGCTGCAGTTTCTGTCATGGGATTAACGTGTTCAGTTTTTGTTTGGTATAACAATACAGCGTATCCTAGTGAATTTTATGGTCCAACTGGTCCAGAAGCTTCGCAAGCTCAAGCCTTTACTTTTTTAATTCGTGATCAACGATTAGGAGAAAATGTAGCTTCGGCTCAAGGTCCAACAGGATTAGGAAAATATTTAATGCGTTCTCCAAGTGGAGAAATTATTTTTGGAGGAGAAACAATGCGCTTCTGGGATATGCGCTCTCCTTGGTTAGAACCATTACGTGGACCAAATGGCTTAGATTTAAATAAAATTCGAAATGATATTCAACCTTGGCAAGAACGTCGCGCAGCTGAAGCTATGACGCATGCGCCGTTAGGATCTTTAAACTCCGTAGGAGGTGTAGCTACGGAAATTAACTCGGTGAACTATGTTTCTCCGCGTTCTTGGTTAACATCTGCTCATTTTATTCTAGGATTTTTCTTCTTAGTAGGGCATTGGTGGCATTCTGGAAGAGCGCGTGCAGCTGCTGCTGGCTTTGAAAAAGGAATCAACCGTGAAACTGAACCGACGTTACAATTAAAACCAATCGATTAATTCAATTTTTGTAATTAGAAACGAGTTCTATAACACAGAACTCGTTTCTAAGTTGATGGTCTTTCCAACCAAGAAGAGGTCCTATCAGTTCAGCTGCGGTATGCCCAAATTATTTTTCCTTTCTTTTTCTTTTGGTAGTCTCTTTTTCTTTTTCCCCGAATCTTCCAAAAATTTGGATACTGGAAAAGAATTGTTTTTTCAACATTGTCTTGCTTGTCATCTACATGGAAATAATTTAATTCTTCCTGAAAAAAATTTACGAAAAGAAACACTTGAAGCCAATGGAATGAATAACCTGCCTGCGATTCTCTATCAAGTTCGAAATGGGAAAAACGCAATGCCTGCTTTTGGGAGAAGATTGACTGAAATCGAAATACAAAGTATTGCTTCCTACGTTCTCGACGAAGTCTATGGCGTAAGCCTCGAAGATTCTTTTTAAATTAAAAAAATTGTCAAATCATGGACTAAGATAAGGCTTGACATTCTGACAAAACGTTTGTACAATTCCAATTTAGGAAAGAACGTTTTGTTTCTGAGGTGATTAGCTCAGCTGGTAGAGCGTTTGCCTTACAAGCAAAGTGTCACAGGTTCGAATCCTGTATCGCCTAGCTATTGCAACAATTTTCGCATTGCTTTCGTTCCCAGAATAGAAATATACGCTCTACTTGTAGCTATCCTTTCCTATCAAGGTGGTCTCTTTTCTCTAAAGAGAACTCATCACATCGAAAACAGAGAATTTTTTTATAAAAAATTTTTTATTATAATAGTCAAATAAGAAACAAAAATAGTTTTAACTGGATACATGTTCTCCATATGAAGAATTGGAAAGTACTACGACTTTTTTTATTGATAGGATCATTTGGGTCTGGCATAGTAATCCTTTTGCTCAAATTTTGGGAAAAAAGTCAACAAACTCCCAAGAAAGGGCAGCCAGAAAAAGAACCGTCTGGTGAATCAAAAACTACTTTTACTACAAATAACGTCCTGGTGGACACAAACTTAAAGTCTCTACAAGAGCAGACTTCTGCTGATGTAGAAATACTGGATTCTATTCAAACATTGGAAGCAGATTTAAATAAAAATACTTCAAATGAGAATACAACCCCAGAAAATTTAAATCTAAACCCGGAGAATCCTCCGGTTTTAGATCCTTTCACGGAAGATCAAGCTGGCTCGTCAGAGACCTGGTCACCGTCAGCTATGTTCTGATCTTCCAATCGGACTCATCGTCTAATGGATTAGGACGGAAACCTTCTAAGTTTCTAATGTAGGTTCGAATCCTACTGAGTTCATGTTCGGGCCCCGCTTAGGAAAAAAGTCTTGAAAGTTTTTTATAGGGAAAAGGGAAGCTCTTTAGGAAGAAGATTCAATTGTTGTACTTGAAAAGATACGTTGAAAAGTGGCTTGAATTTTGTCACCTGACTGTATGGATTCCATCGGATCTCGACGAAGTCGATGGCGTAAGCAAAGACAAATAGTTCGTTGAATATCGTCCTGGGTAACTTCGAAGCGATTCTCAAAGGCAGCTAAAGCTTTGGCTGCACGTGTGGAAACAAGATCTCCACGTAAACCTTCAATTTGTAATTCACTACAAATTTCAGAAATTTTGAATTGTAATTCTTTCCGAATTGTCACTTGGGGTAGGAGATGTTGAGCAGTGACAATTTGAGTTTGAATAGCTTGTTGTTCTTTTTCATATTTCTCAAACCAATCTTGAGGTGATTGATCAAAACTCATTCGCTCCTCGACGACGCGAACGCGTAATTTGGGATCTCGAATGGTTCGAATTTCTGCATGCATTCCAAAACGATCTAATAATTGAGGTCGTAATTCTCCTTCTTCGGGATTTCCCGACCCCACTAAAATAAATTTTGCTGGGTGTTTAATAGAAATGCCTTCTCGTTCGACAGTGTTCCAACCCGAGGCGGCAGAATCTAATAAGACATCGACTAAATGATCGTCTAAAAGATTGATTTCATCGACATATAAAATCCCACGGTTCGCACGAGCCAATAAGCCCGGTTCAAAGGTATTTTTTCCACCGGAAAGAATTTCTTTTAAGTTAATGGTTCCACAGACACGATCTTCGGTTGCTCCTAAAGGCAATTCTACCATCGGAATTTGAATGGCTTCCGTTTCGTAATTCTTTTCCTTGAATCCTCGAGGATCGGTATTAAAAGGATCATTTTTGATAATTTGAATATCTGGTAATAAATCAGCTAAGGCGCGAATGGTAGTTGATTTTCCTGTTCCACGGTCACCCATAATCATCACTCCACCAATTTTGGGATCAATGACATTCAGTTGTAAGGCAAGTTTCATTTCCGATTGTCCAATAATGGCTGCAAAGGGAAAATTAGTCAAATTTTTTACTAGTGTCATAAAGTTAAAAGTAACTGTCGAGAAGCATCCAACCACGAATTCGATTGCAAATCCAAAACGTGGGATTATTTAGTTGAATTCGATTGATATAATGAAATACCTAATCGAATGGAAAGAGTCAATAAAACGAAAGCAAGAACAAGGGAAAGATAGATTTGAAATTCTGTTAGCATAAAGAAATGGTTATTGGTAGTGTTTGTTGATTGATTAAATTTATTATAGTTGAAAAAAAGGCTTCATTCATTCTTCGTATTATAATAATCTTCGTGTTAGAAGAATGAAGAGTCGCATTTTTTGGAAAGAAAAGGTCAAGAGTTTTCGCTTTTGAAAGACGTCTGAAATTTGTCGTGAATTACAAATTGAAGGCTTACTAGGAGAGTAGTGTAATAAAAAGTTGGAGTAACATTCATGATAGATGTCATTAGTTTAGGTTGGGCAACGTTAATGGTGGTTTTTTCTTTTTCTTTAGCCCTTGTCGTTTGGGGGAGAAACGGATTCTAAAGAGTAGATAGAGAAGGTTGAATTGGAGGAAAAAAATGGGAGAAATTTTCACTGTAGCAAGTTGTTGCTTTGTTATCACTCTTTTTGGATTAGCGTTAGGTTTTGCTTTTTTAAAAATACAAGCCAAAATATAAATTGGATTTTCAGGTAGAAAATGAAGGAATCACTGAGTTTGGGAACACAATTCCTTCTTTGGAATAGTGTATTGTTGATTGGCTTGATTTTGATTCAAAATGAAAATCAAAAAGATGGGACGAAAGGGAAGTCCACTTTTTCATTCACTTTTGTGGAAAGAACGACATTTGTTTTTCTTTCCTTTCAACTGGTTTCTTTGTTTGTCATTCTCAAAGGATAAATGCAACACAACAGAAAGAAGAAAGGAAGTCTCGATTTTTTCGACTCTTGTTTTTCTTTCTTGTTTTTCTTTATAATCCAATGCAATTCGTTTTCTGGCGGGGTAGAGCAGTTCGGTAGCTCGTCGGGCTCATAACCCGAAGGTCAATGGTTCGAATCCATTCTTCGCTTACCTTTTAGAATTCGTTGAAGAAAAATGACTCAAAATACTGGGAACTCGAACATAGAAACAATGACAGAAAACAATTCTTATTTTCCGGAATTCGGAGGAAGTACAGGTGGTTGGCTACAAGCAGCAGAAACAGAAGAAAAGTATGTTCTGACGTGGACAAAGGATGGAAAAGACAATGTATTTGAAATGCCAACCGGTGGGGCGGCCAGAATGAAGTCCGGACCAAACGTGGTCTATTTTGCACGCAAAGAGCAATGTTTAGCTTTAGGAAAACAATTGCGTTCGAATTTTAAAATTCAAGATTATCGCATTTTCCGTCTCTTCCCGAGTGGAGAAGTTCAATTTATTCATCCAAAAGATGGAGTCTTTCCAGAAAAAGTGAATGAAGGTAGAATGGCAGTTGGAAAACGCGACTTTTCTATCGGACAGAATCCGAATCCAGTCACAATGAAATTTACAGGGACTTCGACTTTCGAAGGAGAAAAAAACTAAACTCTTATAATCTAGAGGAAAGAAGAGCTCAAAAAAGTTCTCTTGAGCTCTTCTTTTTTTATTGGTTGTAAATACCATGGAGAGATGGCAGAGTGGTCGATTGCGTTTGACTTGAAATCAAATGAACTGCAACGGTTCCGTGAGTTCGAATCTCACTCTCTCCTTTTTAACTTTTTCAGTTTCAAACATCTACCACATCTGTTTCATTTGTTGTTTGTTTTTTGTCTTCTTTTCCTTCACGTAGACGAATGGTTGCGATTTCAGAAAGGAAACAGAACGAAATCACAGGCAGATATTGGTTGAAGTTGTTTCTCAACATCACGAATTGGCCTTCTTTATAACATTTCTTCAGTGTAGTCATCAATTCTTCCAGGACCGGAAAAGACTGGGTAGACGAAGCAGAGATGGTTTCGTTCACTTTTTCCATCTTCCCTATCAAATTATCCAATTCATATGTGATGTTCACATACGATTTTTTCGACTTATCCAGTAACGCATTCTCTTCCGCTTCTTGGATCATTTTTGACACTTCCTCACGACCCAACGTTGACGCTCCTTCAATTCGAATCTTGAGATTTTCCTTTCTTTTAAAAAGAAAGTGGAAAAAAGTATATTGAAACCCTTTGAATTTCCTTTTTTTTTATGGAACTAAAAAAGAAATGTTCAAGAACCGGTGCGTATATTTTGTTAGATAGTTTGGTTCAAAACGGTGTTGAACATATTTTTGGATATCCAGGAGGAGCTATTTTACCTATTTATGATGAATTATATCATTGGGAAAAAGCGAATCTAATCAAACATATTTTAGTTCGTCATGAACAAGCTGCTATTCATGCGGCAGATGCTTATGCAAGAAGTACAAACAAGCCTGGAATTTGTTTTGCAACTTCAGGACCTGGTGCTACAAATTTAGTTACTGGAATTGCTAATGCTAAAATTGATTCTATTCCGTTAATTGTTATTACAGGTCAGGTTGGAAGAACATTTATTGGAACCGATGCGTTTCAAGAAACGGATATTTTTGGAATTACATTACCAATTGTCAAACATTCTTATACAGTGCACGAAACTCATCTTTTACCAATGATTCTTTCAGAAGCTTTTTTTCTTGCACAAAATGGTCGACCAGGACCAATTTTAATTGATATTCCGAAAGATGTGGGATTAGAAGAAATAGCGAATTTTGGCTATATTCCAATAAATGAATTACCAAAAGTGTTAAATTTTCGAACAGAACATACAATAAAAGCTCCTGTTTTTAAAGAGTTAATTCAAAAGTGTAAATTTTCTTATCAACCTTTATTTTATATTGGTGGTGGAATTGTACGTTCGAATGCTTTTCAATGCCTTCGACAATTTGTAAAACTTTTTCAAATTCCAATTACAACAACATTAATGGGAAAAAGCTCCTATAATGAAATAGATCATTTATCTTTAGGTATGCTTGGAATGGTGCGACTCGTTTTTTTGAATTTTTTTCTTTCAATTGAAAAAAATAAGAGAAGATAACTTCAATTTGGAGAAAAACTGTACATTTGATAAAGGTTGAATTCCTTTCACTTCAAAAACAAAGTTGACTCCTCCAAGAATTTTTTCAAAAGAATTTTTTCTTTTGAATCCAGCAAAAAAAGGAGGGAAAGATAGATATGATTAATAAATTGAATCAATGTAAGCATTTTATTAAAAAGAACCAATCGTTTTTTCATTCCAAAAACGAATGTAAAAAAAGGTTTCAAATGTAGAATTGAAATCTAAGTCTATCAAGAAAATCAATGTACGGAACGAGGAAAGTTTCTTTCAAATAAAAAAGAAAGAAACAGGATTGAGTAAAAAGCAAAAGTTATTTTATAATAAAATAAATAAGCTAAACTACTCACTGAATAAAGAAAGAAATCAAAAAATTCTTTTTTGATTCAGAGGAGCCATATGCAATGAAAGTTGCATGTATGGTTTTGAAATAGAGTGTGACAAATGTTCATTCGACTATATCCATGGAACTGCCTATGCAAATTTTGCTGTCACAGAATGTGATTTTTTATTAGCACTTGGTGCTAGATTTGATGATCGAGTAACAGGAAAATTAGAAGAATTCGCAAGTGATGCGGAAGTAGTTCATATGGACATTGATGCCGCTGAATTGAGTAAAAATCGATATCCAGAAATGTCCTTTCTAGGCGATTTACGAAAAATTTTATTGCAACTTTTAAAACAAATTCGAATTCATTCATTCAAAGCATTTCCTTATTTTACAGTTGCATGGTTAAATCGCTTAATTCTTTGGAAAGAATCTTATCCTTTGATTATCAAGAGTTATAAATCCCAAAATCTATCCCCACAACAAACAATTTCATTGCTTGGGAAAGAAAATCAAGATGCTTTTTATACAACAGATGTTGGGCAACATCAAATGTGGGCGGCCCAATTAGTGAATTGTCAGCCAAAGAAATGGATCACTAGTGCTGGATTAGGTACAATGGGGTTTGGATTACCGGCAGCGATTGGTGTAAAAATAGCGCATTTCAAGCAAGATGTCGTATGCATTACTGGAGATTCAAGTTTTCAAATGAATCTTCAAGAATTAGGAACAATTGCCCAATATCATTTAGATATTAAAATTATCATTATTAATAATGGTTGGCAAGGAATGGTAAGACAATGGCAAGAATCCTTTTATGGGAATCGTTTTTCGAATTCATATATGAGAAACGGAATGCCAAATTTTTGTGAATTAGCCAAAGCATATAATTTATATGGTTATAGTACAAAAAATGAAATAGAATTGGAGTTACTATTGAAAGAAGTAAAAAATAATAGAAAAGGAACTTTGATAGATGTTAATGTTATTGAGAATGAAAACTGTTATCCAATGATGGCACCTGGAAAAAATAATTCACAAATGATTGGATTAGAAGTACAAGATATAGCCTTCAAAGAACGAAATTTATCTTCTAAATGGGTCGAGTAGGATTTGAACCTACGTAGATGTATATCAATGGATTTACAATCCATCCCCATTAACCACTCGGGCATCGACCCTTCAATGAGAAGAATATACCGAAAAAATATTTTAGAATACGAAAAGAAATCCTTATAATAAATAAAACAGTAAAAAAATTACTTCCAATCTAACTTGAATTTGATTTGTAGTAAGAGAATAGAAGAAATGAATAAATTTTAAGTAGCTTTCAATATGATAACAACTCCTCAGAAACAAGAAGCGAAAAAAACAAAAAAAGCGCAAGTACTTGTTGATTTAGATGTAGTTGAAACAAGTTTTGAAAAATGGTCTCAACCAGGTCATTTTTCTCGAACATTAGCAAAAGGTCCAAAAACAACAACATGGATTTGGAACCTTCATGCAGATGCTCATGATTTTGATATGCAAACAAAATCATTAGAAGACGTTTCAAGAAAAATTTTTAGTGCCCATTTCGGTCAATTATCTATCATTTTTCTTTGGTTAAGTGGAATGCATTTCCATGGAGCGTATTTCTCAAATTATACTGCATGGTTAATTAATCCATTACAAATTAAACCAAGTGCACAATCTGTTTATCCAATTGTTGGACAAGAAATATTAAATGCAGATGTTGGTGGAAATTTTCAAGGGATTCAAATAACTTCTGGTTTCTTTCAAATTTGGCGAGCAGAAGGTGTAACTACTCAACAACAATTATATTGTATTGCCATTGGTAGTTTAGTAATGTCAGCTCTAATGCTAATTGCAGGTTGGTTTCATTACCATAAAGCTGCACCAAAATTAGAATGGTTTCAAAATGCTGAATCAATGTTAAATCATCATTTTTCTATTTTACTAGGATTAGGTTCATTAGCCTGGGCTGGACATGAAATTCATATTGGAAATCCAATTAATAAATTATTGGATGCAGGAATGGAATTATCTGATTTACCAAATCCACATGAATTCATTGTAAATAAAGAATTGATAGGAACTCTGTATCCTTCTTTTAAAGAAGGCTTATTACCTTTTTTCACTGGGAATTGGGCGGTTTATTCCGATATTTTAACATTCAAAGGTGGATTAAATCCAACAACAGCTAGTCTTTGGTTAACGGATGCAGCTCACCATCATGTAGCCATTGGTGTTCTTTTTTTAATTGCGGGTCATATGTACCGAACAAATTTCGGAATTGGTCATAGCATGAAAGAAATTCTTGAAGCCCATAAAGGTCCATTTACTGGTTCTGGTCATCAAGGTCTATATGAAGTTTTAACAACTTCATGGCATGCGCAATTAGCGATCAATTTAGCAATGTTAGGATCACTAACAATTATTATTGCTCATCATATGTATGCAATGCCACCATATCCATATATTGCAATTGATTATCCTACTCAATTATCTATTTTCACACATCATATGTGGATTGGAGCTTTTTGTATTGTAGGTGGAGCAGCTCATGGAGCTATTTTTATGGTTCGTGATTATGATGCAACAATGAATTACAATAACTTATTAGATCGTGTCATTCGCCATCGAGATGCGATTATTTCTCATTTAAATTGGGTTTGTATTTTTCTAGGATGTCATGCATTTGGACCGTATATTCACAATGATACGATGCAAGCACTGGGTCGTCCACAAGATATGTTTTCTGATAAAGCGATTGCATTACAACCAATTTTTGCTCAATGGATTCAAAATCTTCATACAGTTGCTCCTACAACAACTTCTCCGAATGCTTTAGCCACAGCAAGTTATATTTTTGGCGGAGATCCAGTTGTTTTAGGATCGAAAATAGCTTTAATGCCAATGAAATTAGGAACAGCTGATTTTATGGTGCATCATATTCATGCTTTTACTATTCATGTAACAACATTAATTTTATTCAAAGGACTTTTATATGCACGAAATTCTAGATTAATTCCAGATAAATCAAATTTAGGATTCCGATTCCCTTGTGATGGTCCTGGACGTGGTGGTACTTGTCAAGTTTCAGGATGGGATCATGTATTTTTAGGTCTTTTCTGGATGTATAATTGTATCTCTGTTGTACTTTTCCATTTTAGTTGGAAAATGCAATCTGATATCTGGGGATCTATTACACCACAAGGAACAATTTCTCATATTACAGGTGGAAATTTTGCAGAAGGTGCATTAACTATTAATGGTTGGTTACGCGACTTTTTATGGTCACAAGCATCACAAGTTATTCAATCTTATGGCTCTGCACTTTCGGCATATGGACTTATTTTCTTAGGAGCTCATTTTATTTGGGCATTTAGTTTAATGTTCTTATTTAGTGGTCGTGGCTATTGGCAAGAATTAATCGAATCGATTGTTTGGGCACATAATAAGCTAAAAGTAGCTCCTGCTATTCAACCACGTGCTTTAAGTATTACTCAAGGTCGTGCTGTTGGATTAGCTCATTATTTATTAGGTGGAATTGGGACAACTTGGGCCTTTTTCTTAGCACGCATTATTTCAGTAAGTTAATTTTTGTTTTCTATTCTTTTTTTGTTTTCGAAAGAAAGATCTTTTCGAATTCGTAGTTATCAATTCTTTCAAATAAAACGTAACGGAGTTTTCTCAATGGCAACAAGATTCCCTAAGTTTAGTCAGGTCTTAAGCGAAGATCCAACTACACGTCGTATCTGGTTTAGTATTGCAACTGCACATGATTTAGAAAGTCATGATGATGTGACAGAAGAAGCTTTATACCAAAAAATATTTGCTTCTCATTTCGGTCATCTGGCTATTATTTTTCTTTGGACAGCAGGTAACCTTTTTCATGTTGCATGGCAAGGTAATTTTGAACAATGGATTTTAAATCCTCTAAAAGTAAAACCAATTGCTCATGGTATTTGGGATCCTCATTTTGGAGAAACAGCTTTAAAAGCTTTTACACGAGGAGGGGTTGTTTATCCAGTAAATATTGCTTTATCTGGTGTTTATCAATGGTGGTATACGATTGGAATTCGTACTAATCAAGATCTATATATTGCATCGATCTTTTTACTTCTTGTTTCTCTATTACTGTTACAAGCGGGATGGTTACATTTACAACCTCAATTCCAACCAAACATTGCGTGGTTTAAAAATAATGAATCGAGATTAAATCATCATCTTTCTGCTTTATTTGGATTTAGTTCAATCGGTTGGACAGGACATTTAGTCCACGTTGCTATTCCGGAATCACGAGGTATTCATGTAGGCTGGGAAAACTTTTTATCTGTAGCACCCCATCCAGCAGGTTTAATTCCTTTTTTTACTGGAAATTGGAGTATTTATGCACAAAATCCAGATACTATAAATCATTTATTTAACACAAATACAGGAACCGGAACAGCCATATTAACATTTCAAGGTGGTTTCCATCCACAAACGCAATCTCTTTGGTTAACAGATATTGCTCATCATCATTTAGCCATTGGTGTTTTATTTGTAATTGCAGGTCATATGTACCGAACAAATTTCGGAATTGGTCATAGCATGAAAGAAATTCTTGAAGCTCATCGACCACCCGGAGGAAGATTAGGACGTGGACATATCGGTTTATATGAAACAGTAACAAATTCATTACATATGCAATTGGGACTGGCACTTGCATCTTTAGGTGTCATTACTTCTTTAGCTGCCCAACATATTTATTCTTTAAATCCTTATGCTTTTTTATCACGTGATTATGCAACAGAAGCGGCATTATATACTCATCATCAATATATTGCAGGTTTTTTAATGGTAGGAGCCTTTGCTCACGGAGCTATCTTCTTTGTTCGAGATTATGATCCAGAACTAAATAAAAATAATGTTTTAGCTAGAATGCTAGATCATAAAGAAGCAATTATTTCTCATTTAAGTTGGGTTTCTCTGTTTTTAGGATTTCATACATTAGGATTATATGTTCATAATGATACAGTTGTTGCTTTTGGACAACCAGAAAAACAAATTTTAGTAGAACCTGTTTTTGCTCAATGGATTCAATCAGGATCTGGAAAAGCATTATATGGATTTGATTCTCTTTTATCTTCGACAACAAGTTCAGCTTCAATTGCAAGTCAACAACTTTGGTTACCTAATTGGTTAGAAGCAGTGAACAATAGTAAAAATTCTTTATTTTTACCAATAGGTCCTGGAGATTTTCTAGTTCACCATGCTATTGCTTTAGGATTACATGTAACAACATTAATTCTAGTCAAAGGTGCATTGGATGCACGTGGTTCAAAACTAATGCCAGATAAAAAAGATTTTGGTTATAGTTTCCCTTGTGATGGTCCTGGACGTGGTGGTACTTGTGATATCTCTGCTTGGGATGCTTTTTATTTATCCATGTTTTGGATGTTAAATACAATTGGATGGACAACATTCTATTGGCATTGGAAACATATTACTTTATGGTTAGGAAATCCAGCGCAATTTAATGAATCATCAAATTATATTATGGGTTGGTTAAGAGATTATTTATGGTTAAATTCTTCACCATTAATTAATGGTTACAATCCATTAGGAATGAATAATTTATCTGTGTGGGCATGGATGTTTTTATTTGGTCATTTAGTATGGGCAACAGGCTTTATGTTCTTAATTTCTTGGCGTGGTTATTGGCAAGAATTAATTGAAACGATTGTTTGGGCTCATGAACGTACACCATTAGCAAACTTGATTCGTTGGAAAGATAAACCTGTTGCTCTTTCAATTGTTCAAGCTCGTTTAGTCGGATTGGCACACTTTACTGTAGGTTATATATTCACATATGCACCATTTGTAATCGCTTCCACTTTAGGTAAATTTGGTTAATTTTTAAATTTTTGTTATCTTTTTTCGAAAGAAATTATTTTTTGAAAAAAGATGGCAAAAAAAAATATGCTTCAACGTGAAGCAAAACGTAAAAAACTTATAACTAAATATTCTGATCAACGAAAATACATTTTAAATGAGTTAAAAAAAGCTTCTTCATTAGAAGATCTTTTTCATTGGAATGAAAAAATTCAAAGATTACCTAAAAATAGTTCCCCAACCAGACTAAGAAATCGTTGTTGGAAAACAGGAAAACCACGTGGTTATTCTCGTTTTTTTGGTTTATGTCGAAATGCTGTTCGTGAATTAGCCCACGATTGTTTTTTAACAGGTGTAACCAAAGCAAGCTGGTAATTATTAGGTTCTTTTTCTAATAATTACCAATTTTAATTTTTTTTTATTAAAAAACTAATGAATTTCCTCGTTGAAATTGAAGATAAGCAGCAACAAAAAGACCTGCTAATGTAACAGTAATCAATCCTAAAACAATGCCGGATAAAAGGGGTTCCACCATATTCGTTCTTGAAAAAGTTTGAGTTAAAATAAAAATTTTTTTACGAAGCGATTTATCTGAAGCCAACACTAGCTTGCCAAACAAATGCTAATAAGAAAAAAAATACAGGAATTACAGGTAGAACATCTGTAAGTGGACTAAAAATAGCAAAAGCTCCAGGTAATCTACTGATTATTAATGTTTCCATAAAAAAAGGTAAGTGATTGAGTTCTAAATTGTCTAATTTTTCTTTTGTTTCATTCTTTATTATAATAAAGAATCCTATTCAATCTATCTTTCATAAAAGAAACATTCCCTTTTTTTTACATCAAATCTCAGAATCAGAACCCTATCTTCTAAAATATAGAAATAGATTTTGTACTTTTTTTCGTATTACGAAAAAATCCATCAAGAGAGTTCGTTTCCCTCTTTGTCTTAGTAGTCAAAAGAAATTCATCACCCAATATACTACATTTACGAAGAATAGCTTCGATCTTTTTCATTTTCTATTTTTTTATTAATATTTTATAGGATAATAAAAATAGAGAATCCAATCGAATAAAATCTAAAAAAACGTAATTTTGAGTTTAGGTAATTGTTTGCTCAAGTGTTTTACTTGACAGTCCAATGTATTAACGTTAGAATATAGTAGTAGTCTTTGATTTAAAAGAAATCAAACAAAAAACGCAATTTTTAAAATTAATATTTTAGTAAAAGTTAGATAATAGAATGAAGAGTCGTTTAAACTAGTTGCATTACCAATCTAATAACGTAGTTTCGCTTAAATGAAAATTACAGCAATCTGTTATTTAATATATAATACCAAATTTATGGTCTTCTAGTAAGATCGGGTTTCTAATTAGAAAATAAATAAAAATTAAATAAAGAATAAAAACTATCAAAAAAAATTTTTTTTTTCTAGCTGATATAGCTCAATTGGTAGAGCAGCTGACTTGTAATCAGCAGGTTAAGAGTTCAATTCTCTTTATCAGCTTAACCATAGATTTTTAGTACTTTTTTTGTAGAGTAAACAAAGGACTATAGAAACTTTTATCAATTAATCAATCGAAAGGTGACTAATTTTCTTTCATTTTATTATTTTGAATAAAATAGTATGTCTACTTCAATAAAAGAAAGAAAAATTCTTTTTCTTTCTTTTATTAAAGACTAAAAATAGAGTATTTGATTTCATTTCTATTTAAGAATAAAGACAAAAAAGAGAACTTTTTTATTCCTTTTTCGATTTATTCAAAAGTGAAAGAAATTTATTTTCTTGAATAAATACTTGATTGCCGTGATTGACGTTCAATTAAATTAAAAGAAGAAATATCTGTAAATGCTAATAAAGCTAATATTTTTCTATCTAAAAATACATTCAGTTGTCGTAAACATCCAAGTAAAATGGAATAGATATTTAGTCTTGAACGACTAGCTGCATTAATTCGATAAATCCATAACCGACGAAATGTTCGTTTTTTTAATTTTCTTCCAATATACGCAGAATAAAAACTTTGTAAAACTTGTTCTTTTGCCATGGTACTCACATTGGCATTAGCTCCTACAAAACCCTTTGCTACTTTAAAATATTTTTTGCGCCGTTTTGAGGCTACATTTCCACGTTTGACTCGAACCATTGTTTTTACTTCTTTTTTTTTTGCAAAAAATTTCTTTTTTTAATTGTAAGGTAACATTTTTTGAAATACTTTTGTGTCAGAAGCATGAATCACTGACGGACGTCCAAGTTTTCGAAGACGTTTTGAATTTTTTTTACGAAGTAAATGTCCTTTATAAGCATTTTTTCGTAAAATACAGTGTTTTTTTACCTTGACTCTTTTTGCTGCAGATTTTCTTGTTTTTCCTTTCATTTGGTTGTGATCCGAAGTAAGAAAATAGATCGTATCTATATATTAGAATTTTAATGGGGATTCAAAAAATAGTAAAGTGTTCTATCTAAGATTCAAACTGTTGTGTCCAAATATATTTCATTTCAATTGCTGGTAGACAATAGATCTGGATAAGTTTCCAAAGAAGATTTGAAACGACAGGAATTTTTTGAATAAATTTTAATGATTCGGAATTGATATTTTTATCAATTTGGATTAATTCTTCATTCAGTTTCGAACATTGCTCTAAAAGAGGAAAAAATTGTGGATGATCAACGTCTAAAATTACAGGGAAAAGAGTTCCTGCACTTTCATTTGTCTTTCGAATAACATGTTTATCAAACTGTCGAGAATCGAGTCCAATAGTAGCATAAAATTCTGCTCGTTGGATATCATTTAAATACATTGTAGCAAAAACAGAAAGTAAGAAAAATTTTGACCAAAGTTTTGCTTGATAAGTATTTAAAAGTGGTTTTTGAGATTTCATTAAAGCAGCGAAAAAATCTCCATGACGATTTTCGTCTTGACACCAACTTTCAAAGAATCGAAACAACGGATAGACACGATATTTTGGATTTTTTTCTAAATGTCGATAAATAGTAATATATCTCCAATATCCTATTTTTTCAGATAAATAAGTGGAATAAAAAATAAATTTCGGAGCAAAAAAAGTATATTTGCGTGTTTTAGTTAAAAATCCCAAATCGAGAGAAACATGAAAATCACTCATAGCTTTATTTAAAAAACCGGCATGGCGTGCTTCATCACGAGACATATAAGAAAAACCTTCGGATAATAATGGATTCTCTTTTTTTAAATTGCGAGCAATTTCTTTGTATAATAAAAATCCAGAAAATTCAGCTGTACAAGATCGTTCTAAAAATTCAATAAAAATATTACGCGTAACTGGATCGAAAATCTCCCAACTAGCTACAAATTCTTGATCACGAATAAAATGATCACGATTATAATCTAAACGAAATTCTTCAATAATGGATTGAATTTCTTCAATATTTGATCGAATATCTAATTGAGAAATTTCTTGAAAATCGGTTGTATAAAAACGAGGAGTTAATACTGTTTCTTTTGTACCTTTTTTACTTTCTAATGTTTTTTGACCAACTGTAACCATAAATTTTTTAATAATTTGTCTTGTTTTGATACAATTTTAGAAAATGAATACTTGAATAAATTTTCCATTCTTTTCTTCCAAAAGAGTGAATAAAAAGAGATAATTTTATTATAATCGATCTCTTTTGTAGCGAGGCACTCTAAGTCCTGTTGGGACAGCGAAGCTTCCTAGAACGGAATGAATCTTTCATCTTGATTTTTTCCAAAAAATTCTCTATTGTTTTTTTGAGAAAAAAATTGGAAGGCGGTATAGTCAAGTGGTAAGGCTTTGGATTGCAAATCCTTTATTCCCCAGTTCGAGTCTGGGTACCGTCTTTTTGGGGGGATGTGGTGGAATGGTAGACACAACGGACTTAAAAAATTGAGCCAAACTAAACAAAAAAACAAGTTTGTGTAAGCTTTCAAATTCAGGAGAAAAGGAATTTATCCTGAGCCAAGTCTTCCTTTTTTGAAGGAAGAAAGGTGCAGAGACTAAACGGAAGCTACTAGAAACTGTAAACAGAGTTTACTTCATACTAGTAAAGAGATAGTCCAAATCAAATTATCGATTGAAAATCCGTTGATTAATATTGATCGTGAGGGTTCAAGTCCCTCCATCCCCAGTACAAATTGATTATAAATTTTTTATAAATTCAGAATTTATGCCTAGTTCGCGTTCCAAGGAAATCTTTCCTGTTCGAGCTATTTCTAAAATAGTATATCGTTTCAGTAATTCTTGGATCGTTACAATTTTTCCAGGATCTCCAGTAACTTCAAGAGTAAGAGAAATATCTGAAATATCGACAATTCGAGCTTTAAAAATTTCGGTAATTTCAATAATTTCAGAACGAATATTTGGTTTTGCTTGTATTTTAATGAGCATTAATTCTCGTTCAACACAGGGCCGAAATGTAACATCTTTCACTTCAATAATTTGAACCAATTTATTAAGTTGTTTAATAATTTGATCAATGGTTTGATCATTTCCGGGTAAAACAATCGTAATTCTAGAAACCCCCGTTTTTTCGGTTGGTCCAACAGCAATGCTTTCCATATTAAAACCTCGACCTGAAAAGACGGTTGAAATTCGAGCCAATACGCCTGGTTCATTATAAACAGTTATAGCTAATGTTTTTTTCATACGTTAGTTTTCGCTTTCTTTTTAAAAGAAGAAAGAAGTATTTTGTACTTTACCAAAGACCATCTCTTTTTTTCAACTTTTTATCCAGGTTTGGATTCGAAAGATTGACGAAAATGAAGTTTCGAATTATATTAGTAACTAGGCGAAAGGGGTGCTCTTTCTAACAGAAAAGCTTTCCATATATATCTTAGAATTTTTTTGAATCAAAAATAGTAGATCTATGAATATTACATCGGAACAAATTAAAACACTTCGTGAAAAAACCGGTGCAGGAATGCTTCATTGTAAAACTGCATTAATTGAAAATAATGGAGATTTTAACAAAGCAATCGAAGTTCTTCGTCAAAAAGGATTAGCTTCTGCAGAAAAAAAACGAACACGAACAACAAAACAAGGAGTGATCACAAGCTACATTCATACAGGAGGAAAAATTGGAGTCCTCTTAGAATTAAATTGTGAAACTGATTTTGTGGCCCGCCGATTTGAATTTCAAAATTTAGCAAAAAATTTAGCAATGCAAATTGCTGCTTCTACAAATGTTAGTTATGTTTCTTTAAAAGATATTCCTCAAGAAGTCTGGGATGCAGAATTGGAACTTGAATCTCAACGAGAGGATATAAAAAACAAGCCAGAAGCAATTCGTCAATCAATTATTCAAGGACGTGTAGAAAAAACATTCAAACTCTTTACGTTATTTGATCAAGATTGTATTCGCGATCCTAATTTGAAAGTTGAAGATTACATTAAAAACCATATTTCTTTATTAGGAGAAAATATTCAAGTTAATCAATTTGCAAAATTTATACTTGGTGAAAAAAAAGTAGAAAACGAAAAAGATAGGGAAGAAGGATAGAAATGGAGGATTGAATTTCTATCCTTCTTCTAAGCTATTAAAAATCAAATTCAGCTGCTTGAACTTTTTCAAATTGTTTTTTCTTAAAAACTAAGAAAGATTGACTGAGAATGATTGAAAAACAAAAAACTAAATAGCCATAAATACGAGATGGATCTTGTAAAACAATTTCTGTTTCGGTTTGTCCAAAACCACCTACATTCGGATTAATCGTTAATGGTTGATCTTGAGTAACGATTTGATTTTCTTTAACAAGAATATCCACTCCTTTCGGTATTGTTTGTATTTTTAATTCCCCAGAAGGAGAAAGAATAGCTATTTCAAATTCTTTATTATTCAATTTAATTTCTTGAATTTTTCCAGCACTGCTTGCTGTTACAATATTATTATTTGTTTTCTCTCCAGTTGGATAGACTTGTCCACGACCACGATTGGCTCCGATATAAATTGGATATTTGATATAAAAATTCTTCTTATCTTTTTCTGGATCTGGAGATAAAATAGGAAAAATAATTTCTTGATTTTTTTCTCCATTAATTGGACCTACTACTAAAATATTTTCTTTTGTTTTACTATATGGAGTAATAAAGATTCCTTTTGTTTTGGCAAGGAATTCTTTTTCTAAGCGATTTTTTGGAGCTAATTGAAATCCTTCCGGTAAAATAACAACAGCTCCAACATTTAAACCATCTTTTTGACCATTTCCAAGAATTTGTTTTTTTGTTACATCATATGGAATTTTTACAATTGTTTCAAAAACTGTATTTGGAAGCACAGAACCTGGAGCTTCAAATTCCGTAGGTTTTTGAGCTAAATGACAATTTGCACACACGATGCGACCATTCGCTTCTCGTGGATTTTCATATGCTTGTTGAGCGTAAATTGGAAAGGCTAATGTTTTTTCTGGACTGAAAGTCAAAAAAGAAAAAAAAGAAAGAAATGCAAGAGAGCAGCAATAGAAGAGTTTCGGTTGTAAATTTTTCATTCGATTCTACTGGAGAAGTTGTAAAATTAAGAAATAGAGAGAAAGAATAAAAACTACTTAGAGAAAGATTCGAAATTTGTAAAAGAACTTGTTTTTGGAAAATAAATTGAATTACAAGATATAGAATGAAAATAATTCCGCTGATAACGAGTTGAGTATTTAGATCTACTGTTGGTGTAATAAGGGCTGCAAGAATTGAGGTTATAAAAAGTGCATTTTTGAAATTTTGTTGAAAAAAAGCAATTTTTTGTTCGACGTAATTTGGAGCTGTAAAAAAAATAGGGAATTGAAACAGAAAAGTACATAGAACAAAAAAAATCAATTCAATGCCAAGAAATTCTTGCAAGGACCATAAATTTTCTAATGTTTTTTGTATGGAATTTATAAAATATTCTAGACTAATTGGTAATAAAATCGTCAAACTAAAAAATAAACTCATACTAGAAAAAAATACATTAATTTTTCGAGATATGATTACATATGATCGGAGTAGACTTTTTGTTCCCGTTGCTTTTTCATTGTCAACTCGAAATGAAAGTTCAAGAAAAAGACGTGAACAAATAAACAAAACAATATAGGTTAGAAATACAAATGCAAGATACAATCCGGGAGTTAATTGTAATAACTCGATTTCTACACTTTGACTTCGAAGGAGGTCAAGAACAAAGAAACTACCAACTGAAAACAAAATCAGTTTGAGGAAAATATCTCGTTGAGAAACATAAGAAAAAAGAAGAGAAATTGTTTCTTCAACGTTGAACATTTTTTTTAACTAATTCCAATTCCTTTTTTTGATCCTTCGTATTCGCTTTTTACTCGTTTTAAAAAGTTCAATTCATCTAATAAAATCGATAATTGTGTATTTGAAAGCGTAACTCCCGTTAAGGCTGTTTGCCCTTGTCCAGCAGGATTGTTTTTCAATTCTAAAATTTTTTGTTCTTCTTTCTCATATTTTTCTTTTTTGAATTCATATTCTTTTACAATTTCATCGAAATTGATTTTTGAATTCATTTCTTTTACCCGTTTTGCATAAATATAAACTCCTGTTTCTGTATTTTTTTCATTTTTTTGAAAATCGGTAGAAATTGTATTTTTAGTTGAAACAATAAAAACACCCTCTTGAATAATATATTTGAATTTTTCTATTCGATTTTCGATCGTTGCTTCAATTTCTACAATATCATTTTGAATTCTTCCAATGAGATCTTGATGTTGTTCATAAATTTCAGCAACACCACTACTTAAATGAACTAAAATTCGAGTTGTATTTGATTGAATTTGATTGTATTCGGGGGCAGCTAAAAAAAATAGCATAATGACAGAAACAATTGAATGAAGTACATATAATACAATGTCTTGAGAAAATTCAAAACGTTCGGTTCGAAATAAACTTTTCAATACTTTTATTCTACGTAGAAAGAGAGGAATGTAATGTTACTTTTTCACTACCAATAATATTAATAAAGTCTTCAACACAAAAGAAATCGAAATCTTCTGGAGTAATTGTAACTAACTCTTCATAAGTTAGAGATCCTTTTTTTGTTAAGCGATTTTCAATTCGAATAGCCTGATAAGCTAAAATTTGATTTAAGAAAATCTTCATTGTTCTAACATTGGCAAATGTTGGAAATTGAACTAATTGTTCAATATAAAAATTAAGGATACGAATCGTTTGTTCAGTATATTTATAACGGTTTTCATTTGTTAATAAAAATTGAACAATTTCAATTAATTCAGAAACGTTATAATCTGCAAAATGAATATGGTTTCCGATACGAGAAGAAACTCCTGGATTACAATTATAAAAAGTTTCTAATTTTTCTTTTTGTCCAGCAAAAATCAGGATTAAATCATCTCGTTGATTTTCCATGACTTGTAATAATAATTCTACCGCTTCTGACCCATAATCACGATCATTCTCTGGTTTATACAAATGATGTGCTTCATCAATAAATAAAATACCACCTTGTGCTTTTCGTAATTGTTCTTTTGTTTTTGGTGCTGTATGACCCACATATTGGCCAACTAAATCTTCACGAGTTACGTTTGTAATATGACCTTTTGTTAAATATCCTAAGTTTCGTAAAACTAGAGCCATTTTCGTTGCGACGGATGTTTTTCCTGTACCAGGTCTTCCTGTAAAAGACATATGTAAACTAGAATTTAAAGATCCATATTCTTGTAATTCACGAATCCGATCAAATAATAAAACAGATGAAATTTCACGGACACGTGTTTTAACATTCTTTAATCCAACCAACTCTTGATCCATTGTTGCTAGAATTTTTTCGATTCCTGTTTGAATATAACAATCACGAATATCAATTAAATTTGTATTGGATAGAAGTAAATTTTTTAAATTAAAAACTGAAGTTTTGCACATATTTGAAATGAAATAATTTTTTCTTTTTTATCTTTCGTTTTTTGACAATGAAATCTCATTGCAGAGATTCCATTGTTGGTTTATGGAAAAATTAATAACGAGTACCTTCTGCAGCAGATTGAACTGCATAACTTTGTAAACTGTAACCAATTCTTCTTCCTTCAAGTTCATTACGAACTAAATAGAATCCTGGTTCAAAAACAGGACGTTGAACAATAAAAGACATTGATGTACTTTCTACTCCACGTGCATTATTAAATGCATTAATTTTGATGTATTGATTTGGATGAGCAGTACGTGCTTCACTTAATTCAAATAAAATTGAAGCTGAATCCGTAACATCAAATAAAGGAAGACCCCACATTTCCCAATAACAGTTACGAGGATGTGGATCATCTGTATATTCTACAGAAAGGGCATATCCTTTTTTAATAGCATATTCAATTTGTTTCGCAATTTGTTCGTCTGTTAAATCTGGTAATAATGAAAATTGTCCTTGTGTTAGTCTTGCCATAAAAACTCCTTTAATTTTTTAAATTTGGTAGATAATAGGAATCGTACTTGTAAATTCAAAAGGGAAAACAGAAAAAGAAAATGGATGAAGAAAAATTTCAATTAAGAAGCTGATTGTGTAGGTGTACTTTCGTAATCAAGAGTATCTGTTGATGCGTATTCAAATGTAATCGATTTCCATAAATCTAAAGCTACTTGTAATGGACGACATTCTTTCGCAGCAGCTCGTAAAATTTCTGGACCTTCTTTTAAATAGTCACGTCCTTCATTTTTTGCTAATACCATTGATTCTAAAGCAACACGGTTAGCTGTTGCACCTGCTTGAATTCCGTCTGGATGTCCGATTGTACCACCACCAAATTGTAATACAACATCTTCTCCTAAAAGATGTGTTAATTGGTGCATTTGACCACAATGAATTCCACCTGAAGCTACAGGTAAACATTTTCTTAATGAAGCCCAATCCATATCAAAGAAAATACCTAATGAACGATCTTCTTTTAGACTTGTTAAAAGAAGTGTATCATAAAATCCTTTTACTGCATTTGGATCTCCTTCTAATTTTCCTACAACGGTTCCTGCATGAATGTGGTCAACACCAGACATTCTCATCCATTTACAAATAACACGGAAATTAATACCATGTGTTTTTTGGCGCGTATAAGTTGAATGACCTGCACGATGTAAGTGAAGAATCATGTCTGCTTTTCGTGCCCAAATTCCCATACTTTGAATTGCTGTATAACCAATAACAAGGTCAATCATAACAATAACTGAACCAATTGATCTTGCATATTCTGCTCTTTCATACATATCTTCCATTGTTGCAGCAGTAACATTTAGGTATGAACCTTTTACTTGTCCTGTTTTTGCAACCGCTTTATTAATTCCTTCCATAACATAAAGGAATCTTTCACGCCATCTCATAAAAGCTTGAGAGTTGATATTTTCGTCATCTTTTAAGAAATCTAATCCACCTTTTAATCCTTCATAAACTACACGACCATAGTTTTTTCCTGAAAGACCTAATTTTGGTTTAACAGTCGCTCCTAATAAAGGACGTCCAAAACAATCCATTCTTTCACGTTCAACGATTACTCCTGTTGCAGGGCCTAAGAATGTTTTTAAATATGCATAAGGAATACGCATATCTTCTAAACGT
>Ga0214195_1000038_pt1 | contig 39090 bp, 34 predicted proteins | sample TroBogEpilimnion_36_FD_153033 | JGI IMG/M metagenome (GOLD analysis project Ga0214195, IMG submission 153033) | Freshwater microbial communities from Trout Bog Lake, WI - 19AUG2008 epilimnion | ecosystem: Environmental > Aquatic > Freshwater > Lake > Epilimnion/Euphotic zone | place: Trout Bog... | reverse complement strand
GGATTCTTATAGAAAAAACTTTATACCTAAATTTAAAATGGAGGATGACAAAGTGCAGCAAAAAAGTTAGTATGAAGTGGACTTCTCTTCTGGCGCAGGGGTGGACTAAAATACCTGGCGCACAACACGTGGAAGAGCAACTAGCTGTCTAGCAGAATTTCTAATATTAGAAATTAAGTCTAGATTATCTTCTGCGAAGCAAGTTTCGGGGAATTAAACCCAAAAGGGATTAAAATTTTCAAAGATTTATATAACTAAAAGTTAAAATATATGATAATTACTGGATTTCAATTAAGAGCATCAAGAAAGGTTTTAAACCTTACTTTAGAACAGCTACATCAGGCAACTGGGGTTAGTAAAATTACTATCTCTAGATTAGAGAGTACAATTGATAACCTACAAGATATAAGTTGTTCAGCAAAGGATGCAGAAAATTTGTATAATTATTTCACTAATGAAAAATTATTATATCCTAACAAAAATACAATCTCCTTAGACTTAAATATTGATTATAAACCTATAGAAGAAAATTTAACTAAATTCCAATTCATTGTGGCAAGGGTTATTTGTAGAATTTCACAGCATTTATTAAGTAAACAACTTGGAATACATTATAACACTGTGTATAGATTAGAAAAAAATAGCAATGAGTCATATTTAAATACAAAAAAAGAAGATACTATTCACTTTATTCATTTTTTCAAAAAAATGAATATCAATTTTCCTGACAATAAAACTGTTTATTTGAATACTTAGAAAAAACGATAAAAAAAGATTTTTTATATTTGTTGACTAGATGATAAAAATAAGGGTATATTGGTTTTAATCACAAAACTACTAACTACCCTTATTTTTGATGCCAAAGAATTTTGAAGAACCAACAACAAAAATTCTATTTTTAGAGTAATATATAACAACAATAAAGTCAAATAAAAAAGGTAGTTAGTTCCTAATTAATCGGGGCTAACATGCAATTAAAAACAGACTATTTATCAAATAATGAGAATCTCTATGTAATTAACACTAGAGATTTTTATTCTCTTACAGAGAATAAATCATACACTCCAATCACCGGCTGTGTTCTTGAACATATCATTACGACTAGTAACCTTACACATTGTGAGAAACTCTATTATTTACTGGCTGATAGCCAGTCTCTTATTAGTAAAAATAAAGGAGAATCTAGATCTTGTGGGTTGCCGAGCGAGGACTGGGCAGATCGTCTTGGATGTTCTCGGTCTTTAGTTTTTACTATGCAAAAAAATTTAGTAAAAAAGGGTTATTTTATTATAAATAAAGATTTTGATGAAATAGGCAGAAACAATAGAAACCTTATTACTCCGACTCTTCCTACTTCCGTATTTAATCAGTTAAATGAGAAGTATCTAGATAGAGTAGGGGATCATACTCCTTACAATCCTTTAAGTGAATGCAAGAGAGCTTATTTAGATAGAACCAAGCTATTTATTAAACTTAATTACAATCTCCTCAAGATTATTAGTTCTAATAAATATACAAATCCTAAGCAAAAAATTATGTGGCTGGGTTTTTATACTAGATGTTATAAAAACTATATGCTTCAAGGCAAAGAAGAGTTTAATGTAAGTAAATATAGTTATAGCGAGGATTCTAGTTTTTCTTTTATCTCTTCATACCGAGAGCTTGCCGACATGAATTCTTGTAATACCAAGCATCTATCTAAATCTATTAGAGCTTTAGAGGAGCTTGGTTTTATTAAGACACAAAATATTTACGTTAGAAAACGGTATAGTGATAATGCCGATTGTAGGGTGCAAGAAAGGCAAGATCAGTCTTTATGGAAGATAACTCTATCACTACCAGATGAATGTATTTCAGAGTTAGAAAAAGTAAAAAATCGTTCTAACTTAAAAGTAAAGGATATAAAAGCTGAAGTAGCTACAATTGAAAATACTCTTGATCCAAAATTAATTGAAGATTGTTTAATACTAGGAGGTATTAAATTTAATTTGAATCTAGAGCAATCCTCATTATTAAAATCAATAATTGTCGATGATAATGATGATGATTGTAGTGGTGTTATTAATTGTAACGGTAATATAGACGCTATTTCTCCACTGCCACACGCTGCTCCCTGCGATAAATCATATATTGATTCCGTAATGGAAGAATTGAATATAGAAACTACTTGGAAGGTAGAAGATAAATTAGAAAAATCTTTTAGAGTAGGTGATAGTAAATTTTTATCCGATGAACCCAAAAATTTATCAACTTCATCCTCTTTGGAAGAGTTAGATGAAAAGATAGAGAAAAACGATGGAGTCAAATCTGACCCTCATGTCGCCAAATCTGGACTACTATTAAATAAAGACTTCTTATTAAAAATTAAAGATATTAAAAGTAACTTAGGGGCTACGCCAAAAGTTCTTTTTAATAATTTTTTAAAGAGATTTAGTAAGGATGAGTTTGATGAAAATGTTGATAGCAAAAAAGACGATATCGCCAAGGATAGAGAGTTTAATATCCATTCGGAGCTAATTCGAGAAAAACTTAAGATACTACCGAAAGACAAAGCCGATAAGGCCAGAAAGTTTGCTTACTCCCTTGTCTCTAAAGGTTTAGCTAAAGGATATGCGGCTAGTTTAAGCAAACATGAACTTGCAAAGCAGATAATTCATCATGCAGCAACTTGGAAACCTACTAAGCTTGGCTGCGTCTCTAGAGAGAAAGAGATAGATGCAGCTTTGTCGGTGGCTTGGAAGAAGATAATAAGCGGAACGTGGCAAGTTCCGTTGGAGCTAGCTAAAGCTAAAATCTTGCAGTATGAGTTTAATGCTTACAGACGGAAATACCAAGAATCGGGAGTGTTGTCTCATGAGGCTAAGGCATTGGAATCCGATGTTAATAATTTACTGGGCGGATGGTGCGATTTGGTTGGGAAGATTACTGATGGAGTTAATACACCTGCTACGTTAGAGGACAATATGCTTAGCATTAGAGATGTCGATGTTTATTCATCTATCAACGTACCGTTAAAATTAGGATTAGAGGAGAGAGTGTGTCAACAAAGATCTTATCCATCTGAAGATCTAGCATTAGACGGTTCTTTTTCCTCTGATTTTAACGATACAGGGAGTCATAAGCTTGATTATGATTGTCTGGAAATAGAGGAGGGTAGTAACACCCTTAACATTAATTTGTTACATATTCCTGACCAACAAAAATATCTTAAAGTAATACCTAGCGATAATGACGATTCTATGAAATTAGAAACTATCAATGGGAAAGAATATTTTGTAAAGTTAAAGGAATTAGAGATGAATGACAATGGAGAATTTGTTATGACCTTAAAATCTATGGAGAATAATCTTTTTCTTGGTCAGAATAGCGATAATTCTGTTATCAAGAATTTAGCCATTAATGATCTAGAAAATCAACATGGGATGCTTAAGCAAGAACAATTATTACAGCAGAGTTTTGTTAAAATAGATACTGTCTTATCTAGTGTTTTTAAAAATTTGCAACATGAAGTTAAGTAGATATTATAAAATATATGAAAGAACAAACTTTGTTGTATCTAGATAAATTAAAACACAAAGTATCTAAAATACTTGCTTTTACTATTGTTATTTATGGTGTTTGTATAATAGTTTTATATCAATATTATCAAGATAAAGCAGAGATAGAAAAAGCACAAATATTACAAAATTACTATAATAAAATAGTTAAGGTCAGTACAAATAAAATCAATTCATTAACACAACAAATATCAGGCACTCTTCAAAGTAATAATATTTCAATTAGCACTAATGGCAGTGATTTTAAGATATGTTGTGATAAATGTATAAATTATAATCTTTTTCATTTTGGAGCACTAATAGATAGGTATATACCTGAGTTTATTTACTATAAAATAGAATTAAATAAAAAATTTCTTTATTCAAACATTAAAGCCCAAAATTATCAAATAGAAAAAATCTACCATCTTAATGACTATAATCAATTTAGTATTAGCCTGGCAATTGATAAATTGTACTGGAGTAAAACAGAAGCAGAGATTAAAAAACCATTTTGGATAATGACTTTATTTGCTCTAGTTAATATTTTATTATTTGAAATTTTGTCTAAAATTTTATTTAAGAATTTTAATAAAGAATATACCTTACACTATCAAAACAAATATAAAGAAGAGTTAGATCAACTTAAGTTTGATAACAGTAAAGAATTGAAAAGCTGCAAAGACTTGTTGATGAATAAAATTTGGAATCTTAATTTTAATAAACAAAAAGATTTAGAAATTAACATTTTACTTGCTGGAGAAGCTAATAAAATAGCCTTAATTGATGAAGGTGATAATGATCAAGAAACCATGATTAAAGGTAGTAGACTAAAAAATTCTAGTGATAAAGTCCCGTGTTCTATAGTTTTGTACCAAGACGATAAGATAGAAGAAATTAATATTGATCAATTAATTGAATTATTTACTGATAGGTTTGATCAAGAAGATGAAAATATATCAGTAAATATCATAAGCAAAGTAAAAGTAGTATATTTTGCCTCTAAAGCTTCATTATATCAAATTATTTATAGTTTAATTAATTACCTTATCTTTGTGATAAAAAAACAATCTCCTACTGCTAAGCATAATATTAGATTAATTATCGATGATATAGAAAAAGTTATACAACTGCATTTTGAATATGATGGTTTTCCTATAACAGAAGAGAAAGAACTACTAAAAATGTCGAGCAGCTTTTTTAAAACACATGCTAATCCATTTGTATTGAATATAAATCAAGTATTTAATATACTAAGAATTAATGGCTTTGATTGTAGTGTAAGTTATAATCAGCTTAATATTATAGATATTTTACGAAAAAAACAAAAAGATAATCGGCCAATAACAACAGAAGATAATATAATTCTTCTATCATCATTTACTGAAAAAAAGAAATGATTAAATTCTTATTACCAATAATAGTAATAATCATGCATAATAATTCATTTGCTAATGGGCAAATATCTAATCTAATTACCCCTGTTAGTTATTTTGTAAATCATGTGCAGCAGCTTAATGATCTTAAGAATAGTATAAGCAAATATAGAAAAGTAAGTATAGTTGGTACTAGCGGTATTGGTAAAACTCAGCTAGTTAGAATATATGCTTATGAAAACAAGAATAAATATAATCTAATATGGTTTATTGATTGTAACCTTGATTTTAATAAAGAATTTGTAAAACTAGCCACACATCTTAATCAGGCTACTAACGCTAATATATCGGAAGATGCAGAGCTAGCTAAAAAAGAAGTAATGGATTACTTAGCTCATCAAGATAAGTGGCTGCTAGTATTTGATAATCTAAAGATTAATGAAAATAAGAAAGTTCAAGATGTAGTGGATTGGGAGCACAATGGAAATGTAATATTTTGCTCCCAAGATAGTGAAATATTGCCTCATACTATAGAAATGACTACTTTTAACAATGAAGATGCAGTTACTTTAGCTAGCAATTTACTAGAAAGTAAAGATAAAAATGATATTGATTTTTTAGTAAAAGCTTTTAGTGGTTACCCTATACTCATAGTTCAAGGAGCACAATTATTAAATAAGGTTAAGGGATTAAATAAAGAAGAATACAAGAAGAAAATTTATCAATCAGCAGATAAAATCAAATTAAATATTGAATTGGTAATAAAAGAATTAACACCTTCGGCTACTAAATTACTTAGTAAAATTGTTTTAATTAATAATCAAAGTTTTTCGAAGCAAATACTTAATATTATTACTGATAATCCAAATACCATAGACGATGATATTTATCAATTATCAAAATTTATGTTAATTGTTAATATAAATGCCAAGGAGACTAATCCTATTTTTGAAATGCATGACATAATAACACAGAAAGTGCTAGCAAGAAACGGAGATAAAAATAATAAACAATATCTAGAAAATATTATTGTTAAATTAATGGATGCAACACCTAAAAATGTGATAAAGGGGCGTATTTTTAGAAACTTAGAAACCATTAGAGAAAACATGGAAATAATCCTAAATAACACACAAAAATATAATATTAATATATATAAAGTGATGGAATTAAGATTTAATATACTTAATAGTTATCTTAATATTTTTGATTATTATAATGCAGAAAAACTAGTCGAGTGGTTTATTACAAATGATAAAAAAAATAACTTTAGACAACTATTAATGAATAATAATGAAAAACGTATATATGCTGGATACTTAGGGTTAATAGGAGCATATTATAAAAGTAGAAATTCTGATTACTATTTAACGCTTGAATATTATACAAGAGCAAAGCAAGTATTTGAAAATATAGATGGTTATAATGCTTATAGGTATAATATATTATATAACTTATCATCAACTTACACCATACTCGGACAACTTCAAAATGCAAAAGATAATATTGTGCTAATTGAAAATATGTTTAAGGAAGGTTTAGTTGAGGAAAGCGAACTTTTTTATATATATGTTGCAAAAGCGAAGTTATTTTTTACTTTAGGAGAATCCATTAATGGACTGGAGCAAATCGATGGAGCCATAAATGTTTTACTTAATAATGGATTACAACAAGGTAATTTGTTATTTACGAATACTTATATGCTTAGAGCTGATATATTAAATGCCTTAAGTAAATATGAAGAAGCGTATAAGCAAGCTCAAATGTTGTATGATATGCATAAACCAGTTAAGAGAGAAGATCATGAAATATTTGGTCGTATTTATACCCAGATGGCAAAAAGCGAATTAGGGCTAGGAAAAATAGATAAGGCTTTGGAGCATGTTATACAAGCTATAGCAATATTTCTAGCTGATGAGCGGAGGAACCCAAAAGAAGCCGACTATTCCGAAGATCCTGATTTAGCTGCTAGTTATGTAGTACAAGGCGATATTTTCTTTGTTCAAGATAATCTTAAACAAGCAATAGCATCTTATAAGAAAGCTCAGGTCATATATTTCTATTTATATAGAGATAGAAGCAAGAATGTTGCTCATGTGAGTTATTTATACACGCAAGGAGCTAAAGTGGCTTGTAAGGCAAAAGATTTATATAATTATAAAGCATTTGGTAAATCACAAGTTAAAGAATTTGGAGTAGACCATCCTAATACTGTTGATATGTTCCAATATTGCAAGCAGTATGGTATGGATTTGTGGGCTAAGGAAAATTAAGATTTATTATGTTTATCCACAATCCAATGAATAAATCTGTCATCAATATATGGTGGATTAATTTTAACAGAATACTGGTATATTTCTTTAACTAAAGCATTTAATTTATCAATCGTAAAGCTTAAGTCTTTATCTATAATAATATTAATGGTAGCAGACGTTACCTCACTAAATATCTTCATTTGATCTTTATTTAAACCATCAATATTCATTTCTTCATCAGACAAGATAAATTCTAAAGAAACATCTAAAGCTTTAGCAATGGCACGCAGAGTATTAGCGGTAGGATTTTTTGATGCGCCTGTCAAAATACTATTAATAGTGTTTTTATTTAATCCAGTTGTTTTTTCAATATCTGAAATACTCACATTTTTCTGGGTCATTAGCTCTGAGAGCTTTAACTGAAAATTAGCCATATATATCTTAATTTAAAGATTACTTTAGTAGCTACATATTACAGCACCCTATTTAAAAATCAATAAATAAAATCATTGTACGAATTAAATATCTCTTTACATGTAGTCTTTATCTAGCTACTATATAACAAATTATTATGTAGTACAAATGTTTATAATATATAAAATAACTTTAGTATCAAATAACAATATTGACATTGCTAACAATAGCGTTAAACTGAAAGACGGAATAGTAGATTTGCTGTTCTGGGGCGTAAGAACTCCTAACCTAAGCGGCGGACACCAGTCGTTAATATGGTCTAATCCTCGATTCAATGGTCGGGGAGATAATAGTGTATATAATAGACTCTTCACAGGGTTAAAGACTATTATGACTGTCTTAGGCGGTTTTCTTAACTCCCTGATCGCCAAGGCAAGTATTGATCCTTCTATAGTTTGTACTTTCTTTGGTTATCAAAACATCTGGTCTCTAGCATTATTTAATTGCTTCAGACCTTTTTGTTTTAATTTTCAAGGAGGGAGCCGTGAATAATCTCAACACAACGTATTGCCAACCAGCAAACCTAATACCACATTTTTGGTACTATAAGATAGTAGATAAGGACGGTAGACCTGATTTACCTTGTATGATTTTGCTATCAGAAATCTTTGGTTGGTTTCGTAATCTATCTGGTTCAAATACATATTACAGCACTGGGGCATCATTACCTGAGCTTGTTGACGGTAAACTTGCTATTTCTTATGACTTCTTATCTGAGAAATTGAATCTTCAAAAAGAACGTATTAGAAGAAAACTTGTTAAACTTGAAGGCATAAAGGTACTTTCTCGTGAAGTAAAAAACATTCCCCTTAAGGATGGCTCTAGAATCACGCAACTATATCTCACTATTAATCAAAAATTCTTTCAAAGCTGTTTTCGTGATCCTAAGCTTGATATTAGGGTTAGAGAAGATGAAGCCACTACTACAGATTTACCTGCTTTTGAGAATGTTCCTCAACTCAGTGGGGAGCATATAAGTAAAAAGAGTAAAATTAGATCTATGAAACCTAATTTTATAGCAAAGGATTTGAAAGATCAGGAACGTCATGACGATGATGAGGATAACAAGGGGGGTAATAATCAGAGCCACAACAATAATTCATCTAATTCGTCTAATCCATTACAACAGGGCAAGACTAAGCAGAAGTTAGAAGACTTTTATCCCTTGGCTCAAGAAGACTGCACGGCATTGCAAATTATATCTGGTAGGGAATTTACTTTAACCGCAATGAATGAAATATTACTAGACATGTCAAAACGCCTAACTGATAGAAGTTTTAGTAGTAAAAAAGGCTTCATGAACTATATGGCAAAGTGTTTTCGATATGAAATGCGAGATGCTGTAAAAATATCTAGTGAACACTTTAAAATTAGATCAAATCAAAACCAAGAAGAACAAATAATTTACATTCAGGAACAATATCTAACTAAAATAGAAAACTCCAGACATGTAAGCCCAGAATGGCACTTGAAAAAGAAGTTAGCATGTGTTTTGGAGCGTAGTAAAGCTTATAAATTTCTATCCTCGTATAAATCAATCAAAATAACAGAAGAAGGCAATTGCCGAATATTGTTAAGTAAGCATGTGGAGTTATCAGAACATGACAAAGCTATTATCCTAAGACAAGTACAAGCAACTCATGAGACAATAGGGCAGGGAGCAAAGACGATACAATTAATAACAAATCTAGATATTGTTTTTCTACCTTCAAAGCAAGCACAAGAAAGGCAAACAGGTAATATTCCTAATAGATCACAAAGCCCAGTTCCAGATCAAAACTTGCTAACAGGAATATGGGGCAAGATAAGGTCGATGCTAGTCTCTTATTACGGTGAAGACGGCAAAGCAATAGATCAAAATTGGTTTAGCAAGCTAGAACCAGAAATAAATGATGAGAATAGAAGTATAACACTTCATGCTCCCAGTGATTTTATTAAGGACTGGGTACAATCCAAATATAGTACGTTGATCGAAAAGTTATGCCAAGGGCAGAACTATAATTTAATCGGGGTTTCTTGTTAAATATTTGATTTAGGAAAAGTGTAAACCAAAAAATTGGAGGAAGTTATGACAAATAAAGAGGAGCAATACGGAGTAATAGAATGGAAACAACCATCGTTATTGGAGCACGCTATGGCAATAATATGTAATGCACAATTTAACATACATAAAATCGAACTGGATAATGGGGAAAGTGTCTACATAGTGCCGGAAGCTTTTTATAAAGCAGCTTCCCTAGCGCTTAAAAAGGAGCAAGGAAAATGATAACTAACTCATCAAAACAAATCATGATTAAGTTTGGTATTGCCATTTCTCTAACCATGTTTAGCACTAGTTCTTTAGCTGTTCCAAATCCAGCTAATTTAATCCAAAGCAGCTATTGGTATGGGGATGATGACATCAGAGCGGTCATCAAAAGCAGGGTAGGAGATAGTGCTTATATTGCTCCTGCCTTGCCATTTGAAAGCAGGGAATTAGTCAGTGATATTGTCCGTAGTTCTGTTGCAGAGTCTAGAACATCAGGGAGCGCATTGATACCGATTAACTTTGGCAATAGTCATTGGGCAGCACTGGCGATTAAAGCTACTGGGGATGGTCATATCAAAGTCATATACAATGATTCTTTTGGTAGCCCCATTGCCTCAACAACTAATGGTGCGTTAGTAGCTCAAATCTTAAAAGAGATTGATCCTACTATTGAATTGCTTGATTTACAAGTTCACCAGCAAAGTGACGGTAGTAGCTGTGGTGCTTTTACGGCTGAAAATCTGATTACTATCGGAACACTTGATATTAGCAACATGAGCGCGGATGAACTACGCAATGTTTTAAGGCAAATTAATGATGCCACAGCAATTCGGGCATTGCATTTTCGTGGGCTATTGAGATCGACATCTATTGTTGATGTGATTGCCCTAAAACCAAAAGCTGAAATGACTATTGCACAAATAGATTCATATAATAAGCAGCTAGTAGCTGGTCTTAACAATATTAGTTCCCTCACTTACGATAGATTGAGCCATCTAAACAGAATGTCAGTTAGTGGTTTTGCATCTGGAGATGATTCGTTAGATCATGGTGTATGGGTAAAGGGCTTTTTAGGCAAGCAAACTGACAGGCGAAATTTAGCTAACACAACTGTTGATAGCAAAGCAAACCTACGTGGGTTTATCATGGGTGCTGATACTAAACTCGATGAGGATAGTACTATTGGTATTGTGCTAAGTCATACTGATTCTAAAGGGAAAAACTTAATTGCCAGTACTGCAATTAATACGACTAATATCAGTAATAATATCTTTAGTTTATATGGCAATAACGTTCTTGATGACAATTTAGTCATTAGCGGCAATATTGCCTATGGATTAGCTCAAATCAAGACCGATTCCACCTTAACCAATGCCAGCGAAACAAAAAGAAAAGCTACTTTGATGGGAGGGGCATTATCTGCCAACTATAATCTATATTCTTCGGAAGTATTAATGATTAGCCCAAAGATTGGCGGATCATATAACCAGCTTGACTTAAAACCCTATAATGATGGATCTATTAAGATCAATAAAGCCAAACAGCAGGAATTTAATCTGATTACTGGTGTTGTAGCAAACGGCTTCATAGAAGTAAGCAGTCTGACGCTAATGCCAGAAGTCAGTGTTGACTATAGCCATGCTTTATGGCGCAAAGGCAATAAGCAAAAAATATCCAACCAGCTTAATCAAACAATTATTAGTCAAAAAAGCAGCAACTCACAAGGAATATTGCGCCTTGGAACGGGTTTAACTATTGCCAGCGATATGTTTGAGGTCGGCGGTGGATATGAGCGTAATTGGCAAGGCAAGAGCAGGGGTCATATGGGTTATGCCAAAGTAAGAGTGAATTTCTAAAGAAACAAAAATAAAGAGGATAACAGTGAATAAGGTTTTAAAAGATCAAAATATAGAAGTGAGCAAGGAGAAGGTGAACAAAAGTGGTAGAAAGTTTTCTAGATATGAGTTTGATGCTTTTTTCATAGCCTATGGCTACATATTGTTCTGCACCGTGCCTTTTCTAGATATTAATGTTTTGAGTATGCTAGCTATATATTTGTTTCTTCCTTTCTTAAAAATTATAGCAGAAAAGCTCGTCTTAAAACGTTCAGGAATAGCGATTTTTAGAGGGGACATTATTGAGCTTGTCAGTTTGTTGAATCGAGAGGGCATCAACTTAATAAGCTCTAATAATATTTATACGTTTTCAAGCGCAAAGTTATCACTCATACCTCAAGTTAGTTGTATAGCAGAGGTGGTTGGCGAAGGTATCAAAATGACTACGGAGCAGTTTTTACTTGAGAAGTGGGAGGCAAATGATGGACGCATTACTTTAATAAAAGAGTTTGATGGTGGTTACGAGAGCAATTAAGAGGACAAAATGAATAACAACAGTCAGCAAAGATTATTTTGGTCGGTATCAAGACCGCTTAAATATATGGGCTTGACCTTGGATGAATGGGCGGTGTCGGTTGTGGGTGGTTTGCCTGGGCTTTGGTTTCTCAATAACGGTCAAATTAAATTAGGCTTGTTATCGATCATAAGCGGAGCAGTACTTTGCTGGATGTTTAAGAAGTACAAAAGACTATCGCAAAGCTTTAAACCTAAAAGTTTTTTAATTGCTAAAGGGTTTTTGCCTGCTCCAACGAATTACCCAAAGTTACTGAAAAAAAACAAGGTAGGACGATGAATCATCAATGGAAAGCAGCATCATTGCAAACGCTGATTAAATATAACCAATGGCTATTGGTATCATTAGTGCTACTTAGCGCGCTTAGTTTAAGCCTCGGTATTGCCATGATCAATAAAGAAGAGCGTTGGGTACTTATTCCGATGACTGATATTGATCGTAGAATGGAGGTATCAAACAATCAGCTATACCCAAGTTACTTAAAAAACTGGGCGATTCATGTAGCTAAAGAGATGTTTACTACTTCACCTGCGGAAGTTGTAAGTCAACACGCCGAGATCAGAAAAATTAGTATCACTAATAAGGAATTATCAAAGTTTTTTGCTGAGCAATTGCAGTTTATTCAAGGTAGTAACGCTAGTTCAGTATTTTTTGTTAAAGCTGCTGTTCCATTTGAAGGAGGAATTAAAGTGACTGGTACATTGCATTATTGGTTCACAAATTCACCTGAGAAGATCGCATTAGAAAAGAGTTATTTGATTTCTTACAAGGAAGTGGGAAAGGGGCTGATCTTGCTTAGTAACATTGAGGAATTTAAGGAGTTAATAGATGCAAAAACCTAATAATTCAAAGGCTAATGTTGGGGTTAAAACTTCATTAAAAATAATGCTGACCATATTTTCTATATTGAGTTTGAGTGGATGTGGTGCTCAGGGCATGCACAAAAAACATAAATCAACAATGAGGATGCAAACAGAAAGTGTGATGCAGAAAGAGAATTTCGTGCAGGAGATAGCACCTTTTATTCCTCCGATTACTTTGCCTGTTCCAGCTAATCATTGTCGCTTAAGACCTGACGTGTCAATAGAGCTAGCAGTTTCAAAAACAGGTTATACCAGACTTTTCATCGAGGATGAGCGGATTACGGATGTGTTTGTTTATCCTCAAGAAGCATTGCAGGTGAGAATACATAATCAAGGTTATTTGATCATTGTACCAAATGATCAAGGAGATAATTCATCAAAGGACAAAATCTATTTGACCTTAACGGGTGAGCAGGGAACAACGCAGGACTTGTCGTTGCATTTTACAGGAAAAAAACCAGAGCCTGTGAAGTTTATTAAATCAAATCTGGGTACGAATAAAGCAACAAATTTAACAACAAAAGGAGATTAAAAATGTTAGGACAAAAAAGACAAAAGCGTAAATTGACAGGAAACGACCTATCAATCCAAAGAATTAAAATCGATCCCATAGTGATGATTAGTTTTGCCCTGTTAATAGCAATCTGTATGTACCCAGAACTAAGTTTGGCATCAAGCTTTGAAGCTCAATTAGACAAGACTAATACTCTGGTTGATGGCAAAGGAAAGACTATCGGTATAACAGTTGCAACAGTACTTGCTACTGTTGTGGCAATGGCTAAAGGCAACCCAAAAGTAGCTGCCACAGTTGTAGGTATTGGGGTTACTATGGGTCTATTTTTAGAATGGGTAAAAGGTGGCATGACATTGATGAGCTAAGACAAATTAGATAAAACAGAAATAAGATAGAGATATGAGCATGACTAATTACGATAATTTTATTTCAAAGGCATTATCAGTAAAAGAAAAGATAAAAACTTTAAGTGGTAGGGTGAGCAAAAACCCTGCTGCTCCTTTTATAGTAATTGGTCTTGTTATAATGTTTTTATTCACCTTTATTTTCTCTGGCAGCAGCGTTCCAAAACCTCATCCACTGCAAGAAAGTAGCGTTCCTTTCTCACCAGAAGGCGCAGCATTGATTGGTGTAAAAGAGTCCATCGACCCACGAGACGTGTGGACGGCCAAGCTTGAGCAAAAAGTGCAGCAAACTAAAGAAGAGATGGATAAACAATTGGCAGAAAAAGCAAAAGAGTCCGAATCAGAGCTTGCCAGAATCAACGAAGAACTTGCTGCATTAAAATCATTACTAATGAAGCAGCAGCAAATAGCAGAAGAGCAAAAACTGGCTACTGGGCTAGCTGCTAGCAATATGCCAGCAACTATTACTCATGTTGCCCAAACCCCGCCAAAATCAATTGGCTTGTTTACTAAAGATTATGGCAGCAAAAAGAAAAATATTAAAGAATATGTCACCTCAGGGTCATTTGCCAGAGCTGTATTGATGACGGGGGTGGTTGTTGGCACTGGTAGTAACTCGGTTTCAAATCCAGAGCCTGTGATGATGAGGTTAACTGATGCTGGCATATTTAGCAAAGGGCTTCGTACTGAGCAAATTAAAGAAGCAATATTAATTGGTGATTGTAGCGGTGATTTATCGAGTGAGAGGGCTAGGTGTCGTCTACAGACGCTTAGTTTAGAGAATATGAAAGGTGAAATTATTGAGAGACCAGTGAAGGGCTGGATTGTTGGTGAGGATGGTAGAAACGGTGTTAAAGGCATCGTAGTTGATAAGTCATCGGACATGCTGAGGATGGCTATGCTTAATGGTGTGCTTGGAGGAATGGCACAGTTTCTCCAAAATCAGTCAACCAAAGGAGTATTTCCCATATCACCGATTACTGGCCAGCAGAATGCTCTAAGTGGTGCAAACACATTAAAGGGTGGTATGGCAAGCGGTGCAGGTGATGCATTTTCTAAAATGGCTGATTTTGTAATGGAGAGATTTAACTCTATGTCACCGCAAATTGTTATTGCCTCAGGCAGGGAGGTTGACGTGGTGTTCCAACACGGTGTTGATTTAAATAGTGCTTGGGAAGAGGACAAGACCAAAACACTTGAGGGCAATTTGAGATCAGTAAATAATAGGCCAGCTAATAATCAAAACGTTGGCACTTCACAAGAAGGCTATGATGCATTTAAAGAAGCGATGGCACAAATGAATGCCGATAAAACAAATAAGGAGGATCAGCATGCATTCTAAGAATATTGCACTAGTAGTGGTACTAGCATTTTTAACGAGCAGTTGTGCCCTTTGGCCATATAAAAAAGATTTCGATTGCCCAGTAAAAGAAGGGCTTAAATGCAAGTCCTTGTATGAGATTTCAGAGATGGCGGATTGTGGTTTATTCGGGCCACATGCTAAGAAGCAAAATGGGCAGAACTGTGGTTGCCAAAATAATAGTGATAGTAGCGATAACAAAAGCTTACCGCGGCAACTGGGAACTAAGAAACTAGCAAAGGGGAATTGTTGTGCTAGCTAAAAACATTCACCCTGATTTTCAAAGAGAAAGATTATCACCGCATTTTGTCTATGAGTCATATGATGCGGAGAGCGGGCTATTCTATAATAGAGCCTCAGTTGGTTTTGTCTTGGTTGCCAATCCATTACCTGGAACTGATTTAACTGCTCAAGGAGAGATTGCCGATTTTATTGCTAATAGTGAGAATTTGCCTGATGGTTCATCACTGCAAATATTAATGATTGGCACTAGTGATATTAGTTTTTTGCTTGATCGTTGGGCAAGAGAGCGCAAAGGTGAAGTATATGAGGAGATGGCTAGAAAGCGTTGTGCATTTTTACAGAAAAAAGCCGATGAAGAAGGCTTGATTAAAGATTCACATCTATTGATTTCACTGACCGTTCCCGATCTTAGTACCTGTCCGCTAGCTATGGAGCGCAGACGCTCGGCACTTCAACATACATTAGAGAGCATAGGGCTATGGACAGAGAATGTTGATGATAGCTTGCTATTGTCTTTTTTGCAGAAACTATGGCGGAAGGATACTTATGGTGGGACAGTAGTTAACCCGCATGAAGTGTTGTCTGAGCAGATATTGCCTGCTGACTTTGCGCTATATGAGGATAATGACATAGTGCATTTAAAGGATGATGAGGCCTTTGTTTGCTTAGATGCAGAAAACCGCCCGCCTAATTGGAGTTTAGGCTTAATGGATTTGTTTATCGGCAATGAAGCCCGCAAGGGAGAATTCATTGCGACTGATTATCTAATTCATGTAGGCGTACATATACTGCAAAACCAAACGGTTGCAAGAGGAGGAGCAATTGCCAAAAGAGAGGCAATTGAGAAGAATATTGCTGCTGGAATGGGCAAGTTTTTTCCAGATCTAATTGAAGAAGGAAGGGATATACATGGCGCGGTTGCAGCATTGCAAGAAGGTGATAGGATGGTGCATATCCATACTAACGTTATCCTTAAAGGGCAAAAGAACAAAGTAGCCCAAGCAGCTAAAAGTTATGCTGCAATTATGCGGCGGAATGGTTGGGGATTTGTTGCACCAAGATATGACCATCTAGCAATGATGCTCGCTAGTATGCCGATGGCATTGGTTGAAGAAGAGCGTGGAAGTTTTGGCAAGAAGGTCGCAGGAGTTGGCGTAGCTCTAGAGAATATTGGGCGCGGCAAGAAAACAGTTTCTGGTGAGACCAAGGCATTATTATCGATAGTCGGTGAGTATAAGGGCGATCTAAATGCGCCTGGGTTACTTTTAACTGGCAGAAGGGGACAGCTTAAATTCTTTTCTCAGTTTGGCGGGGAATTAGCACCGCATTTAGCAACTGGCAGCAGTGAGGTTCTTGAAAACTATAATCTAATTGTTGTTGGTGTCTCAGGTTCTGGCAAGTCTGTGTTGATGGAGGAAACGATGCTGTCCACACTTGGAGTTGGCGGTAAGGTTTTTGTCTTTGACTATGGCAAGAGTTTTAAAAATCTATGCCAAGAACTTGGTGGAAATTATATTGAATTCAATCCGAGCAGTCCTGTTTCAATTAATCCGTTTACCTCTGTGCCAACTGGCAGCGATAGAATATCGGCCGAAGCGAGAGCTGATTTTTTGGCAAGCTTTCCTATCACTCTCGGTACTATGGCTGCGCCAAAATACGGTACTACTGATTTGCAGCAAACACTTTTAATGCAAGCACTTCGTGAATGCTGGGATGCAAAACAAATCGAGACGCAAATAGACGATATAGCGGATTGGTTATCAGCTCAAGAGAACTTGGTAGCCCAAGATCTGGGGCGGATGATGTTTAACTATACCAAAGACGGTGCTTATGGCAGTTTCTTTTCTGGAAAAGCAGAGCTAACGCTTAATGCAGACATTGTGGTTATTGAGACGGATCACCTGCGGAACTTCCCTGATTTAATGGCGGTAGTGACGCAGATCATGATCACCCATATTAACAATACCATGGCAAAGGGGAAGATAGATAAACCCAATCTAATTGTATTTGAAGAGATGGTCAAAACGATTAAAAATCCTTTAGCTTTAAAGTTTGTAGATGAAAGTATGAGAGTTGTGCGGAAATACAAAGCATCCATAATAGTAGCTACCCAGTTATTGACCGATTTTGAAAAGCTGGGAGCTGAGGCAGCTAGTATTTTTGAGGGCGCTTCGTTTAAAATTATATTTAAACAGAATGCCGATACGCTAAGCAAAATGCGTAGTACGCCTCTTCTTAAGAGTTACGTAGAAACTGATGCTCAATATCGAAGAATGCGCTCTGTTGAATCGAAAAAAGGTGAGTATGGTGAATTTACTCTTTGGGCACCGAAAATAAACGGCGACATTTGTCGTCTTATAATAGACCCATTTACTTTACTGTTAATGAGTACTAATCCAAGCGATAAACAACTAATTGCCGACTATCGTGCTAATGGCATGAGTTTACAGGATGCGATTAATACTATTTTGGTGGAGCGTGGTCATGTGGCTTAAGAATGTCCTGTCAATTTTATCATTATTTATTTGTTTCGCAACGACTGTATCTGCGGCAGAAAGAAACGATGACAAAGTTACAATCGAGGATTATGGAGTTCGTGGGCATTTGTTCAACATTGCCGAGGATTCAATCCTGGAAGAGATTATGGCTAAGTTACAGATAGCACAAAAGGATGGAACGCTAGAAAAGCTACAAACTGAGTTTACAAATAGGGTTAAAGAAAAAGTACTGCGTCCAAATCCTGTGGCCAATATCACCAAAGCAGCAAAAGACAAGAGCTGGACTTATAATCCAACCTATACCCAAGACACAACTATTGTTGATGATAAGGGCAGAGTAATTGTGCTAGCTGGAACGACTGTTAATGCACTTGATAAATTAAAATGGGGTGAGCCATTGATTCTTATTGACGGTGAGGACGATGAGCAAGTCAGATGGGCGACAAAACAAGTCGGTAAAATTGTTCTGACCAATGGTGCGCCGCTGGAACTTGCAACATTATTAAAGAGAGCCGTGTTTTTTGATCAGGGAGGCCTGCTCTGTCACCGTTTTAAAATAGAATCAGTACCTGCGATCATAGAGCAAGAAAATAAATTGCTTCGTATTAGGGAGGTCAAAATATGAATAGATTCATCAGACCTTCATTACTAATAATGATTTTGTTACTAACTAGTCAGTCAGCAATTGCTAAAATTGGTTGTACTGGGCGATTTGTTAATCCGATTACAGATGTATGCTGGAGCTGTTTATTTCCCATCACAGTTTTGGGCGTTAAAATAGTGAATGGTGATCCAGATACGGCCCCGCCAAAATTTCCGCTGCCACCAATTCCAGTATGTGCCTGCATGAGACCAGGCATTCCTGTGCCAATACCAGGTATCCCGATTGGTTTCTCGGAGCCTGCACGTTTGGTGGATGTAACTAAGTCGCCTATGTGTATGGTTAGTTTGGGTGGAATATCGCTTGGAACTAGTCCACAAAAAGGGTTTAAAGAAGATGGAGATGGTGCGTTTTATCATGTGCATTGGTATGTCTACCCTGTTATTTATTGGTTAGAAATCCTACTTGATTTTGTTTGTCTTGAAATAGCCTCTGTTGATATTGCCTATATGACCGAATTTGATCCGTTATGGGGCGATGATGTTAAGGCGAGTATTCTCAATCCTGAAGCCTTATTATTTGCCAATCCTTTGGCATTAGTTGCTTGCGTGGCCGATTGTATCACGTCGAGCGTTGGTCTTTCTAATGATTATATGTTTTGGTGTGCTGGTTGTCAGGGTGGTATCTATCCATTTAGCGGTACTACATCGTATCACAATGGCGGTGTTGGCACGGCGCAACTCGTGGTTTCCAAGTTTATGGCTAAGATGCATAGGGAGCTAATGCTCTGGGGCTATTACGGCACAGCCGGTATGTGCGGCAAGTATCCGATGCCGATTATCAAAAAGAGTCAATATAGAATACAGATGACATATCCAATCCCGACAACTTCATGCAAGCGTATCGGTCAAACTGAGGTGCTGTGGCAAGCAGGTAGAGAATATCCTGTTTGGGGTGAGGATTTTGGATTTTTAATTTGGCGCAAACGCGATTGTTGTTTGCTTTAGAGGGATAAAAAATGAAAAAAATATATTTAATATTAGCAATGATAATAGCTCTTAGTACTGCTGTAAATGCAGGTGGGCCAAACTATCAGAATAAAATCGAGGCAGGTACTTATGTATTTGTTTCATTCTCAATGAATGACGAATCTCTGCGGAGCTACTTTCTCGAAGCAGAAAAACACGGCGCAAAGTTGGTGGTTATAGGACTTATTGGCGATAAGAAAAGTCGCAATAGATTTGCTCAAGTAAAAGCTAAGATGGAGCAAGTCCGCATTAATGTCGAGATTAATCCCAATTTGTTTGAGCAGCTAAATATTAAACAAGTGCCAGTTATTGCCTTCGTTAATAAAAGTGGCAGCGTTAAAAAGATTAGCGGTCATATTTCTTTAAGCAAGGCATTAGAAATTATGCAGACGGAGCATAAACCAAATAAACATCAATGATTTGAATAAACAAAACTAAATGAAAATACTAATTAAGTTGATCTTTTTAATCGCGGTAACTATTAGCTTCCAAGCTAAGGGAGGGGATGTAGCTATTGGTTTTAACAAAAGAGATACTTACGCGAATAAAACACAATTAGGCAACCCTGATAGTGCGGCAAAGTTTATTGATCCAAAGGGGGATGTTTCTCATCTTGGCAGTCTGAATGACAGCAGTTTAACGGGTAGGGGGACAGAAGAATTAAGAAGCAGTCCTATGGGTAAGATCTTGCAAAATGCTGAGGAAAAAAAGATTGATGCAATCGAAAGATACAAGATCAACTCATCAAATGTGATGATAAAAAACTCTCTGGCAATTGAAGAAAATCCGATGGCCAAAACTGGGGGCAAAGGTCTTAGTGCAACCGAGCAAGTTAGCAGCGTGAAAGTCGAAAAAACCTGTACAGAAGGGGTGGATTTTAATGTAGATGTAGGCCTCGAATTAGTTTTAGAAGTGGAAGAGGAGGGGTATCTTGATTCTCCTGTGCTTAAATCAATAGATATTCCTTATGCGGAAACACCAGGTCATTGGTGGCAGAGGCAAGAATATAGCGAAGGGAATTTAAGTTTAAGAAGTGCAAGCGGATCAGGTTTTAGTTTTCAGTACGATACAATCATAAATTCTCCAGAGGTGCTAGGTCAAATTCAAGTAGCAATTGCCAAAAGAATTGAGGTAGATGGGATCGTGACTATTCCATCGCAAGATATTGTGCTGAATACTTGGGGTGGTTTTCGTAATGAGAAAATGCCTACAAAAAATGTAATATTTCCACCTGGCACGTCAAAAGGAAGTGGCAGCTCTTTGGGATACAAAATTAGTTCGTCAATAATTAAATTTCATTATAACTTACAAGGTGAGCTAAAGAGACTTATTGAAAAAGATGAATATTGGCAAGTGGCAACAGAAGGAATGGAGCAGCTTGCCGAGACAAATGAATGTTATGAAACAGGGCGAGTTTGTCTAAAAAGCGGAGTTAAAACCTTTTTAGAGAAATATGATGTTGTGCGTCCTTGTTGGTATGAGAAAATAAGTTATCGCTGTACTAGTGAGCCAAAAGACGGTTGCGCTCACTTGATTAAGCAGGATTGTCAATTAAAAGACTCAGTTTGTGAGTATCAGGTTGGTAGCATATGTTTGAGGTGGAAACGTGATTATGTGTGTGGTGGTATTAAGAAAGAATTGTTTTACTCTCTTGCTGATTCGCCAATTTATTGTTTAGGCGGTGATTGTCACACTCCAGTACTCGAAGAAAATAGAGATTTTGCTAATGTTGCCTATCTTGCTGCTTTAAACGAGGCAAACAAGGATTGTGTCAAAGCTGGCGGTAGTGGCCTTTGCAAAGATCCAATAACGGTATTCCCTGGCCACGTTTCTGGATGCGAAAAAGCTGTTGTAGGTTTTGTGGATTGTTGTTCTTCAATGAAGGGTTGGGGCAAAAATGCTCATTTATGTAAATGTAGCGGAGAGGAACAGGGTTTAGCTTTAAAGCGTGATAAGGGGCTTTGTCATGAAGTAGGAATGTACTGTTCAAAAAAAGATCCTGTATTAAAAAAATGCTTGATGAAGAAAAGAAACTTTTGCTGTTTTAGTTCGAAGCTTGCACGGATATTTCATGAGCAGGGGAGAAAGCAGCTGGGTATTGACTGGGGTGCTCCAAGTAGCCCTAATTGTCGGCCATTTACGTTAGATGAATTAAAGAGTCTGGACTTTTCAAAATTTGATATGGAAGAGTTATTTGATGCACTGCTTAGTAAAGGCAAGAGCAATGCAAATAAGAACTTCCCCGTTTTAAGCCCTGGCGAAATCCCACCGATCCAAAAAGAACATATGGCAACCTCAACTGAGGAGAAAAGAGAAATCAAACGTAGAGCGGCAGAGGAAGAGGCAAGAAAAATAGAAGCAGAACGTTTAGCTAAACTGGAGGCGGAAAGATTAGAGAGAGAACGTATAGAGCGTGAAAGACTGGCTACAATAGCAAGGCTAGAAAAAGAGAGGCTTGCGTCTTTAGAGAGGGAAAGACTTGCTGGGGTAGAAAGAGAACGAAAAAGAAGAGTTGATCAACAGAGAGTATCCAAGCAGCAGGAAATTAAAGCCACTCAAATGGAGTATGACAGAGCAGGTGCTGAATATGATAGATTCAGCCGCCTTTTAGAAAATGAAAAAAATCCCCTAGTACAGAACGACTTGAGCAGGCAGGCTAGGGGTTGGTATATACCGCTTTTAGCGGCTCATCATAAACTAATTAAGTTAAAGCAGGAATTGGAGCAATTGAAATAATATGCAAAACAAAGCATTGATAATTTTATTTATCTTTTTTCAGCTTATAGCAACAATTGCTAATGCAAAGGGTGCTGGTAGAGCCGTGCCTTTGGAGGGATTCAACTGGTATAACGAAAAACCAGAACCCCAGAAGAAAAAACCAGACGATTCGTTACCTAAAGCATCAAATGAGAAGCTTGAAGATCTACCAGAGTATGAGAAGAACATTCGTGCTTTGCAAAAAAAGCATGAACAAGCTCATCGCCAAGCTTTAGACAATCCCACTCCAGAGCATTTACTGGCGGAACTTAAATTAGAAAAAGAAATGATCAACAAGTCACGAATTTACGGTGAGAAAAGAGTTGCGGTAGCAATGCTAGATAGTCAGTTCACCAATATGAAGCAGCATAGCAATGTGATGCACAGAAGAGTAGGGGAGCAAGTTGAAGCGGCTGAAATGGCCAAGAAATTAGCTAAGTTAAGCAATGATTGGGGTTTAGTGCTGCAAGTACAAGAAGAGTGTCGGCATTGTCATGCATTTGCACCCATAGTGCTGGAATTTGCCAAAACGCATGGCTTTGAACTATTGGCAGCTACGGATGATGGTAGAGATTTTTATGGAATAGAGGGGGTTTTAGATGCTGGCAAAATGGTAATGTTTAATCCAAAACGCGAAATGCCAATATTGTATTTGTTAAAAAATGACGGCACGGAGGTGATACCGATTTCCCGAGGTATTAATAGTGACGATCAAATTATCAGTAATATCATGAATATCGATAAGTATTTAAGGAGGTTATTTTGACAATATTTGCTCAAAAGATAATGAAGTTGATATTACTCTTTGGCATGTTATGCGGTGCAAGTCAGGCTACAGCATTTGGGTTAAAAGATATATACAAGAATCTGCATATTAACACTACAACTCCTGGCAATTATCAGGATGCGGCGGCAGGTTGGTATAGCGGTGGGAGTTCTGTAGTGAGAACAAAAAATACCGCCTTTCAACCGCTAGGAATGAGTCCCCCTTCTTTAAGAACTGGTTGTAGTGGTATTGATGCTTTTGCAGGTTCATTCTCAATGATGGCGGGCGGAGAACTAGTGGCTTTGGCAGAGAATTTAGGATCACAAGCGGCAGTCTATGGTTTTCACTTAGGAATGAAGACGTATGCTCCTCAGATCGAGCAAGCATTGAAAGATCTGCGCAACCTATCAATGACTATTAATCAATTCGGTATTGGCCACTGTAAAGCTGTTCAGGCAGGGTTTGCCGCAGCTTTGCCAAAAAATACGGCTATGTATGAAACTGTATGTGAAGAGATGGCCTCGAGCGGCGCGGTAGATCTTGGAGGTCAACGTAAGAAATGCCGTGACCACAAGGCACAGCAAGCGGCAGTTGCAAAATCGGGTGATGCTGATCCAACATTATTGCTGGATAATTATAATCTGTTTGTCAAAGCTGCAACTGCTGCTGGCATACCACCTGAACTACATGCCCCATTAATGTCGATGACAGGTACTATTGTGGTTAAAGATGGCGTGATGATTCCCTATCCTTCACTTGCCAGTGATAAACAAAGTTTGGATATTCATATTAACGGCGGTGCGGGTGCTAGTATGTATACTTGCAATGACGCGGCTTGCTTAACAATAACTGTCAATAATAGTGTGACCATAACTGCCGAAGAGTCATATGCTGGTATGGCTAGAGCTAGACTTGATGCTTTAAAAATGAAAATGCAAGCTCAAACAGAAGAGTTTTCAGAAGCTGATAAAGGCTTTCTTGATTCGCTTGGTAATAGTTTTCCAATATTTGATCATATGACACTTGAGTTGGTTTCGGGCTCATCAATACTGGATGGATCAAGTCAGGTTGTTGCTCGTCATATGTTGTTATCACATATAAGTTCTACTACCAAAGATATTAAAAAAGGAACGATTGCTCTTAGGGGCAAAAAACAACCTTTTGAGCAATATCTGGCCGAGTATGAAAAGTCTCTAGACGCTCTTTTAGCTTTTGCAGGCTCAGAGTGGGGTGCGGTCATGACTGATGCAGATCGTATTAACAGAAGAGCTGAACAAATAGAAAGACATATAATTGCTAGGGAGAGAGGATAATGGAATACCCAATATATACATATGGCGGCGGTGATTTGCTTGTAGCTGTATTTAATGCTATAGCGATGATTTTTAAATCAGATAGTACTTATCTTACGCCAGTGGGCACAATGGCAATGACCCTTGGTGGTGTATATATTGGCATTAAGGCAATCTTTAAGGGTGACATTGGTTTATTAGGTAAGAGCTGGATGATCCCGTCAATGATAGCATTTGTGCTTTTATTCTCACCCAAGACTACCGTGTGGATTAAAGATGAAGTGGCACTTAGCGCGCCAGTAAAAATAGATAATATACCTTTTGGCATATCATTTTTTACCTCCCTATCTTCAGTGGTATCACATCATCTGTCAAAACTAATGGAAGAAACTCTAATGCCAGTTTCGACAGCTGGTGCAACACAAACTGGTATATTATACGGAGCAAAAGCAGTAGCTAAGCTAAGAGACGTGCAGATACAGGATCCGATAATGTTACAGAACGTCAAAGAGTATTTGCGTCAATGTTCTATGAAGCCTTATGGTCTCGGCAATTTCGGTGGTCATAAATACGCGTTACTTAATGCGAAAGATATCCTGGCTTTTTTAGATACAAATCCAGCTAAATGTTTTGGTATTAAGCCAATAAATCCCGATGGCTCAATTGGTAAGTTCATGACTTGCACCGAGGCTGGAAAGATGGTTAAGAAAGCGGTAGAAGCACACAGCAAAGATCCATTATTGCTCAGCAAGTTTGGCGCAGTTCTTGGTTTATCTACCACTAATCAAGGCTTAATGACCAAACGTATTAAGTCGATGACTAGTGATACACTGGGCTATCTTGATCAGAGTCAGCTAGACGTGAATGAGTGGATGAAGCAATCGATGATTCTAAACGCTAACCGTGAATCATATGATGATTGGCGGCAGAAGGTAGGTCATCCAAGAGTATTCCCAGAGCTGTTGAAGATGCAGGCAACTCGCGGTATGTTCCATCAGGCTCTTGGCTCTATTGTTGGAGCAGAGATGGCCGAGGCGATGATCCCTGCCGCAGCGCAACCTGTTATGCTGGCATTAGTGGTGTTGTCGTTTGTTATAATTTTGCCTTTTGCATTATTGCCTGGAGGATGGACATATATTGTTACTGGCGCAAAGTTAATGATTTGGGTATGTAGTTGGCCATTATTCTATACCATCATTCATGCAATAGCGATGATCCAGATCAAGGATGCTGTTGGTGGTTGGGGCGAGGAAGGTTTAAGTTTGCTTGGCCAAGGAGGTTTTACGGAGTTGATTCTCATGAAATATGCAGCAGCGCAATCACAAATCTCGGCTGTGCCAATCATTAGTTTTGCCATTGTGTTTGGCAGTCCATATGCACTATCAAGTATTGCAGGAGCGGTAGCTAGTGTTGCATCTGCAACCTCTATCGGCGCAAGCATGGCGGACGCAAATCTTTCTATGGCGCAAAGATCGTATAACACTCTGAGCCGAAATCAGGAGAACTACACCCCTAATCTGACTATGGGCGGTGGGATTATTGACGATGGTGAGATGCGCGTTCAGTCTGACGGTAGAGGAAACGCGGTTATCACCGAGCATCAGGATAATTTAGCACAGAATTATAAAGCCACTGATAATGTGACTAGTAGCAAGTCAGCTAGCTTAACTAATGCTCAAAGCCATCTTGGCAGTGTGACTGACCGTAAGAGTAGCCAAACAAGTATTACCGACTCTGAGAATATAGATGTGGCCAGAAATATTGCCCATGGTACTACGCATGCCGCTGGAGTAAGCCTAAGCGATACACAGGCTTTGCGGCATGGGTTTAGCGTTGGTAAGTCAACTAGCGAAGGCGATAGCACAAGCGATTCAAGCTCCACTGGAACAAGTGCTCATCTGGATGCCAAAATTCCTGGGGTTATTAGTGGAGTAACAGGTATAGGCGGAGGAACAAGCACTAGTGCCTCAAATAGCAAGGATGTGAGGCATGATATGACTGCTAAGGAGCAGCAGGATTTCCAAACTGCTCTGGATAAAGTTAAAACTGCCGCAAGAACGAACGGATTAACCAGTACCAATAGTGATGATATTCGTTTGAACAAGTCTTTTGCTAGCAACTTAAGCAAACTGGATCAGATCGGTCATGAAGAGTCTAAAGCCAGGCAGGATGTTGATACGTTTAGCCGTCAATTAACCTATGCACAAACTCATGCAGGAACAATTGATCGCAATGCTAATGATCTGGTCATGAAAGAAGTAATGCATAAACATCCAGAGCTGCGCAGTAAAGAACAGGCAGTGCGCTGGATGAATACGCACCGAGCGGAAGCTGATAGCATTGCCAGGCCAATTATTGACGGTTATGACCCTTTCGCTGGTAGTTCAAACCATATAGATTCTGCTACTGCTGGGAAAAGAGCAGCTGATTTGACTCGAAATACTCAAAACGTTGAAAATATTGAAATTCCATCTCAAGAAAGCTTGCAAGACCAGCATGCAAAAAACACGGCAAAAGTGCAGGAACATGCTGTTGTCAAGGATGCCACAGGTATAGAAAAACCACTGGATCAAGTGGTAAATGATGGGATTAAAAATAGTAATCTTGGGTATAATAAAGGTGTGAATGAAGTACTTAATGATAATCTTAATCCAGAGGAAAAAATCACAATGGCAGAAGTGGAGCAAGGACGAGAAAAGCAGACAGAAACTCAAGATAAAGTAAAGGAACAGATAGCCAACACTTCAAAATCAACTATATATCGTGCTGGCGAAGAGGCCGCTACTAATTTGGGGTTTAGTGATAGAGCGATCCAAGATAAGAAGATCACTATGCCTGGGTTTAAAAAATAAAATAGGAAGAAGCAATTTTTTGTTGCGTACTTGTTTAAGTACAAGTATAATAGAAGATATATAAAATTAGTAACAAATATGGATATTGTAAATTATTCTTCTCTAAGAAATAATCTAGCGAGTGTACTGGATAAAGTTAACGAAGATCATGCGCCTGTAGTGATTACAAGGCAAAATGGTAAAGCTGCTGTTATTATCTCATTAGAAGATTTTAAATCTTATGAAGAAACATTTTATTTAATGGCAAGCCCTAAGAATGCTAGCCGTTTACAAACAGCTATTTCAGAAGTGGAAGCAGGTAAAACAGTACAGCATGATTTAATCAAAAAATGATAATAGCTTGGGCAGAAAAGGCGTGGGAAGATTATCTATATTGGCAGGCTACCGACAAGAAAATCTTACAACGCATTAACTCGTTAATTAAAGATATAAAAAGGAATCCTTTTAGCGGTATAGGAGACCCTGAACCTTTAAAACACGATTGGTCAGGGTATTGGTCTCGTAGAGTTGATCGAGAACACCGACTTGTATACAAACATACTGAGAAAACAGTGACTATAGTTCAATGTCGTTACCATTATTAAATCAATAAATAATTTAATTTGAGATGAATATTATGAAAACACAAATAACAGAACAAGGATCGATAGAACAGTTTTTAATACGTTATAAGAAATGGTTTATAGCGGCTTTAGGCTTACACATGATCCCTGGGTTAATATTTTTCAGTACCGTTATAGGAGTAATAGTTTATGGTTATGTCGGTAGTGAAATTCGTTGGCATCCATATAAATTATATATAACAAGTGCTTACAATGCTGGTTTAGATGAAGGGACTAAAGATAGAGAAGTGCTAAAACCAGAAGATAATTCTGGATGGGTTTCTTCACCAGCAAAAGATAGCAGTACTTATTCTTATCTTCATTCAACCCTATGGTATAGGTATAAAAAAGAAACAGATCTTATAAAATCCCAAGCTCTTAAGGAAAAGGATGATTACTTGGCTCAGTTTAAAGAAAGTGAAAGGGGAGCTAAGCGTGCACAAATGAGTGCAGAAGGTTTTAAATTACCACTAGAACTGGTGCTAGAAAAAAGGTTTACAACCGCACTAGATTTTTATACGGATTATGTAGCTCAAAAAATAAAACGTGGAGGGTATAAAAACGACGAAGAGCACCTAAAAGCAATGCAAAGCGAAGCATGGAATGTAGGATATGAATATGGTTATGCTCGAGGGAGGGCTGGCAATTATAAATATGGCTCAATGTAAAAAATAAAGTCTGAAATACAGAGTATAATTATGACAAAACAATATCATTTTCCAACAAAAGTTATGTGGCAACTTAAGGCTTCTATCTTAGTTATTTGCTTATTTTGCCTAGGTAATAATGCCTTTGCTGTTAGTGATCAAGTGAGTGGTCGAATAGAGCAATTAATTCAAATGACTGAGCGGCAATATGGTATTCCAAGTGGTTTGCTTGTTGCTATTGCTCAAGTAGAATCGGGAATGAACGCGCATGCAATAAATCTATCTGGTAAGTCTATAATTGCCTCTAGCAGTCATGAGGCATTTAGCTTAATTGATGATGCGCGTGATAATGGTATTAGTAACATTGATGTAGGAGTAATGCAGATCAATTACCGTTGGCATGCTGATGGTTTTGCGAATACTCAAGAAATGCTTAATCCGAAGAGAAATATTGAATACGCAGCTAAGCTGCTTAAATCCTTGAAAGTCAGGCATGGTACTTGGTACGAAGCAGTTAAATACTACCATTCAGCAAAGCCAGAACATCATAAACAATACTCTCGCAAAGTAGTAATGCAGTGGGGACGGAAATATGTTTAAGCGAAAGAATTTTGCAGTGACTGCCTAGAATCCTTGGTAGTTCACTATAAGTAACAAAAGACTGATATAAGCAAGATTAAGTAATATTAGAACATGTTATTGTAAATACATAGCATATACAATATAATAGAATATGCGATCAATAATAACAACAAAGGGCATTATGAGAAATACATCATTAAATATTAGAACTACAGACAAAACAAAGCATTTATTGCAGCAAGTATCAGATATGCTCGGTACTACTGTTTCCGGATTTTTGCTAAGTTGTGCAACAGAAAAAGCTTATGAAATTATTCAAAACCAAAACTCCTTTTTTTTAGCAGAAGAGGAATGGGATAAACTATGCAAAGATCTTGATAGATCTCCAATTAAGAATAAAAAGCTGCAACAATTGATCCATGCTAAAAGGGTTTTTACAAGTGAATAAAAGTGTCAAATTATTAAGTCCAAAATTACTTACTAAGGCTCATAAAAAAAATGACTTTGATTGTGGGGTATTGCCATTAAATAGTTTCTTACAAAACTATGCATTGCAAAATTCTAAAAATCACTCCTCTAGAACCTATGTTTCTATATGTAAAAACACAGAAGCAGTAGCGGGATATTATACTTTAACATTTGGGAGCATAAGTCATCAAGAAGCGACTGAGAAGGTAAAAAAACGTATGCCAAATTATCCTATTCCAGTAATGATATTAGCCCGTCTGGCAGTTTGTAAAAATTACAAAAATTTAGGTTTAGGACGTAGTTTACTTTCTGATGCATTACTTAGAACCATACAAGCGTCGAATATAGGCGGCCTACGCGCAGTCATAGCGCATGCAAAGGATGATTTTGCTAAGAATTTTTATTTAAAATATGGCTTTGAAGAGTCGATACTAGATCCATATCATTTAATGCTTACTATTCAGGATATTGAATTTGCGTTGGGGGAAGACAAATAATCATGAGCAGAGCTAGCAACAGTAACTTCACCCGCGGGGCACAATTATGGGCGCATAACATCCGCATGATCCTGCAAGGATTGCGGAACGTATGTATTTTTGGTCTGGTATTTGCTCTTGGGTTATTGGCGCTGCGCATAAGTCAATATATGAATTTTGCCACATTTTACTATTTCTTGATTGAGCGTTATGTACAGTTTAAACTTGCCGTTGGTGCGTTTTTCTATGGCAAAGGAAAAATAGGTATAAGTTTCTATTCCCTTGAGCACCATAGATTTATTTTTCGGAATGCGCAGGATTTTGAATATAAATTCTGGCAGATTACTGATCACGGCGCGGTCGTTAGAAGATTTTTACAGTGGGTAAGTGCGCACGCATTGACGGAGGTAATACTAGCCTTTGTCGTTGGGAGCACATTAAGTTTACTGTATTTCAGCTATAGAGGCCGCAATATAATAGGCACTATAAAACTACGCGGTAGTGAACTGGTTAGCGTTCCTCAGCTTAGGAGGCTACTAAAGAAAGCAAGGCAGGCTTCAAAGATTCAAATAAGCGGCCTACCGATAGTCAAGGATTCAGAAACTCAGCACATCCTACTAACTGGTACTACTGGTACTGGGAAAACCAATATGCTTAATGAGCTGCTACCTCAAATTAGACTAAGACAAAATAGGGCTATTATTTTTGATGTTACTGGTGAGTTTGTTGATCGATTCTTTAATCCTGCAACGGATATTATACTAAACCCATTGAGGGATAATAGTGTTGATTGGCTACCTTGGAACGACTGCCATACTGATGAGGAATACAATAACTTGGCCGCGGCCTTTGTTGATGGTGAAAGCATTACTTCTGACCGCTATTGGGAAGACGCAGCGCGCAAAGTGCTATCTGAAGCTTTTAAGAAAGAAAAGGACAACAGAAGTATCGAATCCTTACTTGATGTTATCGGTAAAATACCGCTACATGAGTTTTCTGAATATTTCGCTGATACATTTGCAGCAGCTTTTGTGTCTAAGGAGGCAGAGAAAGGTACGGCATCTGTCAGAGCGACACTGCTTAACAAGATAGAACGTTTAAAGCATTTAAAGGATGGTGGCCAGTTCTCAATTAAGAATTGGGTTAATGGTGGTGGTACAGGTTGGTTGTTCATTAATTCCAAACCAAATGAGCTAGACACTTTAAGGCCGCTAATCTCTGCTTGGGCTAATATCGCTATTAACGGTATGCTTGATCGCCCGCATTCTGGCAAAAATGAAAAAATGTGGTTTGTAATGGACGAGCTACCTGCCATACAAAAAATACCTTCTCTTGCTATGGTACTCGCTCAAGGTAGAAAATACGGGGCTTGCCTAGTAGCAGGTATTCAGAACATTGCTCAACTAGATCGAATATATGGACATGACGGTTCAAAAGAGTTACTCGACCTATTTCGTACAAGATTCTTTTTTGCTGTTAGTGATAATCATATAGCTGAATATGCTTCGAAGTCACTTGGCGAGATTGAGATTGACGAAACTAAGGAAAGCCTTTCTTATGGTTCAAACACTATGCGTGACGGTGTTAATATCAATTCTGCCGAGAAGATCAAAAGATTGGTGCTGCCCGATGAGGTCAAAAACCTTCCTCCTTTAACATGCTATGTCAAACTCTGCGGAGAATACCCTATCACAAAATTAAAGATGGAACTGCAAGTACAGGGCAGCGTGCCGATGGGTAGCTATAAACTATTCAATTACTTTGTCAAAAATAAGCAAGAAGGTAAAGTACTTGAGATTCAGCACGAGACTGTTGTAGCTACTTCTAGTGCTAATGATAATACCTATCAACACAAGATTCATAATATTGAAGATAAGGGTATATCGCCGAGAAATTCAAAAATTTCTATGGCAAAGCGTGAGATACAGGAAAAGCTTGAATCTGTGGCAGCAGAAACACCAATCAACAACCCAAGCGAGCTAACAAAAAAAGATTTAATCGCAAAATTAAAGGACTAAAGGAGTAAATAATGTCAGCTACTGAATTAATTATATCCCTCGAAGAAGACAAGATTTCTTTGTTAGATGGATCGCATTTATTGCTGGACTTTAGCCCTGATGAGCTAAGAAAATTGCAGAATGCTTTAATGTTAAGCTCCTCTCTAGAATCAATAGAATTAGAGAATATTGGGATCAGCGAACCTTTATGGCAACTATTAGGTGAGGCTCTGGCTTTCAACAACTCAGTCAAAAGTTTTAAATTGAGTAATACGTTAATGCGGGACGATGATATTGAGGCATTAGAAAAAATCATTTTCTTTAATACTAGCATTGAGCGATTAACAATATCCAATCACAAAAATGGCAATAATATTGTAGCTAAAATCGGCAAATCTATTGCCACAAATAGTAAGTTACAGCAATTAATTTTAACCAATAATGGTTTGAAAAATTCAGGGATTGAAGCAGTGTCGCAAATTATCCTTCATAACAAAACGATAGTTGATATAAATTTAAGTCACCAAAAGCTTAGTATTAACTCTTTAAAAGATATATCTACTTCTTTGTCTAAAAATTTAACATTAACATCGTTAAATTTAGATAATACATGTCTTGAATTGCCTGCTTTAGAACAGTTAGCAGATGGATTAGTTGGGAATAAAAGCTTAACTATCCTTACTTTGGCTTATAATAGCCTTTGTAGACAAACAATTGTGCCGCTGATCACGTTATTAACAGAAGCTCATGTTATACAAAACATAAACTTAAATAATAATGAGTTAGACCATTATTTTGCAGCTCTATTTGCCAAAACATTTGAGTTAAATCCTCAACTTAATTCCCTTGATTTAAGCAACAACAACCTTGGCAATCTTGGTTTAACGATGATAGCTAGATACATAGGACACCTAGAATCGTTATCAAAATTAAATCTTGCCAATAATGATGCAACTGAACTTGGTCTATATTTCGTAAACGATGCTCTGAAATCTTTTGGGAAACCTGATGATTTTCAGATATAGCAATTTATTAGCAGCAAATGATCAAGATTATTCTTTTATAGGGCCCCTGTGGAAGAAGACCCAAAAATGTTGATTTGGATTTTAGAGTTGTTGTGGAGCACCAATTTGCACGTTAATGAGGTGGTTAGTTTTAAAGCGGCATAATGCTTATTATACGATTAGATTTTCTAGAGTATAAATACGTAAAACATGATCATCCTAAAAGGATAAAGCATTTAAGTAAGATAAACTTATTGCAGGATATTTTCTATAACAGAGAAGAAATTGACAGAAATTTGGAGTTCTAGTTCGCTTTTGCCCCGTTTCTGTAATTTAAGCCAATAACCCTCTTTTTTGCCTCTTTAGCTTATTTCTCTCTATCAAAATCATGTCCCTTGATTTGCTGAGTCTGTACCACTTGTCGTTGTTTTTCTATCTCTTGTCCAATGTCAGATTTTGGGGCGATATATTTCATCACATTTTCATCTTTGCCAATAGCAGCAAGATAGTCTGATTTCTCACGATATCTACCATCCAAAAACTCAACTGGTTGATTCTTGTAGATATTGATCAAGTCTTTTCTAATTCCAGCTTGCACATTATTTGTACATGCCGTATCTGTATGGCGAACTAAGGCGTTGATACCTTTATCTTTAAATAGAGTTAGACCGTCTCTTAACTCCTTAGATTGCCCAAAACGTTGCAAATTATCAATATTTTCTTTAAACAATTGACGCTCTGGCGGGTTACCCTTAAATTCCTCAAGAGTTTTATTGACGTCTCTTTGGTTAGCATAATCAAGCAAGTCGTTGTTTTTAACAAAAGAGCGATCAAAGACACGTCCTTTGGATAGAGCAGCGTCTACGTATTTCATTATGATCTTATCTTTAGATGCTTCTGCAATGTAGGCCTCGCCTTTAAGTTTATCTCGTGAATTTAAAATATCGGATTGGCTTCCTAGATGACTTAATACTCGCTCAATATTTGTCTCTTTAGCAACGCTAACCGCTTTTTCAAGCCCCTGTTGTTCATAGGTTTTTAAAGCAGCTTCCATTCCAAGTTTAGAAAAACGATACAATGACTGCATTTCTTCTTTGAACTCCTGGGATTGTTCTGGGTGCTTATGGCTATGCTCCTCGGCAATTTCATAGACTTTTAAACGATTAGTAAGATGCTCTAATGGCCTTCTCTCAACAGTATCCTTTAAATACGGAGCTAATTCTTGATATTTTATTTTATTATTTTTTAGCAACTTAATCGTATCTTCTTCCTTCCCTAGTTTATCGCATGTATCAACTCTGGCTTCATCTAGATGGCTAGTACTTTGTGCATGTCTTTGGCAATCATTGAACATATTCTTGGCAGTTAGGGCAATATCATTCGATTTCTGCACGGTTTTAAACAAGTTCTTTTCTGGTACGATATCGTGCTTAACGAGGAAACTTCTCTCTCTAACCAATGATTCTGTAACTTGCGGATCAGTGTTAAGTTTGCGCTCAGCTAGTTTGTCAAAGATTGCTGGTGATTCCTTAGCTAGCTTATGAGCTAACTGTTGTTCCTTCACTAATAGCGGTAATAATTCCTCAAACGTCTTGGCTTGGGCTTTTTCCTTATTCAGCTCGTCAAACTCTCCATTAATCCGCACTTGATGCAACGCTGTTTCCGTGATTCTTGTCATCGCACCCTTAAATGCATTTTGTATTTCCTTTTCTCCTTCGCCATTAGTATTTTGCTGCAATACGTCATTAAAGTCGCCTGGCTTTTCTGGACGGACAATTTCTACAAGTGCACCTTTGCTTTGTAGCTCTTCTTGAGCCGTATCTATGGTTTTAGACGTAACTGCATGCTGACCATCATTGTCAGCAGCGATAATGATTTTCTCCCCAGCTACTGCTTGATAATTCTTAATGTTGCTAATGCCAAGTGAACAAAGCACTTTTACTTGTATCTCTTTGTTATTTGGGTCATTAGCTAAGGCTTGTTTTACTGATAAGGCCGTCTCTAATCCTTCAGCAATTATAGTTACATTAACTTTACCGTTTGGGGTATTTTGTACCTTGCCTACTTCTACAAATGAACCAGCTATTTTGCCAAACGATCTCTTGGCTATATCCACATCCGCCTTGCCACCTGTGCGCTTATCAAGTAATATCTGCTGTCCGCCTGTAATTACGCCTTGTTCATTCCTAGCAAAGGCAACTATTGCAGGCAGATACTGATTTTGGCCTTTAATACCAGTCGTCTTGATATCTTCTCCAACCGCGCAACTAATACCTCGTCTTTGAGTAAGATAACGATGGGCTACTGATCTATCGCCGATATCCTTAGCTCGATCATGCAAGTTAGTCACAAACATTTGCTTTGCTTTAGCCGACCTCTCCTCTGCTTGTCTTTCCTTAATATATTTTTCAGTTAAATCGCTGTTGTTATGATCATGTACTAGCTTTAAGCTGCCACCTGAATTGAGGCTTTGCAGACCACATTCCCGCCTTAAATATTCAGCTGCCGCCTTAAAATCACAGGCTTGCTTTTCTTGCACAAGAGCAAAGATATCTCCGCCCGTGCTACTGCTAAAATCATACCACGTACCCATGCGCTCACCACTAATGCGTACGGCAATCTTTCCATTCTCTCCAAACCTTAGAGTCCTGCCATCAGATAGTTTTTTGTTTGGCTCACCAAGTAAGTCCCTCGCTATCTGTTCCGCTTTAAATCTAACTACATTACGTAATTGCTCCGATTCGTTATCCCATACTGTTTTTCGCTGCAAATTCTTCGCTGCGTTTCGTGCATAATCAGCATTCGCATAAAAACGCTGTTTGGTCGATTGACTGGATTTATTAACGCTAAGAACAGTATCAACATTAGCTATATGGCCAGGATTATAAACACTTCCCTCAGTTTTCACCTGTATATTATTAATGTTATTAGCTGACATTACATTTTCACCAACCGCAATTTTCTCTTGTACATGAATCACAGTTGATGCTTCTTCTTGCCCCATCATCATATCTGCACCTATAGCATCCAGCACCGCCTCAACTCTCTCAGGCACTACCTGTGGTGGTTTGTACTCATAATACTCACTTTTTGGTAAATATTTGTCTGCAAGTGTAATTAGTTGCTTAGCGGTGAAGTCAACTGCCCCCTCAACCATCCTGCCAAAAAAGCCTTTGTTTTTCTCATACTCATTATTTAATTCTTGTTTTGCTAAATCAGCTTTCGTCAAATAGCTTAAACTACTGCCTATCTCTGGATCATGACTTAACTGCTTAACTAAATGCGCAGTACTTATAGTCGACTGATTATTGATATACAGCTTTAACTCATTAACGTGCCGTGATAACGCTACATAGCTATTGCGTACTCCCGCAAAGCCATCATGAAAAACAAATACATCACGAATTGATGCCCCTTGCGCCTTAAATACCGTGGTTGCATAACCATGCCTAAAGCCACTATAACTACTTGGAGAAAATGATATCTCTTTATTATCCTTACTACTTTTATCTTCATTCTCTAAACGCAATACAAACTTATCCTTTGATACAGCGACTAATTGGGCTAAGTCACCATTGGTCAAACCTAACTCTTTGTTAGTTTGCTTAATTAAAATACGATCGCCTTGCATATAATGATGACCACCAACAGCTATTTCCGCGCCTAAAAGTACACCTTCAACTTTTAAATACTGCCTTGCCCCATGATTAAGCGCATCCACATCTTTATTCTTCACGGCTATAATCAGTCTATCAGCAATCTTTTCTTCGCTTTTACTCCAGTGGGATAGTAAGTTTTGCATAGATTCATTAGCATTACTAGCTACTAAAAGACGATTCTGTGCCTGTAATATACCAACGCCAGTAGCCACTTCTCCCCTAGAAAACGCCATCGCAACATCTCTGCCCCAATCAGACTTCTGCCGCTGAATATCCAGTAACGTTGTAGAGCCATAGCTGCTAGCATATACCTCATACATCCCACCACGCTGCACCGAGGCTAACTGCCTCTCATCGCCCGCAAGTATAACGTTACATTTTCTAGTTGCAGCAACTCGCATTAGCTCATGATAATCTTCATTACCGACCATACCAGCTTCATCTACAACAAGAAGACTATATTTAGGTAACTCAAACCTTCCATGACGAAGCTTAAATAACATCCCCTTAACTGTATCATTCTGATCAAAGTCAGGCTTTTTAGCCAACTCTTCCCTAGCCTTATGAGTCGGAGCAAGACCAATCACATTAACCCCGCAAGACTTAGCAATAGTGGCAACTTGGCCAAGCACATGTGATTTACCGCTGCCCGCTCTACCTCTAACTATCCGTACACCAGATTCATCCATTAACAAATGTGATAATGCCAGTTTCTGCTCCGAAGAGAACGAGCCTGGCACAGATTCAATTAATCTATTGGCATTCTCAGTTGCCTTTAATCCACCCATCGCAATCACATTCTTACCAGATGCCACATAGCTACTTAGGCGCAGTAGCTTCTCTTCTTCTTCCCGAATTTCTACAGTAGTATAATAGCCCGTATTCTTACCCTGCTCATCGTGCAATTCAAGTAGCGATTTACTAGCTAAAGCATCCTCTACTAGACGCTCTCTTGCCTCACCATTAGGAATAAACTTTACCGCTCTTTTTAAATCACCAACGTTAAATACACTCATGTGATGAGTCACTTTCTCCAGCAATCTTTGACCCGAATTTAAATGCTCAATATTGGCTAGGCGTCTATCTTCGTTTCTCTCTACCGCCTGATTCAACACACTGTGCATGCGTACAGGTCCGATATGTTCTTGTGTAAGTTCTCCTGGCAAATCTACTCGATTAGGCATGCCTCGCGCTTTATAATCATCGTTTTGTACATCCCTCCACATAACACCATTATCTAAATCATGTTTGTTTTGGATGTAACCGTTTAAAATAACAGGTTGTAAGTCCCTTGCCTTTTTTGATTCCAACCCTGAGCCATCTTTTTTAAATCTTCTAGTAGTGCCGTTTATATGACAATGAGGTTGACCATTCTCAGAATGTATATCTATTTGTAAGCCAAGACCTTCTTCTATCCACCCCTTTTTTTCGATAAACTTATATATTTGCTCTTTATATATTTCAAGAGTTAGCGGATCTTCAATATCCAAATTCTTATCAAGTGCTAATACTACCTGAAAGAATAATTGACTGTTTTTTTGTTTTTCACAAGCCTCTACTTCGTTCGCAAATATAGAAATGTCTTTGAATTTCTTGTCTACATATTCTGGCAATAACATTTCATGATAAATATGATCGCCCTTTTTTCTTGTCCAATCAAAAATCTCACCTGTTTTTTCATCTACTATTCTGCTTCTGGCATTATACGCACTCATATTGCAGGCGTTTGCACCTGATGAACGTCCTTTATATTCAATTCTTGCAAAAGCAATTGCCATTTTATTATATTATTTTCTTTTAGAGGTTTCTAAAACACTCAATAACAATACTACTATCGCATTAATAATTCAAGCACTGGTACAGTGCATGTTGCGTATATCAACTATTCTAGCGAATGAGTTGTCATAACTTTATTACATATCAGGACTAATAACAAGGTATGTTATCTAATAACAGATCATTTATAATATATTTGTGGTATGGTAGGCAGCGGGGTTATTTATGCAAGTAGCTGTAATAATTATATAAAGCATGTAAGTACCGCCATAGTGGCAATAGTTTCTATAACAATAAATCTTTAAGGAAATTCATTATGCAAGGAGTAGAAGAACAAAAACTAAAACTTGAACAAAAAAAAGCAAGAATGGCTATAGAAGAAACTAAGCTAAAACTTAAAGAGAGAAAAATGCGCACTCGTTTCTTAATCGAAAAAGGTGGGTTAATTACTAAAGCTGGATTAGATTATTTGCCAACTAATGCTTTATACGGAGCTGTTGTGCGCCAAGCATACTAGTCCACTAAAAAAGAATCTGCGCCAAGCATACTAGTCCACCCCTGCGCCAGAAGAGAAGTCCACTTTCAAAAGAAAAAAAGAGTGATAATTTAGTTAACACATTGG
>Ga0214195_1000005_pt1 | contig 148609 bp, 129 predicted proteins | sample TroBogEpilimnion_36_FD_153033 | JGI IMG/M metagenome (GOLD analysis project Ga0214195, IMG submission 153033) | Freshwater microbial communities from Trout Bog Lake, WI - 19AUG2008 epilimnion | ecosystem: Environmental > Aquatic > Freshwater > Lake > Epilimnion/Euphotic zone | place: Trout... | reverse complement strand
AGCGTTCAAAACTGTCCAGACCACTTTGTAGCGTTCGTTATCGTCAAGAGCTTTGTCAGCCTCGACATCAGAAGGAACAACGACCGGAATGATGATGTAGCCGTATTTTTTACCCGGTGCTTTTCGCATGACACGACCAACCGACTGAACAACATCGACCTGTGAGTTCCGGGCAGAGAGGAACATAACAGCATCCAATGAGGGAACATCAACCCCTTCGCTTAAACACCTCACATTGGTGAGAACGCGGCACTCATTGTAATTGGTATCAGCCTTCAGCCACGAGAGCAATTCATCCCGCTGGGGAGCCGTCATAGTGCCATCAATATGCCGCGAAGAGAGCGAAACCATCCGCTCCTGGCTTTTTTCAGGCAATGAATTGAGGTAAGCGTCGGAAGCAGTGTTGTAGGTGGCTGTTATTTTTTTTGATACAGCAATGCTTTGGCAAAAGGCAACAGCCCGTTTCATAGGCTCCGGATCACTACCTTTGATAACACCAGCATCCCCAAGAATTTGCTTCGAGAGGGCGTTGATACATCCAATAAGTTTGGAGGCATCGTCGGTATTGATTTCACTTTCGTTGTCGGTTATCATTTTCTGCACAGCTGGCGGAACATCGTTTTCATTCAACGTCAGAATGAGCACTTTGTAATCACTGAGTAGATCCCTTTCTACTGCCTCCCCAAAACCAATACGGTAGATTTCCTCACCAAATAACCTGGTATCATCCATTGAGCAAAGAATGGCATCGGCTTGTGCTGCCTTGCTTTTGGTGTCATCACTATACAGCCTTGGGGTTGCGGTCATATAGAGCCGCTTTTTCCCTTTGAGGAAATTGTTGTCGTGAACTTTCGTAAATGCAGATTCATCTTCACCCGACAACGTTACTCCTGTGGTTCTATGAGCTTCATCGCATATAATAAGATCAAACTCCCCGTAGCTCTTATTTGACTTCAGATGTTCAGCTTGCGCACGGGCAATCACTCCAATGGATTGGTAGGTAGAGAAAACGACGGTCAAGCCAGCGTGTCCATTGGCCTCTATATGCTTGAACTGGCGGAGAATTGAGCTGACATCAGTGGATGCAGGTAACGCCAAATCCACGATGCTGTATGAGTCACTATCTTCGTTCCTGCTTTTTTTGCGCGACACCTCACTGTCGGAGCAGATACAAACAGCATTAATCGCTTCGTTAGCATCGGACGACCACTCTCGCAATGTTTGACCAAGCAAGGCAATGGAGGGAACCAGGAAGAGGATAAGGCCTGTGCCATTGGTTTCATGCTCAGCGATGCGCAGGGAGTTGAACGTTTTCCCTGTACCACAAGCCATAATGAGCTTACCCCTGTCTGCCGTTTTGAAATGCTCATGCGTTTTATCCAAGGCCTCCTGCTGATGCGGCCTCAGTGTTTTTTTTGGCGTTCGTGATGCTTCGCCGTGTATACCCTGATCTAATTTCTGCCAATCAACCGCTGATTCCTGCAGCTCGAAGAGGTTGAGCCGGATAACAGGCGGGCTCTGATTTTTTATGGCTTCGGTTGCATTCAGCCCCCATTTATTAGTCGTTGAAATCCAGAGCCGTTGCGCAAAGCTTGTTGTCTGCAGGTTTTCATCCTTGAACTCCCTGCTTGATGTTGAGAGAAAAGAATCAACAGCCGGTTTATCGATGGCAGCACTTTCCTGAAAACATTTACACTGAATTGCCCAATAGTTGCCATCCAAGGTCAAGGCAATCAAATCTATCCCGGTATCACCACCACCAAAATCACTCCGCCCAGGGAATTCATTCCACAGCCACACCTTTTTGAAGAGATAGGCATACTTTGGGTCGGTTTTCAGGTAGGCCTGCATCAACCGCTCAAAGCGGTCACCTTTATCACGCTCGGAGAATGAATCTTTTCTGTATTTCGTCAGGATGGCCTGGAAAGACATAGGATTGGCAGATAAATATTATAAACAGTTCTATGCCAAGCACCTTTTCCGACCGGTAAGTCTATACAGAAATCAGGCGCTATCGATAATGCCTTAATATAGTTACCATTACTTTATTTTTCCCTTTCATCATAAAGATAATGGGAACCTCTATTTATTGCTGAGATAAGAGATGGAAAGGAAAGTGATAGGGTAATGGGTAATCAGGTTTGTGCTTTTAATGGGAGGCTTCAGAGTTGAAAACTGCTTCCAGGGTCTGGGCAGTGAGGATAGCCACACCCCAGGCTTCTAATGATGGTTCATTGGCATTGCTTAACAACTCTATTGCCCAGGCCGGTAATGCGCCAAAGCGACGTTCAAGTTGTCTTTTCAGAAGCTTGGATTCACCTTCTACGCGACCTTCCACTCTGCCTTTGGCTATGCCGATTCTTTCTATGCTGGTAATGTATTTCATGTTTTTATGCTCCTCAATTGTTTCGATTTCTTGCCAGACTTTTGTGTCCAGCCAAGCTGGCAGTGTCATTAACCAATCCACTACGGTAAGCAAGTTGATGACGCGTTGTTTATCCCAGTGCCGTTGATAGAGTATTTTTATCAAAAGGAGTTTGGCTTCATAGCGCTCCTGATGTTTCTTTCGGGTTTTCCTGGTCAGGATATGTGCTGCTGTAATTAAACCAAATGCGTTTTCCGAAGCAAGGAGTTCATCGAGTTTTTCGTCGTAATCGGTCAGTTTGGCTACGGGAAAATCCAAGGTGAGCCTGCAACCCAGAACGTTGTAACCATAAGATGTCTGTTTCCAGTGTTTGTGTTGATCGGCCAGCACCGCCAGACTTGCTACTGGTTTTTCGTATCGGTCGAAAATCCGGTAGTTGTAGACAAACATCCTTTTGGAAAATTCCGTCTGTCTTGTGCCTTGCACTTCGACGTGGATGTAAATCCAGCTTTCGCTGCCGCTGAGCTCTGTTACACGGACTAACTTGTCGACAAAACGGGTGCCTAACTCGGCATCCTGCACTACAGCCCGCAGCTCCTGGTCGAGAAATATATGTTCCTTCGACCAGTCGACACTGCGGTAAGCATCAGGAAAAAAAAAGGCTATAAACTCTTGAAAATAGTGCTCAATGGCTTCTTTCCACGGACTGTCGTAATGATCGTTCGGGGGTTCCATGTACGGTGCTATGCATCCAGCATCTTAAGGAATCATTAAGGACTTTCAGTAAATAATACAGCTTTATTTGCAATAAAATACATCTTGTGGGTCTATTTATGAGCTTTTTGCAAAAAAATATCATCGGAAAAAGAATGGGGCAGAAGCCTAAATGGCCAACCCTTTGAACTGGCTCATGTAGAGATCATAATAAATCCCCTGCTGATCAAGAAGTTCCTGATGTGTTCCCTTCTCGACTATGGTGCCTTTATCGATAACCAACACTTGATCAGCTTCGCGAATAGTACTGAGACGATGAGCGATAACAAAGCTTGTCCGTCCCTTCATCAGCGTCAATAACGCTCTCTGTATACGAAGCTCGGTTCGGGTATCGACGCTGCTGGTTGCTTCGTCGAGTATCAAGATATCCGGGTTTGCAAGAATAACTCTGGTTATTGCAAGCAACTGACGCTGCCCCTGGCTGAGATTGCCTGCGCGTTCTGACAGGATGGTAGTATACCCCTCAGGAAGCTGGCGGATAAACTCATCTGCTTCAGCAAGTTTTGCTGCATGATGACACTCACTATCAGTGGCATCGAGTCGACCAAAACGGATATTTTCAAGCACGGTCCCAGAAAATAAAAAGGTATCCTGCAACACCAGTCCAATCTTCCGTCGCAAGTCAGCTTTGCTGTAATCGCGGATATCCTTTCCGGCTACAGTGATTACCCCACTGCTTACCTCATAAAAGCGGGTCAGAAGATTGATGATGGTGGTTTTTCCGGCACCTGTCGGGCCAACCAAAGCAATGGTTTTGCCAGGTGCAGCATCGAATGTCATATCTTTGACCACAGACATACCCTTCTGATAGCCAAAATCCACATGATCGAAACGTATTGTTCCGGGAATAGTTGATGGTAGTGTTTCAACGGTTGTATCAACTTCCGATGGGATATCAAGAATTTCAAATATTCTTTCGCTCCCTGCAAGCGCTGCCTGAATGATGTTATACATATTCGCAAGCTGGCGAAGGGGCTGAATAAAATTCTGTCCATAGATAATAAATGTTGCAATAACCCCGACAGTAACCATGCCTTTGAGTGCTATCCATCCACCAACGAAAGCAATAACAATGACAAAAAGGTTCCCAAGAACGTTAGTTAACGGCATGAGCATCATTGCGTAACTGTTAGCATAGACTGCAGCCTTAAAAACCTTATCATTCTGACTGTGAAACCGCTCAATCACCTCTTCATTACGCCTGAATGCCTTGATCACTTTCAGACCACTGATAGACTCTTCCATGACACCATACATTTCACCAAGCTGTTTTTGAAGCTCACGGAACCCTTTGCGTGTATTACGTGCAATAAACTGAGTAAACCAGAACATGACTGGAATAACAAGCAGTGCGCTTAAAGCCAGCCAGAAGTTCAGCAGAAACATAGCCACCATGATGCCAATCAAAGAAAGAACACTGGCAACCAGGGAGGTAACATTCTGGGAGATCGCCTGATTGATTGCATCAGTATCGTTCGTCAGCCTGCTCATCAAACTCCCCGGCGAATTATGATCAAAATAACTGACAGGTAAGGTTTGTATGTGCGTAAAGAGATCTCCGCTCAACTGCCTGAGTGCAGTTTGAGAGACCTTTGCCATAATCCAGCCCGAAATCAACTGAAACAGGTTACAGATCAGATACACCAAAAGCATCAGCAACGCTATTCTTTCAAGCCCTGCAATATCTTTTTTGACCATGAAGCGATCTATTGCAAGCCCGATAAGGTAAGGTCCGGTCAAGCCGAGCAGAGAATAGAGAACCACTAACAAGGCAACTCCGATCAATTTCGATCTGAAAGGAGAGAGATATCGAAGCAATCGATGAACAGCGGCAGTTGAGTTTTTCGGCTTTTCAATTCTTCCGGGTTGAACGGCATTACCGATCCCTATATGTTTGTGGTTGTCTTGCCCATTAGTCTGGTAACGACTCATGATAACACCTCTCTCGTCAATAACGCACTGACGTTATCGGATGACGTATCACAACCCAACTGTGAATCGTAAATTTCGCGGTATACTTTACAACTCTCGATAAGCAGAGCATGTCGGCCTTCTCCAACAATGCGACCTTTGTCAAGCACCATGATCTTGTCGGCGTTCAGTACAGAACTTATGCGCTGAGCGACAACAATCATTGTGCATTTTCTACTATTGGAATGCAGTGCATCCTGTATTTTAGTTTCAGTGTCAATATCAACCGCGCTTGTGCTATCATCAAAAATCAAAATTTTACGGAATGCAAGCAACGCCCGAGCAATTGCAATACGCTGTTTTTGACCTCCAGAAAGATTTACACCACGTTCTTCAACTCTGGTATCGTATCCATGCTGCAAGTCGAAAATAAACTCATGAGCCTGGGCAGCTTTTGCTGATTCAATCACTTGTTCATGACTTGCATTGGGTACGCCATATCTAATATTGTCAAGGATAGTACCTGAAAACAGAATAGTTTCCTGGGGAACAATTGAAATTTTACGAAGCAGGGAGTCCTGTGTTACCTCTCTGATATCAATCCCATCAATCAGAATCCTGCCTGAAGAAACATCATAAAACCGTGGAATGAGGTTAACCAGCGTGGACTTACCTGCTCCTGTTGCACCGAGAATGGCGAGAGTTTTCAACGGTTCAACGACAAAACTGATATCATCCAGAAGAAGAGCATCGGTTGCATTTCTATAACGGAAAGAAACATTTTCGAAAACAATTCTTCCCGGCGTATGTTCGTTCATATCTTTTGCAACAGCATCGTCCTGAATATCCGGAATAATATCAAGCACTTCAACGACGCGCTTTGATGATGCGATACCGGCGGCCCAAACATTGGTCAAATTTGCCATAAAGATCATTGGAGCCATGGTTGTAAGCAAATAATTCGTAAACGCTACAACCTGCCCAATCGTAAGCTCGCCACGAATAGCATTGAACCCACCAACCCAGATCACGAGAACCATACCAGTGTTAATACACATCGTCAACATCGGCGGCATACTGGCCATAAATTTCATAACGCTGATAGAGTCACTTGTAAACGCCTGATTAGCCTTATTAAACCGCAAGAACTCAAAGTCCGCCCTTACAAAAGCCTTGATCAACCGAATACCTGCAATATTTTCCTGCAACACTGTATTGAGGCGATCGAGCTGCTGCTGGACAGAACGCCACAAGGGCTCCATTTTCACCACAAAAAATATTATAACCACAGAGGTTATTAGAAGTAACGGAAGCATAGCGAGTGTGAGAGCAATACTTGTTCTAATCATCAGAACAAGACTGCCGATCAACAGTAAAAAGGAGCGTGTACCAATCCTCAACGAAAACTGAGCAACACGCTGCACAGCTGAAATATCACTGGAAAGACGAACCATAAGCTGGCCAGTATTAAGGCGGTCAATATTGCCGAAAGAAAAGGATTGCATTTTCAGAAACAACGCTTCACGAATATCACGAGCCACACTTTCACCGATTCTAACCGATAAAATATGTGAACTGACCGCAAAAAGAACACTAATCAAGGTAATGCCAAGCATAAGCATCCCTGTATTAATAACCACCTGCAGGTTGTGCTGGTGGATGCCCTGATCGATGATTTTCTGAACTAAACGGGGAATTGAGAGATCCATACCCACAACTGCAGTAAGCAACACAAGAGAGGCTAACGATTGTTTCCAATAAGGTTTTACGTAAGCACTAAGTCTGAAAATATTCTCCATACCTCTCGTATTCCAGATGGTTATCAATGAATAAGCAGCAACAAGGATATGTAAGTGACGACGCCCCCCCCACAGTAAAATAGTGCAGGGTATTTGATCAATTGTATCGTCAGGGTTACGAAATAATGCTTCAGGAATTTACCCTCAGCAAGTAATGATGTGCTTTGCAGATTTCATGGCGTAATGTCAAATAGCATAAGCAAAGGGATATTCCGTTCCAAGATGGAACTCTTTCAATATCTCTGCTTTTATCTGCATGAACTCACTACTTGCCCTGTCGCGAGGCCTTGATGATGGCACGTCAATTATTTTTTTGATAACTCCTGGACGGGAAGACATTATAACCACTTTGTCACTCAGGTATATCGCTTCATCTACATCATGCGTAACCATGACCATGGTAATCTTTTCAAGAAGCCATAACCGCTCAAGTTCTTTTTGCATATGTATTCTGGTGAGAGCATCCAGCGATCCGAGAGGTTCGTCCAGCAGAAGTATTTCAGGTTTGTTCGCCAAAGCTCTGGCGATAGCAACCCGCTGGGCCATTCCTCCTGAAAGTTGAGAAGGATAAGCGCTCTCAAATCCGCTGAGACCAACCAGCTTAATATGTTCGTCTACAACAAGTTTCTTTGCCTTGCGGTTAAGCTTGTCGAGACCGAACGCAACATTCTCTTCAACCGTTAGCCAGGGAAGAAGCCGATGATCCTGAAATACAATTCCACGGTTTGACCCAGGGCCCTCTATCCGTTCACCATCCATCAAGGCTTCACCCTCATAATTTGTATCAAGACCTAACATGATGCGAAGCAGGGTTGTCTTTCCGCAACCACTGCCACCAATAATTGATATAAAAGCCCCTGCAGGAAATTTTATGTTGATATTATTCAGTATCGGCAAAAGATTATTATCAACTTTAAAGCTTTTGCTGAGGTTTTTGATCTCAAGAGTACCTTTCTCGACTGACATTGTAATCTTCCTTGAATTTAAGTTTCATTGCCAATCGCTCTTCCTCGATCAACGATTCTGGCGAACTTTTCGATTATTATCGTCATAACAAACCCAAGCAGCCCTACCGTTAAAATTCCGGTAATAACCAATGGCATATTAAATCTTTGACGTCCCATCTGAATCTGTGTACCAATACCAAATTCTGTTTGTATGAATATTTCAGCTGCCATCAAAATCGCCCACGACATTCCAAGGCTTAGAGTCAAGCCAGTTATGATGGAAGGCAACGCAGCTGGCAGAATAATTCGCCTGATCAGTTTAAACCGATTGTACCCATAGACGGAAGCAAGCTCAAGGTACTCCCTCGGCACACTCCGTACTCCATCAAAAGTATTGAGGGTTATCGGATAAAAGGCAGCAATGGATATAATCAGTATTCGAGGCAGTTCGGTCATTCCAAACCACATGACAATTAATGGAATCCAGCCTATCATAGGCACTTGTCGTACAGTATGAAAAGAGGGAGCAAAAATCTTTTCTGCAGTTCTTGACAATCCCATAAGCAAGCCAAACAAAAAACCAGTTGACGAGCCAATCAAAAAACCAATCATGACCCGTTTTAAGCTGGCGCTGATATTGAGAAAGAACGTCTGTTCGGTCAAAAGAATCTGGAATGTCTTCAGAACCTTGTTTGGTGAGGGGACAACCGCTGAAGAGGCATACCCTGCAGAAGAGATAAATTGCCATACAAGGAGCAGCACAATGGGAAAAATAAAACTGCTGAGTCTGGCTTTAGTTTGCTTGATGATCAGCTTCTTCTTCATAATGTTCTCCCGTCAAAGGCTATTCGCCAGCTTAACAACCGTTTTTCGATGATGAGCAGCAATGAATTCATGACAAGACCGATAGCTCCAATAACTATCAGTCCGACCATAACAATATCTATCTGGAACAACTGTCGACCCCAGGTCATCATATAACCAAGCCCTGCATCAGCACCAAAAAGCTCAGCTCCAACAACAAACATCCAGGACAACCCGAGGCTGAGACGAATACCAGTAATAATTGAAGGTAAAGCGCTCGGAATGACAACCTTTGTCAAATAACTAAACCTTCTGTAATCGAACACCCAGGCTAATTCCTGATATTTTTTAGGCACACCACTTACCCCTTGATAGGTATTAAAAAGCATTGGGTAAAACGCTCCGATGGCTACAAACACAACTTTTGCAAGTTCATCAATACCAAACAACAATATGATCAAAGGCATCCATGCAAACTCCGGAACCTGCTGGAGTGCCTTTATCAATGGCTTCAAAACTCTATTCATAAAGGGCGACAACCCAGTTACAACTCCGAGTATGAACCCTAAAGAGCCTCCAACAAGAAAACCTGTTATGACTCTTTGCAGGCTGGCAAGAATATTATTTGTCAAGTCACCTGAACTGGCCAATTCAATAAAGGTGCTGACCAACGTTAAAGGAGGGATCAGAATAAGTTCTGAAAATAAATGCAAAGAGAGTACACTCTGCCATAGGGTCAGCACCAGAAGAGGAACAATGAGTGCCAAAAGTTTATCCCTCAACGCAAACCGGTGTAAAAGATTTTTGATCATTGCCTTAAGCCTTAAATAACCGGATTTTAATTTCTAAATAATTTCATGTCACTTTGGAAGCTATAGCCTGGAAGAACCCTCTTAGAGTGTCTTCCCTGCTATGTTTACTAACTGAGCTACACCATTTCTATAAATGCCTCAACGCGGTTCGTTGACTGTTCAGTAGCCTCTGATCTTCCTAATTCCCCGACTTCAACAAATGTTGTCACCACACCAGCTTTCTCTTTGACGATATCTGAAATCATGCGCGCTACTCCACTCTGGTAGTTGCATCCCCACTGGTACATGAAAATAACACCGTCTGCACGCGAACGCTTTACCTGATCCGCTGTCCATTCAGCCCTTTTCTCTGTGCGCTGTTCATAGGGATAAGCCAGCATTGATTTGGCAATATTGAGATAAGGATCACCCTCTTCTTCAACAGGCACTGAAATGCAGCTCCAACTGTCATCACGTCCAACAAAAATGGCTCCTGCTGTCTGGGCATGATGAGCATTCGGACCAACGCAAGAGCCACAGATATAAAGACGCTTGGCATGATCAGGAACACCAAAGCCTTTGACGTTATTGCGTACCCGCTCTTCAATCTCAATTTTGCTCTGTTCGAGCAGATCGACTGCCGCAACAGGGTCACCGACGAAATCATTGGCAAGAAATGCAATGCCAAAAAAGTCTGTACTGTTCGTAGGCGGATTTTCGGCATCCCACCAAAGTTCGGCAATTTCGGTAGCAATCCTGCGTCCCCGGTTCTCCAGTTTAATTTCATTAAAAATCACCTCATCAGTGATTGTTCTGCCGGAAAGCGCCGCAATCTTTGCAATAAGTTCACGCAATTCGGTCGCAATGTACTCTGCCGCCCATGGCTTGTTTTCATGATCGACAGGATAATCAACAAGGTATCGAGGAATATCATGTTCTCTGTTACGATGGGTTTCAACCAGAAATGACATATCCGAACAGCGAAGGCAGAGAAAGGGCGCGATAAGGTCTATTGGCACCACTTTATTATCAATGGCAGCATGTGCTGCAATCTGATTGCAGGCATCAATACTGATTTTGCGCCTTCCTGATTCCAGAATATTGAGCCCCAGTGTTTCTGATTGACGAAGCGAAAGTCCTTCATGCATATTACGAGCCCATTGCATGACTAATCCCGGCCTCACAGGAATCCCTCCTGCAGCATAATAAGCATCCATGGCCTGACCTCCCTGAACAAGAACCGTGGGCGTACCAGCCGCATGCTCTTTCATTACCCTATCTTTCAACGTAAGCGTCAAATACCCCCTTTTAATACCCGATAAAAAATGTACGTCATCTGAAAAACGCCCCATGTTATTGGCCCCTGCATCAAAAGCGTACGGAAATCGCTTAGGTGCCTCTTTAGTCATAAACTCCCAGATCTCGGCAGAACTGACCGTGGTGCCATCCTTGAACTTCAGGCCGGGTGTTGCTATAAATTTTTCTTTTATCGATTCAGGATATGAGAATGGTGCAGTGATTGCCATAATATTTCTCTCAGTTATATTTATACAAGTTCGGCAATTTCTTTTTTGCTCTTGATCATTTCAATAAACGCTTCGACCCTTGTGCGAATGGCTTCAAAATCTGATCCTGAGTATTCTGTATGAATCTCCAGAAATGGAATATTGCCAAGAACATCCTTGGTTTCTCCGGCTTTAAAGGTAAAGGCATCGCAATAGCGAAGCGTGTGATAGACCACACCATCCGCCTTAAACTCTTTTATCTGATGTTTCAAATTTGCAAGCCTGCCGTCACTTTTAAGATCGAGATATGGTAAAGAACCATGCGGTACCCTATCGATATAGGCATCAGCCACGCCATAGGGTGTTGGCTCTTTTATGTTCAGGTTTAGGAAGAAATTAAGTCCCGACCACAAGTCATCGCCAACTATCCTGCCACCTAATTGCTCTATGATATCAATAAGCTTTGTATCACCAGGCGGAATAAGACTGCCAGAAAGGAATATCCTCGCTTCAACCTCCCGAGTTCCGCTTTCTTCAGAAAGATTCGCTTCAACTTCCTGAATGAGTTCCTGTAACAGTTCCAGATACCTCTCCCTGTCAAGGTTATAACCAGCATTGATAACACTGGCAACCTGGCGCCAACTCAACAAACTATTATCAAGACTTTGATAACGGTAAAGAGTCTTGATCGCTTCCCTGATTCCGTCATAGATCTTTATTGCCTCCTCCAGCCTCGACTGTTCCAGACTAACTCCGGCAAAGAGTTCAAGTTTCTTGGTAAAAAACTCAACTTCTTTCCGGAAATATTCATGACCCTCTTTTGTGGCAAAATTTCTTGGGACTCCCAAAACAACTGTGTTATAGTCAAAATAGAAGTTGATGAGTTCTTCCAGTCGATAGAGCTGAATGCAGGTTGCGTCAATAGCTACAAGATCAAGCTGCTTTATGTATGGATCTGTTTTCTCTGCAAACTGGCCCAGTACCTGACGAACAAAAACACAATTCTTTGTGGAAATATGTCTCGCTCCTACCTCTACCAGCCTTCCGTCGCCTCCCTGCCCTATTCTGATCGGAATCAAGCCAAGTGCATAGATGATCTCTTCAGGAATGTTATAGGCTAACCAGCCAACTATCTTCTTCCCTTGTTTTCGCAGTTGCTCAAGCTCAGCAGGACGGCTTTCGAGGGCTGCCGTAATCTTTTCAAGTGTTTTTAGGCCCATAGTCCCTCCTTCCTGGCGAAGTTACGGGCAATAACAGCCGCACCAAGAGCGCCGATAAGCTGTGGATCAATTTCCGGCTTGACAATGTTGACTTTTAGAGCCTGTTCAATTGCGGTTTTCATACCACTGTTCTTTGCCACTCCGCCTGAAAAAAACACATCGCTTTCAATACCTACTCTTGAAAACAATCCTGCAATACGATTAGCTATAGAGTGGTGTATCCCGTTCAGAATATTTTCAGGTCTTTCACCTCTCGCTACCAGAGAGATTGTTTCAGACTCTGCAAAAACTGTGCAGGTGCTGCTCATCGGCACAGTATCGGTTGCCGACAGAGCGATGGATCCAAGATCCTCAAGCTTTACCTTAAAAACGCCGGCCATCACTTCAAGAAAACGTCCTGTACCTGCTGCGCATTTATCATTCATAGCGAAATCAACTACCGATCCATCCGGATCTATCCGAATGGCTTTGCAATCCTGACCGCCCATATCAATGATCGTACGAACGGTAGGGTGCAGGTAGTTGGTACCTTTGGCATGGCAGGTAATTTCCGTAACGGCTTTGTTGGCATAAGGCGCAGAGACACGGCCGTAACCGGTTCCTACGATATAGATCAGATCTTCCTTTTTTAGTCCGGCCGTTTCCAGAGCAAGGTTCAAGGCACTCAACCCGCTTTCAACAGAGTTGACTCCACTCGGCACCAGTCCGGTGGCAAATATTTCCCCATCTTTCAGAATCACTGATTTTGCTGCCAGCGAACCCACATCAACTCCAGCAAAATAATTTCCACTTATCGACATCGCATGCTCCAATTGTTAAAGATTGTTATTAAAGTGTAAAAGAGAAATTCTGTCACGCATTAAAAGGGCGATATGAGTGAGATCGCCCTTTTTTGCTATGCTATTATAAAAGAGCCGCACTCCAACTCTTTATTTTTCCCAGTAGTTTTGCAGACCAAGCTCTTTCAAAACCGCTTCGGAATAACTTTTGTCAAACAAAGTATCAAGATTAAATTTTCTCCTGATAATGCCGTGCGCCAAAGCAAAGTCCTCGATTTCAAGATATTTTTTCTCGACACTTGCTGTGATCTGTGGGTTATACTTCTTTTTCAGATCCTGATCTGCGATATCATCTTTCGAATTTTTATATGAAGAGCCGGTTTTAAGGCCTAAAATCAGCTGTTTCTCCCGATTCTGCTCCTGAGAGGCCCAATACTGTCCTTTTATGAACACCTTGACCACTCTCTTGGTAATCTCAGGATACTTTTTAGCAAAACTCTCTGAAACAAGCAGACCACCCGGGCTGGATTGATATTGAGGGGCTTTACGAGTGTCGTAGAGCAATTTTGCTATTCCCTGATCAACAACAGGACGGTCAGCACTGCTGGCGATAGCATCAACACCGTTCGTTGCCAAAGCATTATTGGCATCACCAGCGTTCAAATTCACCAGCTTCACATCCTTCTCCTTCAAGCCAACACCATCAAGAATTCTGTCGAGACCGAGATGGATATAGGTGCCTTTATTAACACCTATTCTCTTCCCTTTAAGATCTTTGAGCGTTTTAATGCCAGAAGCTGGATTGACCTGGATGTAGGTATTGCTTCCTCCTCCAGAGGCAAGAATGTATTTAACCTTCAACCCTCCAGACTTTCCAACGACAACAACCAGATCACCAACGCTACCAAAATCATCGAGGCCTGAGGCAATTGCTTCATTAACAGCCGGTCCCGCACCGGTGAAATAGGATAGTTCAATCTTTATCCCATCCTTTGCAAACTCCTTTTCCAGCAGCCCATACTCATTGACATACCCCAACGGACCTGATGTATAGGGCTTTCCATAAGCATTGCCAACCAAGCCAAACCGTATGACGCTTGGTTTATCGGAAGCCTGGGCTGAAACGCTCATAAACAGCAGGCTCACTATGGGTAAAAGTTTTATCCAATGTTTCATTTTTTCTCCTTTTAAGTTTTTTTTCAATCAATTAGAATCCATACTGGAATTGCAGAATGAAATCATTCTCTTTTACTTTTGTGAGTTTATTATCACTTACCGTATAGTTCATCTGGAGTTTCGTTGTTTGAGCAAAGAAAAAGTTGAACCCGGCAGTAAGTACCGTTGTGTCATTACCTGCCACTGCCGTATTAGGATCCCAATGATCAAAACGAAGAAAAGGCTGGTAAGTCTTAGGCCACCAGTCGTCTGAACGAGACTGGGAGCGATAATCTTTTTGAAACTGCTCACCCCATTCATAGAACAGAGTCAGGGTATATCCACTGCTTTGGGTTGTTGTCGTAACAGCTGTAGCATAAGAGTTGCTTGCGGAAAGAGCCTGCTCATCTCTGCCTACAACATATTCTGCAGTAAACCCTATTGGGGAGGCAACATACGAGATATCTCCACCGTAGCGTACCTTTGAGGCTTTACCGATCCCACCAGAGATAAATTGTGTTGGATTACCTATCACGGCAAGATCCTGTTTGCCGGTGGAGAATGAGCTACCAATGGTCAAACCGCGAAAGTCAGAATTATATTCAACCGGTGCATTGAAATTTACCCTGGCCGCAAAGTCCTTACCACTATTGTTCTCAAGCTGGTTTGGACCTGTACCGTTAAAAACACCCAAAGCATATTCAATCGTTGGAGTACGAAGATTATATCCCAAATCGACGACAGGTAATAGATCACCCTTTAGCTGCACACCAATATCCCTTGCCGAGAGGTTAAGCCCGGTTGGACCAGAGAAGGTTGCAAGATTGATCGCGGGCTGTTTGTCTTCAGTTGCCTGAGGCTCAACACCAAACGGCCTTTTCTGTTGTCCAAGCTGGATATACAAATAAGGCTGATCAATACTCAAAGAGGGCAAAATAGAATACTTAATATATGCATCAGTTGGCTGGAAGGTAGCAGCAGCAATTGACGTGGTATAAGTAGAGCCTGTCGTCGTTTTAGTTGGATTAACATTCCCTGCGGCAGAGAGGCCTACGGCATAATCAATATTTTTACCCTCTTCATAATCTTTTTTCAAATTTCCCGAAAGAGAAAGAATCGCAGAATTGAAACTAAAACCCGGAGTGAGGTTATATGGTGTCGTATTCTGCCATGTTGTTGCAGAATAACGATTCTGCAGGGTGCCTCCGATCAACAGCGCACGGTTGGTATTGGCGATCGTCCTGGTAAGCTGGCGAGTCAACTGATCATTCAAAACAGCTATCTCAGACCTGACACCCTGAAGCTCGGATCTCGTTATCGGCGTCTCGTCTTCTTTCGTCGAAGCGGTGTTTGCAGGGGCCTCAGGATCGACGGCATCTCCAGGTGCTGCCACTTCTGGCGCTGTCACCTCTGGCGATTCCACTTCTGGTGTCGGGGCTGCATAAAGATTAGGAATACCAATCAGTAACCCTCCGAGAACAAGCATTGTCAACTTTATTTTACTCATACTTTATCCTTTGTATTGTTTCAATTGAATATTGGGTGAGAATTTTCTCAAAAAAAAAGCCGATTCCTTGACAAAAAGAATCGACATCCATAAAACCGTTATTTGTACACTACAAATTAATTCTGGATGAAATTTTTTATCTCTTCATAACATCGCTGGCAACAACAACAAGAGATATATGACTTTTTCTTACTCATATTTTTTTATTAACATTTCACTTGATTAATAATTTCATTTAAAACAAAAAAAATAAAAGCCGACTTTATTAACATAAAAAATCGGCTTTTTTATAACACTTGCTTTTACCAACAAGGACTACCTTTCGCCATAAGATTTCATGTAATAATGCTCTTGCAAACAACAACATATATTTGATCTTAAATAATATTTCATAATAAGTTGATTACATTTTGCAGAAATTAAAAAATACCCGAAAGATAGTATACAATAAACAAGCTTCAAGATATTTTATATTGCATATTAGAAATAACCTCTGTTAATTTTAAGCCTTTAAATATCGGCAATAACCTAATCTTTGTAAATCCCGATTTAACGGGATATTGCATACCATAAATAGGTTAACTAATCAAGCCTGATTACCGTTTATGCGGCTTCCTCTTGAACCGATTCCGATTTTATCCTGATCATCTCCACAAATGCCTCCACCCTTGTTTTCATTGCTTCATAATCGGATCCGGCATATTCTGTATGAATCTCCAGCAGTGGAATGCCGGACTTGGCTAGTACATTTTTAGTCTCCTTGGCCTTAAAGGTAAACGGATCACAGTAGCGAAGAGTGTGGTAGATGACACCTTGAGCCTTAGACTGGCTCAAAAGCTCATGCAGCTTTTTCAATCGCCGATCGCTTTCCAGATTGAGGTATGGCAAGGCAGCGTGGGGTGTACGATTCAAGTAGCCAAGGGCAACTCCTGCAGGCGAGATCTCTTTGATATCAAGGTCAAGATGCGGAAGAATCCCTGACCAGAGATCATCTCCAACAATCCGTCCTCCTACTGAGTTAATGATGCTGATCAGTTTACGGTCTCCCCGAGGAATCAAACTGCCTGAAATAAAGATTCTGCTGTCGCCATCATCTGATTCTATAACCGGATTGTGATGACGTTCCTTCAGCTCTGCAAGTGTCTGATGCAGTAAAGAGAGGTACTCATGTTTGTCAAGCAGCTCACCAGCCTGGATAAGATCGTACACCTCTTCCCATGAGATCACATTATCTTTTGCTGCCTGAAAGGTATAGATGCTTTTCAGAGTCTTGCGGATGTCGTTATATAATGCAACTGATTCAGCCAACCGGGCAGGATCAAGAGCTATCCCGGCCCGCTCTTCGAGCAGACGGGTAAATTCATTGGCCTCATGAACAAAGTATGTCTTGGCATCATCTTCGGCAAAGTTGCGAGGCACAGCGAGAACAACTACATCTTTTTTGAAAAAGTACTCGATAACTTCAGCCGCCCGATAGTTCTGCAGGCAGGTGGCATCAAAAGCCAAAAAATCAGTTTGCTGAATATAGGGATCCTCATTTTCAGCAAAAGCTCCAACAATTTCACGAATAAACACACAGGTCTTGCTGGAAGCGTATCTCGCGCCAACTTCTACAAGTCGGTCATCTCCTCCAACTGCAATTCTTACCGGTATGAACCCAAGAGCATGGATAATTTCCTCAGGAACATTATAGCCCGTCCAACCCACTACCTTCTGACCTTTTTTGCGAGCTTCCCTCAACTCCTCAGGACGTTCTTCAAGGCGTTTTCTAACTATTTCCAGTGTCTTGATAGACATAATGCAGTTCCTCTCTGTTTTAGATTAGTAGTGATAGTTTCAATCTTAGAGCATTTCAATGAAAGCATTGACACGATTCTGTTCCTGCTCGTCCCGCAATCCATGAAGGTCGCGTTCATGGATATAGGTCGGTATCCCAGTCTCTCGTTTGATGAAGTCAACAATTGGCCGGGAGATAGCTGCCTGGGTATTGCAGCCCCAGTTATGAATAAAAATAACACCGTCTGCTCTGGATTTTTTGATTTGCTCAATCGTCCATTGCGCTCTTTTTTCAATGCTTTGTTCGTATGGGTACTCAAGAGTGGCTTTGGCAAGGTTGTAATAGGGATCACCCTCTTCTTCCACAATCGAGGTGCAATGGCTCCATTGATCATCCTTCCCAACCACAATGGCCCCGGCATCTTCACTTCTGGATTCGTTTATACCTACACAAGAGCCAAGAATGAATAACCTTTTTGGATTATCAGTGACGGCATGTCCTTTGACTCCATTTTTTACTCGCTCAGCAATAATATTTTTTGCCTCTTTAAGGACGCTTAAGGATGCCTGAACGTCGCCATGCATGTCGAGATTGGCGAGTGCCACAAGAGAGTTTCTATCATCACTGTTGGTTGGAGGAATATCTGTTGACCACCACAAGTCTGCCAGTTCATTTCCAAGCCTTCGCCCTTCGTTGTGCAACTTTATTGCCCTCAACAGGTCATATTCTGTGGTAGTTTTCCCTCTGACTTCGTCCAAAGTTTTAACTAATTTTCTCAGATTCTGTGCAAAATACTCTATAGCCCAAGGTTTATCGGCCTGATGCCGCATAGGGTAATCAACATTGATCAGTTTTACATCTTTATTGGGGCCATGCCGATGAGCTTCGACTCCATAGGAAACATCTGAACAGCGAAGAACCGTATAGGGAGCAATAACATCGATAGGCAAATCCCCGACTTGAACATGCTCATACCCCCCTGTTTGACAGGCCTCAAAACTCATATCGTGAAAGGCACTCTCTTTCGATTGTTTGCGCCTCAGAACAGATTTATAGATATCATTACCATGCTCCCTGCCATGGTACCATTGGCCAACAAGAAAAGGTCTGAGTGCAATAGTGTCTGCAGCAGTATAAGGGTCAACCGCTTGTCCGCCCTGAATAAACGCAATGGTTTTCCCACTCTCTTTTGCCTTTTCCATACGCGCACTAAACGTCAGACTTAAATAGTGGGTCTTCAGAGAAGTAGATAATGTTTCATCCCTGCTGTCACGATTACCTTGAGAAAGATTAATTTCATAGGTGCCTGGATATTTCACAGGACCTTCGACGGTCAAATAGTCCCAAATCTCTTCGGGGGTTACAACACTTCCATCGTTAAACGTAATGTTATCACTCTCCAGAAACTTATCCTTATTTTCTTCTGAATATCTGAATAGTTTTTTACCCATTTGCGCGCCCCTCCCTGATAAATGTTTTTGTCATTTTAATTCTCAATCTTATAGCATTTCAATGAACGCATTGACGCGATTCTGTTCCTGCTCATCCCGTAATCCGTGAAGATCGCGTTCATGGATATAGGTCGGTATCCCTGTCTCCCGTTTAATGATGTCGACTATTGGCCGGGAGATAGCTGCCTGGGTATTGCAGCCCCAGTTATGAATAAAAATAACGCCATCTGCCCTGGATTTTTTGATCTGTTCAATCGTCCATTGCGCTCTTTTTTCTATACCCTGCTCGTAGGGATATTCAAGAGTGGTCTTTGCAAGATTGTAATATGGATCACCCTCTTCTTCAACCAGTGATGAGCAATGGCTCCACTGATCATCGCGACCAACAACAATCGCACCGGCATCCTCACTTCTGGAACCATTTATGCCTACACATGAACCAAGAATGAACAATCGTTTGGGATTATCAATAACGGCATGTCCTTTAACTCCATTCTTGACCCGTTCAGCAATAAATTTTTTAGCCTCTTTGAGGACGCTTAACGATGCTTGAACATCCCCATGAGTCTCCAGATTTCCAAGCGAAACAAGTGAAGCCCTGTCATCGCTGTTTGTTGGTGGAATATCTGCAGACCACCACAATTCTGCCAATTCAGTGCCGAGTCTTCGCCCTTCGTTGTGCAACTTTATTGCCTGCAACAAGTCACCTTCAGTGGTTGTTCTTCCTGTGACTTCATCAAGTGTTTGAACCAATCTTCTTAAATTTTTGGCAAAATACTCTATAGCCCAAGGCTTGTCTGCCTGATTCCGCAAAGGGAAATCAACATTCAACAGTTTAACATCTTTGTTGGGGCCATGTCGGTGGGCCTCAACCCCATAGGAAACATCTGAACAGCGAAGAACCGTATAGGGAGCAATAACGTCAATTCGTAAATTGCCAGCTTGAACATGCTCATACCCGCCTGTTTGACAGGCTTCAAAACTCATATCGTGAAAGGCTTTTTCTTTCGATTTTTTCCGTCTTAAATTCTCCTTGTTAATATCGTTTCCGTACTCAAGACCGTTGTTCCATTGGTTAACAAGACCAGGCCTCAGTGCAATTGTATCTGCTGCGGTATAGGGGTCGACCGCTTGTCCGCCTTGGATAAAGGCAATACTTTTGCCATTGTCTTTTGCCCTCTCCATCCGCGCACTAAAGGTTAGACCAAGATAGCGGGTCTTCAGTGAGGTAGGCAGTGTCTCATCCCGGCTACCACGATTACCTTGATAAAGATTAATTTCAAAGGCACTCGGGTATTTCACAGGAGCTTCAACAGTCAAATAGTGCCAAATTTCTTCTGGCGTTACAACACTCCCGTCATTAAACGTGATGTTCTCACTATCAAGAAACCTCTCCTTGTTTTCTTCTGAATATCTGAATAACTGCTTTCCCATGAATGTATTCCTTCTTGAGGAGTGTGTTTATAAAGGCTGTTCATAAATTCGGCCGTCTCACTGCTTCAACATCTCTTTGTCTTTTCAACGGCTTTATGCCCAGAGCCCCTCTTTTTTTGAGAAGTTACGAGCAATAACGGCAGCACCGAGGGCGCCGATAAGCTGTGGATCAATTTCCGGTTTGACAATAGTGACTTTCAATGCCTGTTCGATAGCAGCTTTCATACCACTGTTCTTTGCCACTCCTCCTGAAAAAAAGACATCGCTTTCAATACCAACTCTGGAGAACAGCCCTGCAATTCGGTTGGCGATGGAGTGGTGAATACCGTTCAGAATATTTTCAGGCTTTTCGCCTCTCGCTACCAGAGAGATCGTCTCTGACTCTGCAAATACCGTGCAGGTGCTGCTCATTGGCACAGTATCGGTGGCAGACAGGGCGATGGCACCAAGATCCTCAAGCTTAACCTTAAAAACACCCGCCATCACCTCAAGAAAACGTCCGGTACCTGCTGCGCATTTATCATTCATGGCAAAATCAACGACCGCTCCATCCTGGTCTATCCGAATGGCTTTGCAATCCTGACCGCCCATATCAATGATCGTACGTACGGAAGGGTGAAGATAGTTGGTACCTTTGGCATGGCAGGTAATTTCCGTAACCGCCTTGTTGGCGTAGGGAGCAGAAACCCTTCCGTAACCGGTTCCTACGATATAGGTCAGATCTTCCTTTTGCAGTCCAGCTGTTTCCAATGCGAGGTTCAAGGCATTCAAACCGCTTTCAACAGAGTTTACTCCACTCGGTACCAGTCCGGTTGCAAATATTTCACCATCTTTCAGAATCACTGATTTTGCTGCAAGCGAACCCACATCAACTCCAGCAAAATAATTCCCACTTATCGACATCAAATACTCCAGTTTGCTATATTATTAAAATTGATCTTGAACAAAAATTTTACCACAACACTGTTTTTTTTCTGAAATACAAAAAGCCACCACTCTGACAAAACCTATCAGTTTTCCTATAGACTTTTTATTATTATTACATACTCTCTATGGAGAGTAAAAACCTTGGGGGATTATGGCTTTTTTGCTGGTAACGACAACTCTGGTATAGTCGTCTTATCCTATAATCTGGGGAAATATGTATTTGCACTACTAACGCTTTGCACCAGCATCAGCGTTTAATCAAAATAGATATATTCTCTACGAGTAATCCCTTAAGCTCAGCTGAGATATTTCTTCTTTCAACCTTATTCTTTAAAATGAAAAATAAAAGAGAGGCTTCAAATCCCGTTTAAGAGGTATATTGACTCCCATAAATAGGTTATGACAAAGTACCGGTAAAAGATCAGAACTATGTTTACTGGAATAGTAAAATACCAAGGAAAGAACCATTTAGGGTTCAATAAACTGTGGTGAATGCTCTTTCCGACCATGAAGTATTACTCCAAAAGCAAGATAGATTGGTATGAAAACCAGAAATACGGACCACGTTCCCAAAAAGTCTCCCGCCAATCCACCTATTACCGGACCAATAACAATCCCCAACATTGTAAACAGTGAAAAGAGAGCTGCTGTTTTCCCTTTTTCAGCATTTGCATGAGCAACACGGGTGACATTGACAAGATTGAACATACCGAGTCCAATTCCGATAAGTATTGTCCCTGCCAAAAGAAATACGGAATGCCAGAAACACGAGAGCAGTGACAATCCTGTAACCACAATAGCTATACTTATAAAATAGAAGCGGTGTTCTCCGAGTTTCTCCAATACCCTTCCAAGCGTAAAGAGTGTTACAATAAAAATCAACCCTTCAATTGAAACAAAAAGAGAGGCGGTAGGTGCCGTGAAATGAAATATTCGAATGGCAATAACAACGATGAATGCATTGAAACAGGAAAATGTTGCCAATGCCAACGCTTCAGCAACAGAAGCCTCGATCAGGTTCCGATCCTTAAAAAACTCTTTAAAATGGGAAAGTCTTTCGCCAAGGGGAACGCTTTCTGAATGGGCACGTTCAGGAAAAATTGCAGTAATCCCAAAAATGAGCAGAAAAATTAAACCGCTTACAACATAAAAGGTAATTTCGAACCCCCAGTATTTACTGAGAGATGCTCCAAACAATGGGCCGAGAAAAACAAGACCAAATGAATGTGAACCCCTTTGCCATCCCGCCTTGCCACTGCCAACCTTTCTCACAAACTCAAGAAAGACACTGGTCATGGGAATAAACCTGAACGCAGTAAAAAGACTGAGAACAGCGACAGCAATTATTAGAGAACTGGAGGATCGTGCAAACGGGAAAAGAAGGTAGATTAATGCACTTATAACAGTACCAAATAAAAACACTTTCCTTGGGCCAACATAATCAACCAAAAAACCAATTGGCAAAACAGTGAGAAGCAAACCAACACCCTGCACTCCACCGATCAACCCAATTTGAGAAGCAGTCGCTCCAAGCTTGACTGCATAAAGAGTTAAAGCCATCTGCGCAACACCCATACCCATACCGCTAACTACAGAGAACAAAATAAACTGTAAAAGCAGTTTATTTTGAAGAATCGTTGCTTTCATTTTTTAACAATTTTATTCATGTGCTGTTTTTCCTTTTTATTATCAAATTGTGACGATGAGTTATTACCGCTATATTTGTTTAGCCATTGCTGTTCACTCGTGCAGTGTCGGGGTTTCTTGTCGGAAAGAGATAAATGTAATAAGTCCAATGAAAAGAACTGTTGATAACGCAGCTGTCGATGCACCAAAATAAAAGGTTGCCGCTGGAGATACCCTATCCCAGAGAAGCCCACCAATCAAGCTGGCAGGCAGCGCAACTAACCCTATTGCAGTTGCATAGACACCAAACGCGGTTGCCTTGAAATCCGGAGGAATAATTGTGGCAAGAAACGCCTTCTGTATCCCCTCGGTTAATCCCATGAACAATCCATATAACGCAAATAAGATCCATATTTCCGTACTGCTTCGGGCAATTGCAAAACCATAGTAGAGTGCTGTAAACAATATGAATCCAAGGAGAATAAGTCGTTTTTTGCCGAATTTATCCGCAACTATACCCGCCGGTATCGCTGAGAGAGAGTAAATCAGATTAAACATCAGATAGACCACAGGAATAACCATTGTCGGAATACCAAGCTGAGAAGCCCGCAAGATCAGAAAGACGTCACTGGAGTTCCCAAGGGCGAAGAGAGTGGCAATCAGAATAAAAAACCTGACCTTTCCATCGAAATGCTTGAAAGTGAGCCGTGGACGCTCAACTGTAGTTTTGGGTGACTGTTGTTTCTCTTTGATAAAGGCAACAATGATCAATACGGCAATAATGCCAGGTATCATGGAGCTGAAAAAAACCACTTTGAAGTTGTTATAACGCTGAAGAAGTATGAGCGCTATAGCTGGACCAATAACTGCCCCCATAGTGTCCATCGACCGATGAAAACTGAAAGAGCGGGCAAGATTGCTTTTTTCAGAAGATTCAGCGATGATTGCATCCCGTGGTGCAGTGCGGATTCCTTTCCCAAGGCGATCAACGAAGCGAGATGAAAGTACCTGCTGCCATGAACCTGCCAAAACCAATATTGGACGGCTAAGGGTTGAAATAGCATAGCCTGCCAGCATAAGGCCCTTGCGCTTGCCGATCCGGTCTGAAATCCAACCAGAAAATGCCTTAAGCAGGCTTGCTGTTGATTCAGCAATTCCCTCGATGAGACCAATGGTGGATTTATTAACTCCGAGTACGCTCGCAAGAAACATCGGCACCAGAGGATAGATCATCTCCGAGCTGACATCCATAAAAAAGCTGACCAGGCCAGCAAAAAAAACGTTCCTGCTGAACCCGAATAATTTCCTTTCTTCAGGCATAAAGAGGTTTTTCAGGTTTCGGGTTTGCTTTTTTCATCAACCAGCGGCGAAGATGCGTTATTGGAGCACGCTCCCAGCGTTATTGCTGTCAGGAGCAATAACGCGGATGTTATCCATTGAATGGAACTATGTAGTGACACACTCACTGGGGAAACCTCCACCGTGGCAACCTATCCCCTTCGTTTTCTCCTGCGAATATGCGGAAGATATCGTGAATTGGCCCGCTCCGATTTATGGTATTGAAGAGATCCCTTGTGGTGAATCCATACTGCTTGTAAATGGTGGCAATTTTTTGGGCAAGATCAAAGTGCCAGCCGGTTTCCGGTGTGCGATGGCCTTCAAGCGCCGAACCGACCGTTGGCTGCCAGACACTGGCAAAACATAGTGCTCCTTTCGAGGCAAAAAATTCAATCCCTTCGAGCGTTGAATCTTTCGGCTCAAGCCCCCCGACTATATTGGAACGAACATTTCCCTTGCCAAAAACTTCAGCGGCATAGACAATGGCGTCAACCCAATGTTCCCAACCCCCGTTGCGCTTGTCTTTACCCGGACAGATGGCCTTGAATATGTTTTTGTCCCATATCTCAATGTCAATAGCGACACTGGAGTAGCCTGCCTCTTTGTACTTGTCGATCACCTTCAGGTCTAGCGGAGCGCCAATGACTGCGGTACCAACAATGTTATCCAAACCAGTCCGCTCTTTGATTTCATCTGCTACATCAAGATAGTATTCCACTTCCCGACGTTCAGGAACAAATCCGCCTGTGAGATTAAGATGCCCGGCAAAACCTGCTGAACGTGCAAGCACATAAGCCTCACCGACTTGTTGAGGGGTTTTGATAAATATTTCACGGTGCTTCAGGCCCGCAGTGGTATTGATATTGCAGAAGAGGCAGTCTTCCCCCTTGTCTTGTAATGAGCATTCAACACTGTAGCAGACAGAAAAACTCCCCTCAGTAAAAAGAGTGGCAATTTGATTAAAGGTATGACCAGTGCTCAGTTTGTAATCGACCAGGGGAGTTCTCTCAAAAAAATTAACTGCACCAACTCTTTCCTGGCTTCTGAAAAGAACAGGTTTACCACTCTCCTCTTTCAGTCGATACTGCGACCTGGGATCCCAGCGGAAGGGAAAAAAAAGACCGTGAGGAAGATAAAACCCATGGGGAAGCAAGCAGTCAGAATCAAGAATTTTATTCATCCCTACATGCTGTTGCTCCAGATAGTCTGTACCAATCCCGAATTTTCTGAGATCAACCGGATCAAAACTGACACCTTCAATACCAAGATCAATCTTTAATTCCACCTCTTTCAAAAGCGTTTCCCTGGCAGAATCTGTTGCCGCTTCAGCTTCTAAAAACTCTACATTTACATCACCCAGCGTTGAAGTCATAATGTTTCACCCTCAGTTTATAGTATGTGTATTAGTGAGTTATAGCATTTCAATGAAGGCACTGACACGATTGTGTTCCTGTTCGTGCTGTAACCCAAATTCGCTCTCATGAATATAGGTAGGTATGCCGGTTTCGCGCTTGATGACATCGACAACCGCTCTTGAAATCGAGGCCTGAGTATTGCAACCCCATCTATGGATAAAAATAACCCCCTCAGCCCTTGACTTTTTGATTTGGTCGATCGTCCAGCGAGCCCTTTCTTCGATACCCTGTTCATAGGGATAGTTCAGTGTGGCTTTGGCAAGATTATAAAAGGGATCACCCTCTTCATCGACAAGAGCGTTAACGGTACTCCACCCATCATCCTTGCCAACAATTATTGCGCCATCGGCTTCACTTCTGGCATTGTTTACCCAGACACAGGAACCAAGAACAAACAATCTCTTAGGATTATCAGCAAGACCGGGTCCCTTTACACCATTTTCAACGCGCTCAGCCAGAAACTTTTTTGCCTCTTTAAGAACGCTCAGAGATGCCTGAGTATCCCCATATTCAAGATGCCCAAGCGAGGAAAGTGTTTGACGATCGTCACTATTTGTTGGAGGAATATCTGCCGACCACCAGAGGTCAGACAATTCGATAGATAAACGCCGGCCTTCGTTATGAAGCTTGATCGCCTTCAATAAATCCTCTTCAGTTGTGGTTCTTCCTGTTGTTTCATCAAGAAGCCCTACCAACTTGCGCAGGTTTTTTGAAAAATATTCAATCGCCCACGGCTTGTCGGCCTGATTGCGCAAGGGAAAATCTACATTATAGAGTTTGACATTCTGATTGGGGCCATGGCGGTGAGCCTCAACACCGTAAGAGACATCTGAACAGCGCAGAGTGGTATACGGAGCGACAATATCTACACGAAGGTTCCCCTCTTGTATATGCTCATAACCTGCGGTCTGGCAAGCCTCGAAGGTCATATCATGGTATGATTTTTCTTTCTTTTCCTTCCTGATCTGGGCATTTTCGTTGATATTTTTTCCATGATGTCTTCCATGGTTCCAGTTACCAACATTAAATGGCCTCAGGGCAATCGTATCGGCTGCAGTGTAAGGGTCAATCGTCTGCCCTCCCTGAATAAACGCAATACTTTTACCGTTATCCTTTGCCTTTTCCATGCGATCACTCAGCGTAAGAGCCAAATATTGCGTTTTGAGTAGAGTCGGAAAGGTCTCATCCCTGATTGCTCGCGAACCCTGATTGATGTTGATTTCAAACGCATGCGGATATTTTTCCGGACCCTCTTCAGTCAGATAGTGCCAAACTTCTTCAGGAGTTGCGACAGACCCATCACTGAACGTTATGTCATCACTTGTCAGAAACTTTTCCTTGTTTGCCTCCGAATATCTGAAAAGCTTTTTGCTCATACTTTCTCCTTAAATTGTTTTGAATTAGATCCTGATATATGTAACAAGTGGCTAAGCGATATGACGTTCCTCCTGCCAAACCGTCGCTTTTTTTTCCAGGTAAACAAAAAAATAGTTGGTGCACAGTCCGATTGCAGCCATCGTAATGATAGCAGAATACAATCTGGCCGGTTGAAAGGTGTTCTGAGAATCAATAATCATAAAGCCCAGGCCAGCCGAAGCACCAATCATTTCGGCTGCTACAAGAAGTAAAATCGCACTTGCCCCGGCTAATCTGACTCCAGTCGCAAGGGAGGGGATGAGTGAGGGGATGACCACTTTCTGGAAGATCACCCAATCGCTTGCTGCCATTGAACGGGCACATTTAATCAAATAAGGATCAACATTGCGTACTCCGTTCACGGTGTTCAGAAGAATTGGCCAAACACATGCGTAACTGATAACAGCTACCTTTGAAAATTCACCAATTCCGAATACAAAAATAAATATTGGAAAAAGGGCAAAGGCCGAGGTTTGGCGAAAGAGTTGCAAAACTGGATCAAAAAACTTTGCAAACCCAGGATACCACCCAATACCGAGGCCCAGGGTGGTCCCTGCGAAAAAGGCAACAATAAAACCTAAGAGTGCGCGTTGAAGACTCACCGACGTGTGCTTTAACAACTCTCCAGAGAGTGACAACTGGATGAACATAACCATCACCTCCGATAAAGGAGGAAGAAAAGTTGACTTGATCAGACCGATTCTGGGAATAATCTCCCACAACATCAAAAACAAACTTATGGAAACAATTGATTCCCATTTCACGATATGCTTCATGTACTTTTTACCTGTTTAACCTGAATAGTGATTCCTGGAAACTGAATGTCCGCTGCTGGTAAGCATTAATCAACAACTGATCATTTTTTTGCATAAGGGTTAAGCTCATTGGTAAATACATCTGACGGCTTGACTTCACCCGGCTTGATCGCCCCGTTGCTTTCAAGAATGCTGATCCATTTTTTTATATCCTGCTCACTGACCATAAATTGCTTCGCTGGTAACAGTTCCGGCACCCGGGCAGCAATTCCCGTCCGCTTTTCAATAATTTTTTTAGCCTCATTTGTCCCTGCCACATCCGACTTTATAAAATCAACTGCGGCCAGAATGGCTTTGACAAAACTTCTAACAGCTTCAGGATTTTTTTGTATAAAATCATCACTGAAAGCCCACCCGCCTATCTGGTTAATTTTTAGAGCATCGAAGTCAGTAAGAATAACCTTGATACCACCTCTTTTCAAGATCAGTGATGTTGCAGGTTCAGTTATAGCTATGGCAGCTACATCACCCTGCCTCAATGCCTGTTCCTGCTGCCCAGCATCTCGAAGGGCAATAAATTCAACCTTATTAGGATCAAAACCCCTGTTTTTCAGATATTCAACCAATGGATACCAGGTAATGGTCTGCGGACTTGCAACTACCTTGTGACCGATAAGCTCTTCCGGCTTTTGATACGCTCCGTGTTCTAACACCAGATAACTTATAAGGGGTACTTTTTCAGTTGAGATTGCAGAAGGGATAACAATCTTGACTTTATTACCGGCTTTTCTGGCCTGAATCATGGCAGTACTTATCGAGGCTCCCGCATCATTCTGACCAGCAGCAACAGATACAATATTGGCAGGACCGTGCGCCTGTTTACCGGTCCACTGAATTTTGATCCCCTCCCGCTTGAAAAAGCCCTTTTCCTCAGCTACAAAAGCAAGCTCTGACAGTGTCTCAGGAAGACGAATCGTAACCTCCTTATTGTTATTGGCGTTACTCCCGCCATTTGACAATTTGGTAGTCGCTTTTTCGGTGCACCCACCTATAGTCACAGCTGTCAAAAACAACAAACCTACTGATATTCGTTGTCTAAGTATGCGAATCACTCTTCTGTTCATTGTAATAGTATTATTCAACCGTCAAGGTGATTAGAAAAAAATAAACCCGGGGCTCAGAGAACTGCGGATGGAAAAATAACCTCAGCTATATCTTGACAACCTGCATAGCTCTTTTCATTCACTGTATCACCATTCTGGAGTAATTTCCATACCTGGTGACGAATTCTGTTAAACTCGGCTGATGTTCGGATACCATGGCGTGGTCGAGGTAACGGAATGGACACGACCTCCTTGATTCGCCCAGGGTTAATAGTCATTACAGCAACACGGTCAGATAAAAAAACAGCTTCGTCAATACTGTGAGTTACAAACACAATAGTTTTTCCTGTTTTTTCCCAAATAAGAAGCAACTCATCCTGCAATGTCTCCCTGGTCTGAGCATCGACAGCGGCAAAAGGTTCATCCATCAAGAGCACTTCAGGATCATAAGCGAGGGCTCTGGCAATAGCTACTCGTTGCTTCATACCACCTGAAAGCTCATAAGGAAAACGGTCGGCAAATCCCTGTAATCCAACAAGATTGATATATTTATCACTAATAGCAGCACGCTCTTTTTTGGGAACACACTTGATTTCCAAACCCAGCTCAACGTTTTGCCGTACACTCCTCCAGGGGAACAGGGCATATCCCTGGAGAATAATCCCCCGATCCAGATCCGGTCCGACCATGAGCTTACCATCGATAAATATTTCACCGGACTTTACCGGAGCAAGACCGGCAAGCATATCAAGTAATGTTGATTTGCCACAACCACTTGGGCCGACAATGGTAAGGAATTCACCTTTTTTCACATTGAGGTTGACTCCTTTGATTGCGGTAAATTCCTTGGTTCTATTCCCTCCCCTTTTAACACGATAGACCCTATCGACATTTTTAATGATAATCTTGTCCACGTCCACGGTGCTCCGTTTTATATCGGGGTTATTTTGAAAACAAAACCATAGGCATACTATCGAAATAATTTCAACAGAAGATGTGCCATTACAACTCTATCTGAATTCTTAGTTTAGTCATATTATAATGACAAATAAATCCCTATTAAGCGGTAACTTGCATACCATAAACGAGCTAACCATTACTGAATACCGGTGCCCCCTAACCGCATTCCAGTTTACCCGCCACGCAATTCACGGACTCTCAACGGTACTCCAAGCGAGATAGCCAGAGCCCTGCAAGCATCTATGTCGACTCCAGGAAGATTCACCGCAGAGGCAATCACATGAGGAATATGTTTCTTTGCTTCAACAATAAATTCACATACCCCTTTGAATCCATCACGTCCAAACGGGGTATTACAAAATCGCATATAGGTAGCTGCATCGGGGGCATTGAGGCTTACAGAAATAGAGTCAACCAAGCCAACCAATTCCGGAATGATGTTGCGACCATGAACAAGATTGGCCTGACCATCTGTATTGATACGAATGGGATAGCTGTAGCGCCGTTTAAGTTCTTGTGCAATGCGCACTACCAGACTCAGTCTGATCAGCGATTCACCAAATCCGCAAAATACTATCTCACTGATTCCCTTTGGATAAGCAACAGCAATCATAACCTCCTCGAAAGAGGGTTCTGCCTTCAGGAATAAATCATTACCATGTAATTTGTACTTATCGAACTTCGGACAGAATATGCAGGTATTTGAACATCGGTTGGTAATGTTCAAGTACAGGGAGTTCCCGATTTTATATGCGAGAGTTGCCACATTTTTTTGTGGGAGCGACGATATGTTAGGGTCAGACATGAGGGGATCCTTAAAGAGAAAACTCTTGATAAATGGGCATCGTTAAACCAGAACTGCTGGAAATCCAACATTACTCATCGCATCTTTAAGCTGCTGTAACCCAAGGCGATCATCATCAAAACAGACCGTTACCGTTTTTAACAGCAGGTTCACCCTGACGCCCCGAACGTCGGCTATCTCTTCCAGAGCCATACCGACTCGCTCAGCACACTCTTTGGATTTAATGGTTGGAACTGACCATTCCACTTCAAGAAACTCCTTATAGTTACAGGTACAAGCCATAATTTTTCTCCATTTTATAATTCATTTTCAAGGACACATATCGCAGCATCGTCCTCCAGCAAAACTCTTTCCGGCTTTGGTGATTCCTCTTGATGGCTGACAGACATTCTCCAGTAAAATCCTTTTTTCGCCAATAGCTCAGCATGGGTACCTCGCTCGGTAACTTCGCCATGATTGATGACAAGAATCTTATCTGCGCCACGAATGGTACTCAGCCGATGTGCAATAACAAAGCTGGTACGTCCCTCCATCAGGCGGTGCATAGCCTCCTGAATATGCCTCTCCGTTCGAGTATCCACACTGCTTGTTGCCTCATCAAGAATAAGGATTGCCGGATCGGCCAGGATTGCTCTTGCTATAGCAAGCATTTGCCGCTGACCATGGCTTAAATTACTTCCACGCTCTGTAAGAAGGGTATCGTATCCATTCGGCAAGAGATGAATAAAGGTATCAGCGTTCGAAAGGCGAGCAGCCTCAACAATCTCTTCATCGTTAGCATCAAGTCGTCCGTAACGAATGTTTTCTTTCACTGTTCCAGAAAAGAGAAAGGTATCTTGAAGCACAATACCAAGCTGTTGGCGCAGTTCAACCTTCGGAATATCACGGATATCTCGCCCATCAATCTGAATTTTGCCACTGTCGGTTTCGTAAAAGCGGGTCAATAGATTTACAATGGTGGTTTTTCCTGCGCCGGTTGGCCCAATCAACGCTATCGTCTGGCCCGGGCGAGCATGAAGAGTAACTTCTTTCAAAACGGGAACATCCTTCTGATAGGAGAATGAAACGCAGTCAAAAAGAACATCTCCTTGAATTTTTTGAACCAGATCAACATGGTGTGCATCTACCTCTGGAGTTTCGTCTATAATATCAAAAACCCGCTCTGCACCTGCCATAGCTGACTGAAGCATATTGTAAAGAATTGCAATTTCATTCATAGGCCGTCCAAACTGACGGGTATAACTGATAAACATGGCTATGACGCCAACCGTCGTCATGCCAAAAACAGCCATATAGCCTCCGACGCCAGCCACAATAGCATAGGCGGTGTTGTGAATGGTATTCATCATCGGACCAGTTAAACCACTATAGCTCTGTGCCCTGATACCAGAATGACGAAAATCTTCATTGACCACATCAAACTGAGTGGTAAATGCCTTTTCCTGACCGTAGGCTTTAACGACTTTCTGCACCCCGATAGTCTCTTCCATAAATCCGTAAAGACGCCCCAAAGCAGCCTGCTGAACACGAAACCTGATGCGCGTTTTTGCGGCCAGCCACCGATTACCAAGAATCGTCAACAGTGATATGGTAACGACACTCACAGCTGCCAAACGAGGATTGATAAAGAACATTGCAATTGCTACTCCAACTGTACTCAATGAACCCGAAACAATCTGCGCTACGCAATTACTTAAAACCTGGTTGATATTTTCCACATCAGAGGTCAAGCGACTCATCAGCTCACCATGACTACGCCTGTCAAAAAAATTGAGCGGCATATGCAGCAACGTGCTGAAAAGATCAGCACGCAGATCCCGCATTGTACGCTGAGCTGCGCCTGCCATCACATAACTTTGAAGCAGATAGAGCGACCCACTGGAGAGATAAACAAGGAGCATCAACACAAGAATTTGTAACAGGCCATTCAAGTTGCGGGTAATAATGTGACCATCAATAACTCTACCGAGCAGAAACGGCCCTATGAGATCCAGGCAAACCGTACCGACAACCATTATGGCAGTAAAAATCAGTGCGATTTTCTGTCGACGAAGATAAAACCAGACACGAAGAAGCGTTTCAAACGTTTTTTGAGGACGCTGCACTTCACTATAGGTTTGGGCGTTTCCAATTCGCCCCATAAGGGGTGGTGCCGACTGCTGTTTTTCCTGAAAATTAGTTGCCACTATAGGTTATTACTCCATTTTCGGTCTGTGAATCATAAATCTCCCGGTATACTTCGCAAGCATCAAGAAGCTCATAGTGGGTTCCCTGAGCAATGATTTCTCCGTTATCCAGCACAAGAATTTTGTCGGCATTCAACACTGAACTGATGCGTTGAGCCACAATGAACCTTGTTTGCCGGTAACTGTTAAGTCCAAGTACCTCCTGGATGAGTCCTTCAGTATGCACATCGACCGCACTGGTACTGTCATCAAGAATCAGCACTGATGGCTGCACAAGCAATGCCCGGGCAATAGCAAGACGTTGCTTCTGACCACCTGAAAGGTTCACCCCGCGTTGCCCCACAAGCGCTTCGTATCCGTCGGGAAGCTTGCTAATAAACTCATCGGCCTGGGCATTTCTTGCTGCAGTTGATAATTTTTCGAACGACGCATCGGGCTCCCCCAGACGGATATTATTTTTTATTGACGTACTGAAAAGAATTGACTCCTGCAGAGCAATACCGACATGACGACGAAGTTCTTCTTCTGGAATCTTGCGCACATCCACACCATCCAGAGTCACACTACCCTGGCAAACATCATAAAAACGTGGAATCAGCTGCACCAGTGTTGACTTACCAGAACCCGTTGCACCAAGGATAGCAACCGTCTGACCCGGCTCAGCCTCAAAGCTGATATTCTTCAACACCAGATCAGGATTGGCTGGAGAATAATTAAAGCTCACATTATCAAACACCACCTTTCCTGATGGCCGAGAAGCAAACTTTATCTCATGACCTGGGCTCATTAATATCGGTTCACTTTCGAGGAGTTCAAGAACCCGCTTTGCCGATGCCTGGGCAGTTGAAATCTGTATTGTCAACGTGCTGAACATCATCAAGGTAATAACAGCCTGTCCGAGATAATTGATGAACGCTACCAGCTCACCAACACGCATTCCAGCCATTTGAACCTCTCCTGCCCCTATCCATAGAGCAGCTACAACTCCAACATTCAAGGTCAACATCATGACCGGCGTAGTCCTTGAACTCATCCGAACAGCATCCGTCATACGCTGAACCAGTATATTGTTCGCGAGGGCAAACCGGCGAGATTCATACTCGGTACGAGCAAATGCCTTGACAACACGAACACCAGCGAGATTCTCCTGCATCACAGTATTTACGCCATCCAACCCTTCCTGCACCTGGCGATAGAGTGGAAAGGTCTTACGGATGATCATTATCAGCGCTATAGTCAACGCGGGCAATATGACAATAAAAATCAACCCAAGCCTTGGGCTGATTACAGCCGCCATCACCAAACTACCAAGCATGAGAAGAGGCATTCGCACCATACCTCGCATCATCATCATAACCATCTCTTGAATCTTGTTAACATCGCTGGTCAAACGGGTAATGAGCGCTCCAGTTTCAAGATTGTCGAGATTCCCAAACGAAAGAGATTGCACCTTGCGAAACAGTGCTGCGCGCAAATCTCCACCAAGCCCATAAGCTGCACGAACGGCAAAATATCCACAACCCAAACCGCTAAGCCCCGCAAGAGCCATAAAACAGAGCATCAATGATGCTGTACCCAAAACCACTTGAGTATCAGAACGAGCAACACCATAATCAATAATACGTTGTATCAAGCGAGGCTGCATCAGGTCGAGCACAACTTCGCACAACATCAATACTGGCGCCATAACGGCAAAACGCCAATGCGGCCTCAAGAATTGTAATAACTTCAGTAAGGCTTGCATGAACTCTTCTTTGATTTAGAAATATATTTACCATGATTAGTGGCGTCGTAGGGCTTCACTCTTCTATTATTTTTTGTACTGCGGATTAAATGTATTCGTATAAATATCGGAAGGCTTGATTTGAGCTGGCTTCAATAGTCCATCCTCAGTAAACTTGTCAATCCAGAACTGAATATCCCTGTCGGTAATAAATTGATTTTGTGGTGACCAGCGAGTGCCTCGATAATAGTTTGCCACAGCAGGATTTCCCCCTTTTGCTCCAGATATTTCAGCATAGACCTTTCGTACACGATCAGGATTTTTCTGATACTCTTCCCATACGATGTGCCGCGCTCCATCAACTGCTCTCAAATAGCGCAGGACGGCATCCGGATGTTCCCTGATGAACTTTTCCAAAAAACCTTCGCCAGTGGTCAGCAAATTCAGATTACCTCGAGTTTCGAAACTGCTTGTGCCTGGAATCCTTCTCACGCTTCCGTGTTCCAGAGTGCGTTCGAATTGGGTACCTCCGCTGGTAGTCCATGCAATGGCATCAACCTGTCGACTCCGGAGAACCTGCTCCTGATTTTCAGCAGGTACAACAACCAGTTCCACCTGATTGACTGTCAAACCGTTCTGCTTAAGGAAAGCTCTGATAATAAAATCAGCTTCGGCACCGAGCACATTAACAGCAATTTTTTTGCCAACCAGATCTTTAATGGTAAAAATATGACTCCCATCAAGTACCAGCAGGCCTGAATGGTCGGGTTCCTCAGTCACAGAGCCCGGCAACAAAAGCTTAACTTTCGCCCCTTTGCTTACAGCATTAACCCAGATGGAAATTGAGCCTCCGGCTACATCAATGTTATTTGCCAGTAATGCCTGCATTGTTACTGTACCGCCACCTGCCCCCTGTATCGTGATTGGCGTTAGCAACACTTTTTCCTCGGCAAGAATATCCCTTCCCGTCAGCTTTTTTGCCAATTCAAAGTTATTGGGTGCTGAAGAATCGCTTACCCTTATTGAGAAAAGAGGTTCAGTGTTCTGCGATTTTGGGGAATAAACCCACCAAAAAGCTGCAACAACAAGAACAGCGAGTGCAAGAGCTATACCAACAATTTTTATGTTTTTCATGACACGTTCATCGGGCTGTTAAAAAAATCATCTATCGTTGCTATTATTTCTTAAACAGCGGATTGAATTCATTCGTATAAATATCTGATGGCTTTATCTGTCCTGGTTTCAGTAATCCATCTTCAATAAATCGATCAATCCACCAGTGGAGATCTTTGGCTAACAATGAGCGGAAATTTCGGTGTCCAACTGGATGCTTCATAGTACTTCGCCAAACGAGGATTGCCGCCTTTCTCCACAGAGATATCGGCATAAGCCTTTCTTACCCGATCAGGATTTTTCTTACACTCATCATAAATTATGCGCCGGGATATAGCATAAGCACGAATGTACTTGCTGACAGCAAGAGGATGCTTTTCGACCCACGCTGGCCAGGCCGAACCAGCAGTATCGACGTTATTTGCCAAGAGTGCCTGAAGCGAAACGGTACCACCTCCACTCTGCACATTGTATATCGGTTTCAATTTTACCCCTTCTTCAACAAGAATGTCTCTATCCGTCAATTTTTTTTCAAGCTCCCACTCTGTGGGAACTGAAGATTCAAGCACTCGAATTGCAACAGGTTCGGCATTTTGATGTCTCTTATTAAAAACAAACCAGCCACTCCCTCCGATAATCACGGTAATAACAGCTACTGAAATAAAAATCAGGGTTTTGTTCATTGAGTCTCTCCTAAGGAAAATGAGAAAAGAGAACACCGTTGCTTTTCTCATAACTTATTTCGTGAAATAGGGATTGTAATTATTGGTATAAACAGCGGAAGGAGAAATCTGCCCACGCTTCAACTTCCCTTCAGATGTCAGAATATCGATCCACCACTGAATATCCTTGTCAGTAGGGAAGGGATAATCGGGTGAAAATGTTGGCCTGTAATAGTTTGCAAGGTGAGAGTTACCGCCTTTAGCTTCAGAAATTGCAGCATAAGCTTTTTTTACCCTCTCAGGATCTTTCTGAAATTCATCCCAGATAATGCGTTTTGATTTTTCAACAACACTGACAAAATGGCTGACCGTATCAGGATGTTTGTTTATAAAATCCTCCCTGAAGCCACTCCCCATGGTTATGGTTTGCCCCCTGATATCGTATCTTCTTGTGCCTGGCAGTTCTCTGAGCCCCCCTTGATGCATTGCAATTTCATACTCAAGCCCACCACCCATTGTCCAGGCAGCTACGTCAACCTGTCCACTTCTCAGTACCTGCTCAATCTGGGCTGAGGGCACAACAACTAACTCAACAAGATCAATGGAAAGACCATTTTGCCTGAGATACTGCCGTATTTCATAATCAGCCGATGCTCCAAGAACATTAACAGCAATTTTTTTCCCTGCTAACTCCTTTACTGACCGGATAGTGCTGTTTTGCAGAACCACCAGGCCATTGCCTGGATAATTTTTGGATGTGGTCATACCCGTCGTCACTGCCTTTATTTTGCCGCCGCTGGCAATGGCATTGATCCATGCTGGCCATGCTGAACTTGCGTAATCCACATTATTTGCCAAAAGCGACTGGATCGATATGGTGCCCCCCGAACCCTGCGCCAGGGATATTTTATCAAGCTTAACGCCTTCATCAGCCAGAAGATCCCTTCCTGTTAATTTGCTTGCGATCTCCCAATCCGATGGCGTTGATGAGTCAAGAACCCGGATCGTAACAGGCCAGCTTACCTCCTTGCCTTTTGCAAAGAAAAAATATCCTGTTCCTGTAAGAGCTGCGATAATGAAAAGCAGCAACAAAAATTTTGTGCGATGATGCATATCCTGACTTCTCTCTTTGTTAACCAAAAATTGAGTTACCTGCTTCGCCCTTCCATGAGGTGGTTTTCTTTTCAAACCAGACAAGCAGGTAATTGATAAGCAGTCCCAGTAAGGCAAGAGCCAATATCCCGGCATACATTTCCGGCACCATAAAATTGAACTGAGCATTCTGGATGAAAAATCCAAGACCGGACTTGGCTCCAATCATCTCGGCGGCTATGACAACCATGAGAGCAATTTTCGCTCCAAGTCTTGCGCCAATAATTATGGAGGGTATGCTTGCAGGAAGAATGACTTTCCTGAAAAGATCCCAATCTGAGAGACCCATAGATTTTGCTGCTTTTATATAAATCGGATCAACACTCTTAACTCCACTCATCGTGTTCATCAAAAGCTGCCAGCTGGCTCCATAGAATATTATTGCAATCTTCGACGGTTCACCAAGCCCTAATACAAGAAGAAATATGGGTAAAAGGGCAAAGGTTGAAATGTTCCTCAGGCTCTGTACTAACAGGTCAGTATATCTCTCAAATTTGTTGTACCATCCCATCAAAAAGCCAAGGGGTACTGCGACAATGATTGCCAACCCGAATCCAAGAGAGACTCTTTGCAGACTGACCACTACATGGAGTAAGAGTTTTCCCGTTACGGTTAAGTCGAACAATGTTTTGATCGTTGTTGAAAATGTTGGCAGAAACAACGGATCGATGATACCAAGTCTTGGCAAAGCTTCCCATATCGCAAAAAAAACAAGCACCAACGGAATACCCTGGGCCCAGTTGTTCAAGCCTTTCAGGAGATGTTCAACCTGTTTTACATAACTGTCAAAATTCCAGGATCGGATTTTCAGTGCGATCTCAGAAGGTGCAACCAGTTCTTCCGACATACTCTCTCTCCTTGATTCTTGAATTAAAATAATCGCTGTTACTCGGCAAATACCGGAGCAAGTTTCCAGTCCTGTTGAGCTTTATTTACTTCAGCCTTGAGCGCACCCCAAACCTTATGTCGGTTAGCCGCAAATTCAATGCTGGATCTGACATCCCCGTTTCTTGGTCTTGGGAGATCAATGTCGATAATTTCTTTTATCCTGCCGGGACGTGCAGTAACAACGGCAACTCTGTCTGCAAGAAATACCGCCTCATCAATGCTGTGGGTTACAAAGATTACCGTGGTGTTGGTACCCTCCCAAATCCGAATGAGTTCGTTCTGGAGAATTTCCCTCGTTTGGGCATCGAGAGCCGCAAAGGGCTCATCCATCAGCAACACTTCGGGTTTGGTGGCAAGTGCCCGAGCTATGGCAACCCTTTGCTGCATCCCACCCGATAGCTGGTAAGGAAATCTGTCTTCAAAATCAGAAAGACCAAACAGGGAAAGCAACTCTCGGGCAACCTTAACCCGCTCCTCCTTATCAACCCCTCGTGATTCAAGCCCGAATTCAATATTCGACAGAGCGGTTCGCCATGGGAAAAGCGCATACTGCTGAAACACATACCCTGTTTTCGCACTTGGCGCTTCTACAGGTTTGCCGTCAAGATAGACGACCCCACTTGTAGGGGTACTTAACCCGCCAACTAAATCAAGAAATACTGATTTACCACTTCCACTCGGACCTACAAGTACCAGAAATTCATTTTTTTTTATATTCAGGTCAAAACCGCTCAGAACCTCAATTTCATTTGCTATGACGCCGTGATTGTTTACCTCTTGACCGTGCTTAAGCTTGAATGTCTTGTGCAACTCTTTTGCTTTTATGATATCCATACCAACTCCATTATGAGGCTTCGTTTATGTATTTACTGCCAGCAATCATGGCACTTCCCAGATCCTCAAGCAGAACGGCTGCTCCACGGTAACCAGCATAAGCCCGTTCAAGTACGATACGATCAAACAGCGGAAAAGAGAGTGCAAGAAAAGGAACTCCCAACTCCAGGGCCAGGCAGTGCTCCAGGCTACTTCCCAAAATGATTCCAGGCTCCCCGGCTCTTACAACATCAGCTATCTCAGATTTATCTTCACTGAATAGCACATCGGTGTGGTATCCAGGAAGAATCGTCGTAAGGCGACTATCCAGCGCCTCCCGTATTGATTCAGAAGGATTATCAGTAATCACCAGCGTACGTGGTAACAGGCCAAAACTCTTGACGAGAAACTCTCCGATACCAATTACCTGCGCACTTTCGCCAACCAACGCAAATTCACGCTGAAACCCTGCACGGTAATAAGTGTCGACCAAACGGGCAAACTGCTGATTCAGACGTAATTCCTCCCGGGTGATAAACGCTTCTGTCCGAATCGGGTCAAGCTCCAGTTGCTCAGTCAGACGACGAAGCAATATCGATGCAGCAGTGCCAACAGGAACTCCTTCGAAGGTAATCGAAGGAGTAGCGTAGCGCTCTTCCAGAAGTCGCGCTGGAAACTCTCCCCAGGGAGAAATAACCAGATTAAGGAGTGCTCCGGGCACACGTTGCCATGAAGCAACATTCTGACCACTTCCCAAAAGCAGATTTGGCACTAAGCCAATTCCTTCCAACAGACGCCCCACCTCCTGGAGGTTGCCCCGCCAGAAGGGATCCTGATTCGGAATAATACCCCAGATATTTATTAGTCCAGAAGGAATCTTTTCCTGGCTTTTAACGATATCCGGCAGTTGTTCAATCAATGCTTTAACAGCCAAATGGTATCCGTGATGGACATCACCACCAAAGCCAGGAGTATTAGTGTATATGACTGGCCACTCCTGATCTCGCCCCTCCTTGGCCATCGCCGGTATATCATCGCCAACCATTTCAGTTGAGCACCCGGTAACGATAGCATAGAGGTCACCCTGAACCACCTTCACGGTGTTTTTGAGCTGTTCACGCAAACGGGACCCTCCGCCAAACACTACATGTTTTTGTTTGATATTGCTGGATGAAACCGGCGGACTGCCAAAAGTATCGTTTCCTCCTGACAAACGTGTTACTCCCAGGTAATGCTGTACACCACATCCCGAGGTACTGTGAATAACAGGAACTACGCCATCTATCGCTTCAAAAAGCTGTAAGGCTCCATGCAAGGCGCATGAGTTACGAGATGCTTCCAAATGATGCGCCATACTATTTGACCTCCCGCTTGATATGCCAGTTGTGGCTGCGGCGAAACCATGCCTCATGATAGGGCGAAGAAACCTTTGCCAATGAAAGCTCATAAGAGCCGTTTGCCAATGCTGTTTTGATGCATCGAACCAGACGAACAACACCGCTGTAACCAACAAGGGCAAAAGATTCTAATGAAATCACGGGAATGCCCAGACGCGCAACCTGACCAAGATGGGTAGAATCGCCGAGATAAAGATCAGGGGAAAGTTTGCGGAGGATCGAAACTTCTTCAAAGGCCTGACCATCAGAAACATGAATCTGGAGCGAGGGACTCCTTGTGGTCAGCTCATCAAGATACGGGATATGCAATCTGTCAAGGTGTGTAATGGTAAGGCCATTAACTTCCCCACCCAGCTCTTCGACAAGCTCAAGCACACTGAAAGCGTTAGCCGACGATAACGATATATAGACCTTGATTCCTTTAAGAGAAAAATCACCCAGTTGCCGAGCTGTTTCAGCGGCTTTGCGTGTATGGAGTTCTTCGGTGACACTCTCCTTTCCAAGAAAGGCCGCAATAGACTTAAGCCATCGGCCTGTTCCCTTAACACCAACAGGACGTGACACCTTAATGAGCGGTACCCCATATTTTTCCTGTAGAATTAAACCGAGGTACTCCGACGCATCGGGGCATAATGGAATAGAGGCTTTTGCAGCAACTGCGGATCGAAACAGTTCAATCGTGGAATCATCCGGAATAATATTCAATTCGAGGCCAATGAGAGCTAAAAGATTCAGAGCCTCTTTTCTGTCGAGCGGATGTTCTGCTACCGAAAGAAGATTGATCGTCTCATTTTTTTTCGTTGACGCATTATTTCCTGAGAGATACTTCAACAAGGAATGTAACGCCGTATCATACCCGGAAACAGCATTTTGTGAGGAAAACCCAGTCACATAAACCGGCACTATCGGAAGTTCAAGCTCCTCATGCAACTCTTCGACAACCGACTGAATGTCATCATTATTGATTGCAATCACCGGATTACCGACAATGAATACAACAGAAGGATGATATCGATAATACAATGCTAAAATACTTTTACGCAACTTGCCGTCTGCCCCCATAATCGTATCGCGCTCATCAAGATTTGTAACGACCCAGCGGGTATTGCTGCCAGTTGCGGTATGATAAAGTCCTGCGGCAGCACAACCGCGCGGGCCATGAATAATAGTGACACTGTTTCGTATCCCTGAGAGGATGCGCAACGCATAAAGCAGATCATCGTTGCTGCTCTGAGCAAAGGTTCTGATGCGCTGGGCTATTTCATCGCTGGCAAACTCTTTAGATGCAATGGAAACAGGGCCAAACCAGGCACCGAGAGTGTCGAGGCGCTTTTCTCGGCTGCGAGGTGCTTTTGCACGTAATGGACTCATAATATGTTCAAATTAAATAGAGGCCATTTCGTGCACCACACCAGTTTCAACCTCAAATATCCTGTCACCCCACTCTCGTGCCCACTTCTTAAGCTCAGGCGAATTGAGTGGCTTTGGAATAACCGACTCTTCATTCTCGTCGATGTATTTAGCCAGGTTCCTGTAAACCTGAGCCTGTTCGGATTGAGGGGCTGCCTCAATGACAGTTTTGCCATACAATTCACTCTGTGCGACAACCAAAGAACGAGGGACATAACCAATCACATGAGTACCTGTTTTACCAGCAAAATCATCGATGAGCGCCGGTGCATAAGCTGCAAGAATACTGTTCGCAATAATGCCGCCAAGACGCGCTCCGCCAGAAGGCGCATATTTGTTAACCGCCTTAAAAAGGTTGTTGGCAGCAAAAATTGACATAAAGTCCGACGAGGTTACTACAAAAGCGCGATCAGCAAGGCCATCGCGAATCGGTACAGCAAAGCCCCCGCAAACGACATCACCAAGGACATCGTAGAGCACAAAATCAGGCTTGAACTCATCAAAAACGTGCAATTCCTGAAGCTGCTCAACTGCGGCGTTAATGCCTCGACCAGCACATCCAACTCCCGGAACCGGACCACCTGCCTCAATGCAAAGAACACCGCCAAAACCGACAGCGGAAATATCCTCAAGTCTTACCTTACTCTGCTCACGCAGCGTATCAAGCACAGTTGGAAGATCGTTCCCCCCACGCAGAATGGTTGTTGAATCGCTCTTAGGGTCGCAACCAATCTGGATAACCCGGTAGCCAGCATCGGCAAGAGCAGCACTGATGTTTGACGTTGTTGTCGATTTTCCAATTCCACCCTTGCCATAAATGGCAATATGTTTGCCTTGCTTTAAACTCATTTGAATGATCCTTGTTAGCAATACTTAATGAATCCTCTGATACTCGTTCCTTGATGACCATTAACAGGGAGGAGATCATCCTCCGAATCAATTTTATGACCCTTGTGAGAAGTTTTGTTTTTTATGCCACCTTAATCTTGAAAACTGGAAGCGTTTCATCCTCGATCTAAATATCACGAACACACTCAACTGATATCTAATCCTGTTAAGTCTGGATAGATGTGCAATGATTATTGTAAAAAAACAAAAAGCCGATTTTCTGAAAAAAAAGCGGCCTCTCTCTTAATTGCTTTATATTAATCAACACTACATAAAGAAAATTTAAATGCCGAACATTTAATCAGCATAGACAACAACCATTCAACATGAGATTCAATGATATATCAGAGTTGCAAGATATTTTATCTCTTAAATAAAGAGAGCCTACTTTGTACACAATAGATAAAGAAGAAAATTGAATTTATAAACCCCCTCTTAACGGCATATTGTATACCATAAAAAAGCTATACCAGTAACAACGACTACTCATAGCAAAGCAAGTTACAGTTATTCACTTCTGTTTATTATTATTACGCTACTTCCTCAAGCAGCATTCCCGCCTGATGCAGACGCCAATAGTGGCCCTGCTGATTGATCAATTCACCAGGAGCGCCCATCTCCACAATTCGCCCTTTATCCAAGACACAAATAGTATCCATCTGCTGTACTGTTGACAAACGATGGGCAATAACAAGCAGTGTGCGGCCAGCCGATACGCGGTGAATCGCTTTCTGAAGAACCTCTTCGGTGCGTGAATCAAGGCTTGCTGTTGCTTCATCAAGAATCAGGATGCGTGGATCAAATATCAAGACACGTGCAAAAGAGAGCAGTTGCCGTTCGCCCGATGAAAGGGTGCTGGCTCGCTCCGAAAGAATTGTTGCATACCCCAAAGATTGGCGCAGAATAAATGGTTCAGCTCCAACCAATCTGCAAGCCTCCTTGACCCGCTCTTCAGAGATATCAGTCTGAAAAAAACGGATGTTATCAATAATAGTGCCGGAAAAAAGTGTTACATCCTGCTGAACAATACCAATTGAACGGCGAAGGACATCCAAAGGCCACTCACGAATATCCTTTCCGTCAATAATCAAAGCACCAGAGGTAACATCATAAAACCTGGTAACCAGATTCATGATGGAGGTTTTACCAGCTCCGGTAGCGCCAACAAAACCAACACGCTCTCCTGGATGAATTATCATATGAATATCGTTCAGCACAGGATGACCAGGACGATAGGCAAAAGAAACACCGTCAAGCATAATCAGGCCGGTTACCTCCGGTGCTTTTGCATCTACAGCTTCTTGGATATCAGGGATTTCCTGGAGAGTACGACTGATACGGTCAGAGGCAACAATAGAAGACTGGAGCGTGTTCATCTGTTGCGATACCGTATTTATCGGCTGAAAGAAACGGCGGATATAGCCTACGAAGGCATATAAAACACCAAAGGAAACTGTTCCTCCAATCACCCCTTTACCACCAAACCAGATGAGTGCCGCAATCGACAGGTCTCCCAACAGCTCTGTAATATTAAAAAAGAGCAGGAACCACCGATTTTCCCGAATAGTCCATTCAAGCAGAGCTTTATTACGCTCCTCCAAAAGTTTTCTTTGCTTTTCCTCCTGATGAAAAATCTGGACAATGGCCATGCCGCTCAGATTCTCAGCTAAAAATCCGATCAGCACGCCGAGCCTATGACGAACTTCGGTGTTGATTGTCCGAATTTTACTTTGAAAGTAGAAGGCTAAAAACACAACTGGCGGAACCAGAAGAAAGCAATAGAGTGCTATGACAACGTTCAACCGCAACATAAAAAACATGATCAGCAGAAGAGAAAAAACACCTCGAAGCGTATTGGCCAGAAACTGGGTGAAAAAGTTATTGAGCGCTTCGGTATCGCTGACCACATTGGTGATAATACGACCAGGACTATTTTGATCGAAATAACGCAGGGCAAGACGCTGAATATGCTTGAAAAGGTCAATTCGTATGGAACGAACAATCGACAGCCCTATCTGTTGCAAAACAATGTCCTGATAATAGGTCAGTCCAAAAGCCAGAAGCACTAACCCCAGATAGCTCAATGCCATAAGCAAAATCGCTCCAGAATCAGGCCGGTAAACTGTCACATAACGATCAATTGCCTCTTTGACCAGCAAGGGCTGGGCCAGATCAATAATTACCACTGCAACCACCAGAGTACAGACAAGCGCCAACCTCTTTCGATGCGATCTGATATAGGGAAACAATGTCTTAAAAGCGCCCTTGGTTTGTGATTGCACGCTCATAACACCTCCTCCATTCTGCCTGCTTCAAGGACATCCATCTCTGCATCAAGGTTAGGCTCCGAAGTATCCCGTTGTCGCTGTGCATCACTTTCCTCAGTCAGACCAGCCTGCATAAACCATAACTCGGCATATATCCCGCTCAGGGACATTAATTCGGCATGATTTCCCCGCTCAACAATGCGGCCATCATCAAACACTACTATTTCATCAGCATGCTGAACAGCACTCAAGCGGTGCGAAATAATGATAGTGGCCTTTGCCTTTCCCCCTTCAGAATCCGGGAGTGAGGTTGACAACTCACGAAGATTGAGTAAAATACGGCGTTCTGTACGTGTATCAACCGCACTCAAAGAGTCATCCATGATCTGGAACGGCGCATTCTTGTAAATCATACGGGCAATTGCTATACGCTGTTTCTGGCCGCCGGAAAGCCGTACCCCCCGTTCACCAATCTCCGTATCATACTTTTCAGGAAAACATTGGATATTTTCATGAACCGCAGTAATTTTCGCACAGTGTTCTGCCTTTTCGCGATCTGGATATTCATCTGAAAAACCAATATTTTCAAGCACTGTTGTGGAAAAAAGGAAACCATCCTGAGGCACATAAGCGATGCCGTCGCGAAGGCGTGCAAGCGGATAGTTCAGAATATCCTCGCCATCAATAAAAACAGTTCTTTCAGGGGGATCATACAAACGCAGAAGAAGATCAGCCAGGGTGGATTTTCCACTTCCCATACCCCCAATGATGCCAAGCGTCTGGCCCGGCTTGACTGATAACGATATATCGGTCAGCACATCATTTTTGCTGCCAGCATAGTGAAAGGTCAGACCTTTAACTTCAAGAGTTCCCTGCAGTGGACGGTCCAGTAGCGGACCTTTTCTGTCGAGCACCTCTGAAACTACACGGAGGAGTTCATCAATCCTGTTCAAGGAGGCAATCGAGCGCTGAATGATGTTAAGCACATTACCCAATTGCTCTAACGGCTGGCGCAACAACGTCACATAAAGGGTGAAAGCAACGAAATCACCAAGAGATATGGTCTTCATGGTCAGCAAAAAACCGCCATATCCAAGCACAAAAATAAATCCAAGGTTAACCATCAGCGGAACCAGTGCAGCAAACAATGCGGAGAGACGCACAAAACGCATCTTTTCCTCAACTATCGTATCAACTCTGTTTTCAAAACGGCTGATAACAACATGCTCTGTGCCAAAGGCCTTAACAGCGCGAATACCTCCGATGACCTCCTCTGTGGTCTGTGCCATAGCGCCAAGCGCCTCCTGAGAGCGTTGAGATTGAACTCTGATCTGAGGCCCAAGCCACTTGACAAGCAGAGGAATAAGCAGAAGTGGGCCAAGACCTGCAAGCGTCAACCTCCAATCTACATGCACGGCCATAAGATAGGCTGCTCCGAGTAGCATAGCTAGCCCGCTTACTGCCTGATTGATTCCCTGAGAAACAAGCTCACGCACAACCTCCACATCGCTTAACGCATGGGAAATCATATCACCCACACTATGACGATGATAGTATGATGGTGAAAGGGTTCCCCATTTTTCAAATAACTGTTTTCGCAAGTTATAGGTCAGTTCGCGCCCCTTATGATGGACAATCACGCGTCCTCCCCAGCCTGTACCAACCCGAACGACACCAATCAAAATAATCAAGCCCACATAACCTGCCATTTCAGAAGTACCAAGAGTACCATCACGCAAGCTGTCTGTAACGCTTCCTATCAAACGTGGAATCTGTGTAGCAAAAAGGCTGCCAGCAGCAACCATGCTGATACCTGCAAAATAGGAGAACCATTGATTCCTGATATGAGAGCCGACAATCCGTATTCCGGACATGATATTTGTTTTACTACTTTATTGAGGAATAAACTGCTCATCGACAATCTGATGAGCCGTAACCTGAGACTTTGGATCTATATCGCCCAGATCTTTAAGAATCGTAAGAGCGTGCTCAGTTCCAACAAAATCTATACGCCCACTGGTATCCCAAGCAGGTATCTCTTTTGCATACAATTTTTTATAGGGTATCTCATCCTGATGCAACTCTTTTATGGCAAACTCAATGGCCTCATCAGGATGGGCTTTGAGGTAGTCGACGGTCTTGCGATAAGCAGCCAAAAAGCCCCTGACGGTTTCTGGTTTTTCCTGAATGAAGCTCTTCGTTGCAAATATGAACGAGTGCTGATAATGACCAAAGTAATCTGCAGCAGACTCCAGTACCTTTCCAAATCCCTCAAGTTCTGCTTTGACACCAACAATTTCCGAGGTTATGACGGCTTCAACTTTCCCTGTCTGGAGCGCGGCCAAGGCATTGCCACTGGTGCCTGCATTAACATACTGGAAATCTGAAGGCTTGAATCCCTTGGCTTTCGCTATAACATTGAAAGCCTGAATTGTACCTTGACCGGGAGAACCAGGGCTGACCGGTTTACCTTTCAACTCAGCAAAGCTCTTGTATTGAGGTTTTGAGACCAAGACAAAATGCTGCCCTGAGGCTGGTGGCGAAGCAATAATAGTAATCGGCACGCCCGCCACAGCTCCCACAAGTATAGGCGAACCCATTCCACCCAAATCCGCCTCACCTGCGGCTGCAGCTGTGACCGCCTCAACGCCCCCTGAAATGGTTACGACTTGCAGATCAATCCCCTCTCTTGCGAAATAACCTTTCGCAATACCAAAGTTTATGGGCAAGTTGCCGGCGTTGGTGGCAAACCTGACAACGGTTTTAGGCTTCGCGCCCACTCCGGACGATTCTTCAGTTTTCTTTACACAACCCCCTGCAAGTATGGAGAGCAAAAGCAGTGAAATAATTTTTATTCTGTTTCCTGTCATCATTACAACAACACTCCTTCTCATGTTTTTATTGATAAATTCTCAGTGAACTGCTGTATCAGAACGCCATCGGTCGAAATGGCGACCGAGACGATCAAGCGACACATCAAGTGAAATCCCGATTACCGCCACAACCAGCACACCGGCAAAAACCTTGTCAGTCTGGAACGTAGATCCGGCATACTCAATCATGTAACCGATACCTTCTGATCCGCCAAACACCTCAGCCACAATAACCCCTAAGAGACCACGCCCTGCGGCAAGGCGAAGCCCGGTAATCAGAAACGGCAATGAGGTAGGTAACGCAATACTTCGAAATATCTGCCAACGACCAGCACCGTAGGCCCGGGCAACATGAACAAGATCAGGATCAATCGTACTCATGGCGACCTGAAGATTAACAATCAGCGGGAAAATAGCACTTAACAGTACAACCACAATTTTGGCTGTAATGCCCAATCCAAACCAGATAATAAAGAGTGGCATCAAGGCAATACGGGGAGTTGCCTGTAATGCAGCAATAAAAGGACCAAATGAGGCTTTCAGGAGTTTGAACCATCCCAACATGATTCCAAAAGGAAACCCAAAAATAATTGCCGCAAGATAGCCGAAACCAAATTCTTTGGCACTTACAAGAAAATGCTTGAGCAACGTACCATCCTTGATAATTGCTATCTCGGCAAATACTACTCGGGAGGGCGAACTGATAAAAAGTGGATTGACAAGTTTGCATTGAAAAAGCAGCTCCCAACCTATCAGAAAGAGAATAATGACACTTGATCCAAGCAACAGGTTGATAATTTTCTCCCTTTTTGCCACCTTTGATTTTGGCAATACTGTCACTTTTCTCATATCCCTCCCCCAATGTTTGCATTACCTTCTATGATATTCCAGATACGACTCATCAAGCCACGGAACTCTTCTGAATCCTTGATATGACCTTTACGGGGATGAGGAAAGGGAACTCGGATATCATCAAGGATGTGGGCTGGACGTGAAGAAAAAATGATAACGCGATCGGATAGCAGCAGCGCTTCATCAATCTGATGAGTAACCATTACAACAGTCTTGCCTACCTTTTCGCATAACTCCAACAGCTCATTCTGCATAAGCTCACGGGTAATGGCATCAAGAGCGGCAAACGGCTCGTCCAAAAGCAGCACCTCTGGATCACAGGCCAAAGCACGTGCCAGATTAACCCGCTGTTGCATTCCTCCCGACAATTGGTGCGGATAATGGTGCTCAAATCCGTTCAGACGGATCAGATTCACAAAGTAGCTTGCCTTTTCTCTTGCCTCAGCCGGCTTCATGCCGCTCAGTTCAAGTCCATACGTGATATTACGGCCAACCTTTCTCCATGGCAGAAGCGATGCTTTCTGAAATACTACAGCTCTATCCTTTCCCGGGCAAGTCACAAGCTGGTCATTGACCCTTATTTCACCATACTGGTGTTTGACAAGTCCAGCTATCGCATTCAAAAAGGTTGACTTGCCACAGCCGGAGAGCCCTACGATCGAAACAAATTCTCCTTCCCGAACATCAAGTGTCACCTTGTCAACCGCCACAGTGGTTTGGCCGCTCTGATTGTCGAGGTAACCTACCACAAGATTTTTAATGGAAAGCTTTACAGGACGGGTATCGGGGATGTGTTGAGGTCTATCACCAGAAATACTCACCACACTGCCAAGCCCTCCATTTATAGGCGTAATCAGAGCAGTAGGCCCGGCACTTTTACGACCATTATGTTCATGGGTTGCTCTTGCCACACTGTTCATCATAACTCTCTCACAGCAATCTTCTGAAGAGGAGTATTTCCATTACTGCGATTGAGATATTCTAATTCACTGGTCTTTATCCTGTATATGACAGCATTCGCCAAATCACCTTTTGCGATACGTTCCCTGAAACGGGGACTTTTGGCGCCAAGACGCTCGACAGCTGTATCATAAACAGCAGAGCCAACACTCACAGGCTCAGCATCACCAATCAAAAGAAGGCTCTTCCAGCTTTCAGGAGCTTGATTGTCATGTTCAAAGAAAAATGATACCCGATTGTTTTTTTCAATTTCACGAACTTTTGAACTCTCTTTGCCGGTGGAGAAAAAGAGGTTCTCTCCATCCGGTGCGAAGCTTCCTATAGTCCTTGATATAGGGCTCTGATCACTTCGCACATAGTTCAGTAGTCCATATTTCGCATCCAGAATGTATTTCAGGATTTCGGTCTTGACCTCAGAGTGGCTCATTATTATATCTCCGTATGTTATTTTTTTATATACAATTGACTGATAGCTTCCGTAGTTCTGCATACATATGGTTGGCAATCAGGGATATTGCCATGGCCTTAGTCCTTCATCATCAAAATCCCCTTGATCAATCTGAAAAATGGTAACAGCAAGGCCTGCCGTAGGACTGACATTATAGATCGAGTTGTTTTGCTATAAGGATTCAATCAAGAGATGGATATTTATACTGAGCAAGTCTGTCTCCTTCAAATTCACCTTTTTTTATTTGAAACACTTGGCCACTATGCGGGCCGGAAGCAGGACCGCTATACATTTGCAGTGTCGTAAAACCATAATGAATAAAAATATCGGTTGCCTTGTCGAGCAACTTCCAATGCCATGATGCTTCGGGACTACGATACCCTTCAAGCGGGGTCCCTTTTTCAGGATGAAAGACACTGAAATGGCAAACTATCCCTTTTGATGCCAGATACTCAATCCCTTCGAGAGTTGACTCCAAGGGCGCAAGTCCGCCAACGATGTTGGAATGAACATTTCCCTGACCAAAAACTTCAACAGCGTATTCAAGAGAGTCGACCCAATGCTGCCAACCGGAATTGCGTTTCTCCTTGCCGGGGCAAATAGCTGCAAAAATATTTTTGTCCCAAACCTCCATATTGTGAGAGATATTGGTAAATCCAGCTTCCTTATATTTGGTTAAAACTGAAAAGTCTGCTGGAGCGCCAATAATACCTACCCCATAAAAAGAGCTGTAGCGTTCATTTATGGCTTCAGCCACATCAATGTAGTATTCAAGCTCCCTTCGCTCAGGAACAAACCCTCCAGTCAGACGAAAGAAATTCCCCACTCCAGCCTGACGAGCAAGATGATATGCCTCGGCAACCTGTTTGGGGGATTTGATGAGCACTTTGTTCAGAACGCCATCTTTTGCCCGTTCATTGATTGAGCAGAACAAGCAATCTTCACCCCTGTCTTTCAGCGAACATTCGGAACTGTAGGCCACACTGATACCGCCTTCCTCACTGACATTGGCAATATGACGGAACTTCTCGCCGTTACTGAGCAACTTCTCTGTTATAGGATGAGTCACGGGAAACGTAACAAATCCAAGACGTTTACCGTCATCATATAACACAACCCCACCCTCTTCAACAACAAGCGAATAGGGAGTATATCGGCTGTAACCGCTCAAATATCGAGCAGTAAAGCCATTTGGAAGCGTTAAATTTGTCACCCCTTTATGACGATGGTAATCGGAAGTCTGTTCAAACTGATCCTGAAACTTCTTTATCTCTTCACTGTTGTAATTGATTCCTTTTTCCGTAAGCAACAGCCCAAGCTTAGCTTCATCAAGCAGAATCTGTTTTGCTGCATTTTTATCCTGTTTCTCAATCTTCGTTTCGTTTATTATTTCCTGTTCTGCAATAGCCATGGCGTACTTTCTCTTTGTAATTATACGTTGATTTGAATATTCTGACATATAAAAAGCCGATCCTCTGACAGCAAGAATCGGCTTCCTTATAAACTTGTTTGTAGAATCAAGTACTACTTTGGCGCAAAAACTTTAATGTCTCCATTCGCTGGTAAACGACAACAACAGAACATAATTGATATAAACATTGAATTCATAACAATAAACTTGATTTTGCAGGTAACTGAATCGCTTACTCTTACCGGGACAGATAGTTCACAAAAAACTATTCACCTCGATTTTCCATGATTCTAATTTCTGTGAATAAAATCGGCAATAAAGAGAACTCTGCAAATCCCGTTATAACGGCATATTGCATACCATAAATACGTTATCAATTATTCGTCCAACCACCGCCCAGGGAGACGAAGAGTGCTGTCGTATCCTGCAGTTGCTGGGCCTCTGCCTGAAGGTAACCGATTTTAGCCTGACGATACTGGAGATCAGTGACCATGACCTGAAGATAGTTCGCCATTCCGGCCTGGTAATTATTCTTGAGTAGATTCAGGGATAGTTCTGCATCTTTCACGGCCTGAGCTTCAGTTTGCGTGAGCTGGGCATCGTGCTCCAAGGCACGTACAATATCGGCCACCTGGGCAAATGCAGCAAGAACCGTCTGCCTATAGCTGGCAAAACTCTGCTGGTAGGCATCAATTGCCGACCGACGCTGTGAGAGAAACGTTCCACCTTTAAATATCGGGACTGTAACATTGGCACCTATCCCCCAAACATTACTACCACTATTAAAGAGGTTATTCATCGTTTGACTGCTCTGGCCATAACTGCTGTTCAGGGTAACACTCGGGAAAAGTGCGGCGGTAGCAACTCCAATCCCTGCACTGGCTGCATGTAACTGCGCTTCAGCAGCAAGAATATCAGGTCGCTGGCGAACCAGTTCGGATGGCAGTGATAAAGGCAACTGACGGGGAAGAGAAATATCGGTCAACAGAAGTGTCGGAGGCTGAAATTCAGCCGGCGTTTTACCTTCAAGCGTGGCAAGCAGATGTTCAGCCTGGCTTAACTTCTGGCGAAGAGGAGGCAGTGTCGCTTCAAGTGCATTCAATTGGTTCCGCAATACCAGAACTGCTCCATAGGCCGTTAACCCTGCCTTGAATTGTTTTTCAGCAATGCTGATCTGATCTTTTTCCAATGCAATCAACTCCTCAAACTCATCAATTTCTGCATGATAAGCAGCTATGGCTATTGATGTGTTCACAATATTTCCCGAGAGCATAATATAGGTGCCAAGGGTTAGAGCCCTTTGCTGGTCAACCTTTGCAGCCAAACCTTCAACGGCACGGTGTTGTCCGCCAAAAACATCGAGCGCGTAGCTTACCGATGAGGAGAGGGTTGTTACATTAAAGATTGTGGCCGGTGCAGAACTGCCAATGGCTGCTGGCGAATTTCTTTCTCGATTCTCTGCAAACGTTGCACTGAGTTGCGGATAAAAAATTCCTGAGCCCGCCCGCAAGTTTTCCTGGCTCTGCCTGAGAGAGGCTTGAGCTGCCTGTAACTCTGGATTATCAGTAAGACCCTGGGTAACAGCGGCATCCAGCTGCTTTGAATTGAACAAGTGCCACCAATTGGCTACCGGGCCAGTGCCATCTTCTAAGCGTTGCGACAAGCCCACTACCTTGGGGTCTCCTCCATAGTTGTACTCGGTTACCTTTGGCGCTTCAGGACGAACAAAGTCCGGACCAACGGCACAGCCCGATAAAAGAAGCAGGGATACCCCAATTGAAACGAGGAGAGCGCCGCCCCGGCGATAACCCTGAAAAGCTGCGCTATTTTTTTGAGGTACTATTTTTTTCACCAATGTAGACATCAACAAGTTGACCTGGATAGATTAAAACACTATTTCGTTTTTCAAAACTGAAAATAACCGGCAGTACCCGAACATCAACCCGCTCTGTTCTCTGGCTTGAGAGTTCTATTTTTGGGGAGACGTTCGGCTGTATTCTTATAAATTTCAATGGAATATTGACATCCGTTCCCTGAATAGTCATTCTCGCCTCTATCTTGGATGGGTCGGGAATTCTGTTAATCAAAATCTCATCAACGTAGCAGCGGACAGCAAGGTCGCCTTTCAAATTACCCATCACTAAAACAGGTTGAAACACCCCTGTATAGGAGCTATAAACACCCTGACTTGAAATATAACTACCGACAGCAGTGTTGATGGAGAGCACCGTTCCGTCCGAAAGCGCTTTGACAACATACCTGGCCAACAGTGCACTGGCAGCCTCGTACTGCTTTTTAGCGAGTTCCAGATTTGCCTTTGCTGCTTTGGCTGCATTTTCTGCTGTATCCAGAACATCTTTACTGACTGAGCGTGGATCAAGCGCCCACGAGGCTTTCTGCTTTCTGAACTGATCCTGCAGACTTTTGAAATTTGCCTTTGCTACATCAATCTGGGCTTTGGCCGATGCAGTGGTGCCACGCTGTACCGAGTCATCAAGGAGAAATAGCGGCGTTCCAGCCTGAACATGCTGGCCCTCAGTGACAAATATCTTAACTACCGTGCCTGGAACTTCAGGATAGATGTTGATATTTTCTCCACTGCTCTGGGCTGTTTCGATAATTCCATTAGCATAAAGGCCCTTTGCATAGGGATTCGATGCGGGCTTGAATGCCGGAGACTGAGGTTTAGCAGGTAATCCTGAAATGTACGAGCTGCTTATTCCAAGCAGAATGCCAATGACGGCAAATCCAATTAAAATTTTATTTCTCATATAATATTTACGCTATTCCGTTCAAAGCCAATTACTTTTCCGTCTTCCATTTTCATGATTGAGTCTGCATACTCATAAATGCGACTGTCATGGGTTACAATGATGACACAACGATCTGCATTGAGAATTTTCGTCTTAACAAACTCCACTATTTTTCTTCCTGTATCACCGTCGAGTGACGCTGTTGGCTCATCAAGGATCAGAATATCTGGATGACCCGCTATGGCTCGAGCTATTGCCACACGCTGCTGCTCTCCACCACTCAGCTTGAACGGCTGCAGTTGGGCACGATTTTGCAACCCAACAATTTCGAGATAGTCAAGGGATATACTGAGAGATTCATCCCAATCCATTTTTTTCAAAATCAGCGGTATTGCAACGTTTTCAACAGTGGTTAACCGCGGAAAAAGATGATAGTCCTGAAAAACAAAACCGATTTTATTAAGCCTAAGATCGGCAATCTCATCACTTTTCATCTTCCAGATATCGTTGCCCTCAACTATGACACTGCCTTCATTTGGTTTAAGTACCCCTGATATCATGCTCAACAAGGTTGTTTTGCCACTCCCTGATGGACCGACGATATAGAGCAGTTCCCCAAAGTTAGCCTCGAAACTGACACTCTTGACTGCTGTTGTTTTGGTATCTCCTTCACCAAACCACTTCACTAACCCATTTGCCTTTATGGCTACTTTTCCCATATTATCCCCTGAAAATATCAAATGGTTGGATCTGAAGAACTTTGCGAACTCCGATATAACTGGATACGCCTGCAATAATAAGCACCATCACAAAAGCAAAAGTGAGATTGGTATAGGTGACCTGCGAAGCATAGCTTGGCAGACGGAGACGAGCAAGCATCATCAGGCCTGAGGCCAGACCGACACCGAGTCCATAGCCAAGAAGCGCCGTAAATGATGCCTGAAAAAGAATCATTGAGATGAGTTCGTGGCTTTTGGCGCCGATGGCTTTCAAGGCACCAAACCGTTCAAGGTTTTCGAGGATAAAGGTATAGAAGGTCTGACCGGAGATAGAGAGGCCTACAATAAAACTGATGGCCGTCATCATAAGCACATTCATACCCATGCCGGTCTGGTAGGTATAAAAATCAGAGATTTTCTCGACAAACTCAGCTTTTGTAAGAGCCTGGTATCCAAGCTTCTTGATTTGCTTCTGAATAAAGGGGATATCGGACTCCCTTTTGGGTTCAATGAGCACAAATGAAGTGGTAAACCGTGTCGTAGGAATGTAGGTGATGGCCCTATGGCGAGTTGTGTAGAGTGTCGGGACACCAAAAAGACCGGAAGAGGCTACTTTTGCCACGCCAACAATAACTCCTCTATGGTCATTGATTTCAAACTGGGCACCAATGCTGGGGCTTTCAAGCTTTCTGAATTCCGAATCTTTCACCACAAAAAAAGCGTTTTCGGCATAAATGTCCTCAATCTTTCCCGCAATCAGTTCTGGCCGGCCAAAAAGGGTCGCATCATCAAGACCAACAACATTGACAGCCTGATATGCACCACTTTTAAGTTTGACAAGCGCGTTACCAAAATAGATAGGCACTGCATATTTAACGCCGTTAATGCTCTTTGCATTCGAAAGGACATAATCCGGCATGGGAATACTGCTGGTGGCATTGTTTACCGCAGGATCCATGACCCAGATTTTTGCGCCGATGTTAAACACCGGAGCTGCTGAGCGGGCTAACATCCCCGAAAACATCGACATCATCATGATCATGAGAAATACTGCAAACGTAATACCAACCAGAAGGGCGATAAACTTGCTTTTGTCATTGACAAGAAGCTTGAATGCTATTTTAAGAATACCTCGGAACTGCTTTATCACCTGTTATTATTTGATAGTGAGTTAATCAAGCGACGGAAATTTCCACTGAGCCAGTCTATCTCCCTCAAATTCACCATACTTAATCTGGAAAACCTGACCGTGATGTGGCGCTGACGCTGGACCACTGTAGAGTTGAAGAGTATTGAAGCCGTAACGGCGGAAAATCTCGGTTCCCTTATCGAGCAGTTCCCAATGCCAGGCAGCTTCCGGACTGCGATATCCTGCCAAGGGTGTCCCTTTTTCTGGACGGAAGGCACTGAAATGGCAGATAATTCCTTTCGATGCGAGATACTCAATACCTTCGAGTGTCGACTCTAACGGTGCCAGCCCACCGACAACATTGGTATGGACGTTGCCTTTACCAAAAATATCCACCGCATATTCAAGAGAATCCACCCAATGCTGCCAACCACCATTGCGCTTTTCTTTACCAGGACAGATAGCCGCAAATAAATTCCGGTCCCAAACCTCAAGATTGTGAGAGATATTGGTAAATCCAGCCTCCTTGTACTTATGAAGCACAGAAAATTCCGATGGTGCCCCAATAATACCGACACCATAAAAAGAGTTGTAACGTTCCCGAATAGCATCGGCAACATCAAGATAGTACTCCTGCTCACGGCGTTCTGGCACAAAGCCTCCCGTAATTCGAAAATGGTTTCCAACACCTGCCTGGCGAGCCAGATGATATGCCTCGGCAACCTGTTTAGGTGATTTGATGAGCACCTTGTTAAGGGCTCCGTCTTTGGCACGCTCATTTATAGAGCAGAAAAGGCAGTCTTCTCCCTTATCTTTCAACGAGCACTCATTGCTGTAGGCCACACTGATACCTCCCTCCTGGCTGACATTGGCCACATGCCTGAATTTTTCACCATCACTGAGCAACTCCTTCGTAACCGGATGGGCATGGTGAAAAGAGATCTCTCCAAGTCGACTCTCTTCATCATATAATACCGGTTGGCCCTCTTCAACCACCAGCGAATATGGAGTAAAACGGTTAAAACCACCCCGTGCAGTCACGCCATGTGGCAGCGAAATTCCTGTCAACCCTCTCTGGCGATTATAGGCCGAAGACTGTTCATAATCATCCTGAAATCCCCTGATTTCATCAGGGTTATAGTTGATCCCCTTTTCCGCAAGCAGCAATCCAAGTTTGACTTCGTTAATAAGAACCTGCTTTGCCGCTTCCTTATCATATGTCGCAACATGCACTGTTTTGGTTTGCTCAAGTTCAGCAATAGCCATAATGGGTTATCTCCTTGTGAGGTATTAAAAAAAACGTTTAATCCAGTGATGGAAATTTCCATTGAGTAAGTTGATTCCCCTCAAATTCTCCAGCCTTGATCTGGAATACCTGAGCGCTATGTGGACCCGAAGCGTTTCCGCTATACATTTGAAGTGTCGTAAACCCATGCCGGTGGAAAATATCGGTTGCTTTATCGAGCAACTCCCAATGCCACTCAGCATCCGGACTGCGATATCCTTCAAGAGGTGTTCCCTTTTCCGGACGGAACGCACTGAAATGACAAACCACCCCTTTTGATGCGAGATAGTCGATACCTTCCAAGGTTGACTCAAGTGGTTCGAGACCGGCAACAATCGCCGAATGAACATTCCCCTTCCCAAACAGCTCTACCGAGTACTCAAGGGCGTCAACCCAATGCTGCCAGCCGCCGTTACGTTTTTCTTTACCGGGACACATGGCTGCAAAAATATTTCTGTCCCAGACTTCAATATTTGTTGAGATATTTGCAAACCCCGCCTCTTTATACTTTGAAAGTACAGATAAATCAGCAGGAGCACCTACAACAGCGCAACCATAAAAAGTGCTGTACTTCTCTTTTATGGCATCAGCCACATCAAGATAGTATTCCAGCTCACGGCGTTCTGGTACGAAGCCACCTGTGATACGAAAATGGTTTGCCACTCCAGCCCTGCGAGCTATATCATAGGCCTCGGCAACCTGCCTTGGTGATTTTAAAAGTACCTTATTCAGTGCACCATCTTTAGCGCGCTCATTAAATGCACAATAAAGACAGTCCTCCCCTAAATCCTTCAACGAACACTCATTGCTGTACATAACATGAAGACCTCCCTGAGCACTGATATTTGTTATGTCGCGAACTCTTTCCCCTGTACTGAGCAATTGCTCTGATACAGGATTACCCTTGTTAAAAATAATTTCTCCAATACGCGTGCCATCGTCATATAAAACCGGCTGATTATCTTCAACAAGTAACGAATAGGGAGTCCATCGACTAAACTGCCCTCTGGCGTTATAGCCATGCGGTAAAGAAAAACCGGTTAGACCTTGACCACGATTAAATCCTGACTTCAGTTCAATTGGATCAAGAAACCTCTTAATCTCATCAGCGTTGTATGAAATACCCTTTTCAGTAAGTTTTACACTTAATTTTGCTTCGTCAAAAAGAATCTTTTTGACTTCATCTTTACTCGATGCTTCAATCTCTATTCCTGTATATATTTCATCTGCTACGATAACCATAGTATGTTACTTTTTTTTTTGAGAAAGAGTGGATAATGCTATCAGATAAATAAAGTCACCTTATTATCAGTCAATGTACAGCTGACGATTTGACTTAAATAGGTAACAAAAAAAAGCCGATTACTTGATAACAAGAATCCACTTCCTTATACAATCGATTATATAAATCAACTACTATTTTGGCACGACAACTATGTATCAAGATTAACAACAAAAAGACCATATCATTTAACGCCCATAATAATCAGCAATAACGCGAACTCTACAAATCCCGTTTAAACGGCATATTGCATACCATAAACAAGTTATCCTGCACATAGCATCAGCACATCCATCCGACCTCGACCAGCCAAAAGGCTCAAACTTTCAGACACTCAAAAGATCCCCATTTTTCCGAGAGGACTCTTTTCCGGTGATTATGTATATTGATGCTTCTTATTTTAATGACGTTTAAACGCCTGAAGCCATGGTAGCCAGAATTCAGACTCTTTACCTCTTCCTTGCCGGATTGCTTGCTGTTGGGAGCATCTTTGTTCCTTTCTGGAGCTTCAGTGCTGGAAAGATTTATTTGATTTCCGATTTCGCATCATTCACTACACCCGGCATTCTCTATGTCACGGAAAGCTGCTTTGCCGCAGGAATCTTCTCCCCTCTGACCGCCATCATCTCGCTTGCAGCTATTGTTCTCTTTAAAAACCGTGTTCTGCAGACCAAACTTATCCTGCTTGCCATACTTCTTTTTCTCGGTGATCTTTTTTCCGGGCTTACCGCGGCACATTTCATGAACCACTATTTGCAGCACATCAGCTCTACAGTAACACACAAGCCTGAAGCTGGTTTTTTTATGCTTCTGCCGGAACCTGTTCTTTTTATGCTCGCACTGAAAGGGGTCAAGAAGGATGACAAGATCGCCAATGCATACAAAAGACTGTAACCATGCGCATTGTCTGCTCAGCCGGTGATCCTCACGGCATAGGGCCGGAAATCATTCTGAAAAGCTTTCTGAAACTTGATGGTTCAGGTCACTCTTTTCTTGTTGCCGGCTCGTATACCGTAATGGACTATTACCGAAAAGCACTTGATCTACCGGTAAAACTTGAATTGGTAGACGATGTTTTGGCACTTGAGGATAGAGATCGTGCTCCAAGTGGGGTTCTGCCAGTGCTCAGTGTTGCTGAACCTGAAAGTATTGTGCCCGGTACGATATCGGCTGAAGCTGGACGGGTTGCCATGGAGTCCATTCATGCAGCAGCTGAACTCTGCAGGGAGGGTATATGCGATGCACTCGTTACCGCCCCGATTAACAAGGAATCCATCGTATTGGCGGGCTACAAGGAAACAGGCCACACGGGGTTCCTTGGCAGGATGTTCGGGGTACCAACACCAACCATGATGTTTTTTGATCCTGTTCTAAATCTCAAGGTTGCCCTTGCCACGATTCATGAACCACTTGAAAAGATTCCCGGACTGATCCGGAATATGGATCTTGACGCTTTTCTTACTTCCCTTGCTGCATCGCTGACAAACGATTTCGGAATTGCTCATCCGCGCATTGCAGTGCTCGGTCTCAATCCACACGCTTCTGACGGTGGCGTTATGGGATGTGAAGAACAGGAGATAATCCGTCCCTGCATCGAAAGGGTGTCAACCAGCCTCCGGGTGGAAGGGCCTTTCCCGGCTGATGGTTTTTTTGGTGCGGGAAGCTATAAAAACTTTGATATTGTTGTAGCGATGTATCACGATCAGGGGCTTCTGCCCTTCAAGGTACTTGCCTTCGATACAGGGGTAAACGTTACGCTGGGACTGCCGATTGTGCGGACATCGCCCGATCACGGAACAGGTTTTGATATTGCCGGAAAAGGAATTGCCTCCGAAAGAAGTTGTTATGAAGCTACGCTGCTTTCCATCACGATTGCCACAAACAGAAAACAAATTGAGCACCCATTATGATCTCTTTTATCAACGTTGACCTTGTTCTTAATAAAAAGCCACTCTTCCAAAATCTGAACCTTACAATTCAGCAGGGAGAGCTTGTCTATATTGTCGGGAAAAGCGGCAGTGGAAAAACAACACTCCTCAAGTCGCTCTATATGGATATCCGTCCCAAAAAAGGAGAGATACGGATTGCAGGATACAGCTCCCGCACCATAAAAAAACGGCAGATACCGCACCTGCGGAGAAAGCTGGGGATTGTTTTCCAGGACTTCCGTTTGCTTGAAGACCGCAATGTGTACGATAATCTTGCTTTTGTATTGCAGGTTACCGGCACGAAGGATAAACTCATCAAGGAAAAAGTAATGCAGGCGCTTGAAAGTGTTAGCCTTGAACATGCAGCAAAGGTGATGCCCCTTAGTCTTTCCGGTGGAGAGCAACAGCGAATTGCAATAGCAAGGGCACTTGTGCGTGAACCACTGGTTATTCTTGCCGATGAACCAACCGGAAACCTCGATCCCGATACCTCACTTGAAATCCTTGAGTATCTGAAAAGAATCAATCAGAAGGGCATCATCGTCCTCATCGGTACCCACGATTACGAACTGGTTCGACACTCCCCTTTCAGAACGTTGCAGATCACCGGCATGAACCTTGAGGAGAGCACCATGGAGCCATCGGCTACCGGCTTCAGGCCAGCCACAGCAGCACAGAACTGACTCTGAGGCTGCCTGGCGGTATTAAAAAAAATCCTATTCAGCTATTGTGCTAACCTGAAATGATTTACTGGCTTCTCCGATAATGCTCATCAAAGGAGTTCCAGCAAGATGATCGGAAAAAGAAATTCCTTTTGCTCCAAGAGTATTGATCAACTCCAGAGCAACACTTATTGAGGCTTTTTCAGACGCACAGATAAAAGGTCCCGGCGAGTTGTAATCTCCAGTTGCATAATAGTTCGTGCAACCACACCAGTTCATGCAGTAGCTGTTCAACTCGCATCTTTGACAGAGATCATTGGAAATATTGTGGGCATCATGACTGCACTTTATCTGTAACGGGGTAATGGTGTTAATATTGCCAAGACAATGCGATAAGCCATCATCATTCCCTATCAGACGTTCGCATGGATAAATATTGCCTGAAGGGCCAAAAGCAAATTCACCCTTTCCCATTCTGCATTTTTCAAGTGCTCCATACCCGCTCCTCATGATTACAGCAATTTTGCCATCAATCAAACTGATATAAAGTGGGGTTTCTGCCATGTAGTAGTCGAGATACTTCTTGCCAATCCGTTGGAAAAGATCAGGCAGCATGTCAGCATGCTCTTGAGTCCATGGTGCCGAAATATTCGGACTAAGATAGATAACTCTTATCCCAAGGCCATAAAAATAATCGACGACATCCGGCAAGTATTCCAGAGTACTGGGAGTATAGACTGCATTGACTGGTAAAAAAGGATAATATTGCAGCGCTTGACGGATATTTTTTTCCACTATAGCTGAAGTTCCTGTTCCATCGGTAAACACCCTTGACCGATCCTGAATATGGGAAGGACCATCACAGCTTATGCCAAATGACACACCAAGGCGTATAAGTTCATCAGCAATAGCATTGGAGAAAATAGTGCCATTTGAAACAATATAAAGCTCTATTTTTCTGGAATTATATGCTTTATGATTTCGGATACGTTGAATAACTTTTTTTATAAATTCAAACTCAAGCATGGGTTCGCCACCAAAAAAACCAATCTCTAATTTCTCATCTTTTGGAGTATCATTAAACATATATTCGATAATATTATCCGCAGTTTCCATGCTCATGACAGCATCATTCTTGAATATATAGCAGTATATACATCCAAGATTGCATTGTTGAGTGACAGCTATAGTAAATTTCATAGTGCTACACAGTAATTATAGAAATAGCAATGGCAGATCAATTCAGGTCTGCCATTACTGTTTGAAGATTATTGCTTATACGAAGCTGCATTACTCACGCTGGCCAAATCATTGAAAGTTATGGATTGTGCGGAAGCGAGTTTGTCACTTAAATTTTTCAATACAGGAGTAGTATATTCTTTCCACTGCTCATTATTAAGGAAATAAATCTCTCCATTATAATGAATATGAGGACTCCGGATGCCGCCCGGGAAACCAGGCCAGAGTAGAAAGACATTAAATGAGGCAAATGTATTGAAAAGTATTCCAACAGCGTCACCAACAGCGTTTCCTGCGGGATTTCCGAAAGTCGACACACTACCTTTCGATTGTATATTAACAGACCGAGTGTTAACTGTTGGCAGAATATTACCGAAATTTGCCCATCTGGCAACTGGAATATTATATTTTTCAATAACCTTCTCGCCTTCTAAAATCAACTCAGGTTTTGTGAATGTTAGTAATTCGCGTCCAAACTTCCACCACCACTGTGAAAAGACATCAATAGCCATAGCATCCTCCTTTTATGTTATATTCGTTTGTTAATAACTAATGTTGCTTTGAAATAATATAATTGGATACGCACCTCCTTTTTGATTGATGAGATAAATAATATTAAATTCACTTACGTTATTTATATCACAACTGACAAAGTATCTTGATATATATCAACCAGCATCAAACTGTCAATGATACTTTGAAAAATCTTTGTACATGCAACGCTTTACAAATAACTATTGAAGAAGAAACCTGGAACTGCTTGTTATGCCAAGAATATAGATGGGTATCGAAAAGACTACCTTTTTTCGATCGACCGCAAATTACCATGAAGGAGGGTTAAGCTTTCTCTAAAGAGGCCATTACAAACAATTGACCTATAGGATTGTTAATGAAAAAACAGCAATTTTCCAAATTTTTTACGTTCACCACTGATTACTCTTCGAATAATCACTCTTTTTACACGCCACACCTAACAAACTAAACCCCTATTTAGCAAGATATTTAGGTCGCATGAAAAATCGTAAGATATTTGACCAAATGAACATATATCGCATGCTTTGTATGGACGATACGGAGAACCCGAAACTAAAATTACTCATCTGCTTATGGGGGTGAACTTGCGCATCGGCCATTATCAAGTCGTGTGTAGTGATGGAGTGATTTGTTTATCTGTTACTATTCGCTACATTTTTAGCAATGTTATCTATGGAGAAAAATTATGGGAATTCCAGTACGAATAGATGAGACCTTGTACAGCCAAGCAAAAGCTCAGTCCAAGGCTGAGCATCGTATCATTGCTGGACAGGTTGAGTTTTGGGCATGATAGGACGGGCAGCTCTGGACAAACCTGATTTGCCAATTGATTTTATTCGGGATCTTCTGGTTGCTCGGGCAGAGGGAAAGTCGCACTCAACACCATTTGTCCACCCTGCTTGCGTACGAGTATGATGCTGTAAGCCGTCAGTTACTTCTTTTGGGCTCTCACTAAAATTTTTACAGAGCACTCAAAATTTAGCCCAATCTCAGAGGAAAAATCGCATGACCTTCCAGACCATCCTGGCGAAATACCGAAAGTATTCATTCTCTGAGCGCGACAAGGGTGAGCGTTTTGAGCGGTTGATGCAGGCTTACCTGAAAACCGACCCGAAGTATGCCTATCTCTTCAAAAAGGTGTGGCTGTGGAATGAATTCCCTGGGCGGGGTGATTTGGGGGGTGGTGATACCGGGATAGATTTGGTTGCTTTGACCCTGGATGGCGACTATTGGGCAATTCAGTGTAAATGTTTTCATGATGGCACTACCATTGACAAGCCGGCTGTCGACTCTTTCCTTTCAACGTCAAGCAGGAAATTCAAGGATGAAAATCTGCAAACAACAAGCTTTGCGCAACGACTCTGGATTTCTACGACCAATAGATGGGGAGCGAATGCAACCGAGGCCATAAAAAATCAAAGCCCGCCTGTTGTCCGCCTTAACCTGTATGACATTGAGGAGTCATCAGTAGACTGGGAAAAATTAGACCAGGGCATTTACGGCGAAGCTTCACGCACGCAAAAAAAGAGAGTGAGGGCACATCAGCAAGAGGCCCTGGATAAAACGCATGAACATTTCAAAACAGCAGACAGAGGCAAGCTGATTATGGCTTGCGGCATAGGGAAAACGTTCAATTCCCTGCGCATTGCTGAGCATGAAACCAATGGCAAGGGCCTTATCCTCTTCCTGGTTCCCTCAATTGCCTTGCTTGGCCAGACACTGCGAGAGTGGTCGTCAGATGCCAACGAACCGATTAATGCTGTTTGTATCTGTTCGGACAGTGAGGTGTCGCGCAAAAAAAGCAAGAATGAAGATAGTGACTCATTCAGCATAGTGGATCTGGCGTTACCTGCATCCACCGATGTCAGTTCAATTCTCCGTCAGTTCAAGCACATAGAGGCCAATGGTCACGCTGGCTTGACCGTTGTGTTCTCTACCTACCAATCCATTGCAGTGATTGCCCGTGCGCAAGCTGAACTTCTGAAGTCAAATAAACGCTATGGGGAGTTTGATCTGATTATATGCGATGAAGCTCACCGGACCACAGGGGTGACGTTGTCGGGTGAGGATGAATCTGCATTCACAAAAGTGCACGACAACAATTTCCTCAAAGGTCAGAAGCGGCTCTATATGACCGCAACCCCAAGGCTGTACAGTGATGATACCAAAAGCAAGGCAGCACAAGCTGAAGCCATCCTTTGTTCAATGGATGACGCAGGGTTGTTTGGCGAAGAGATCTACCGTATTGGTTTTGGTGAAGCAGTAGAGAGGGACTTGCTCAGTGATTACAAAGTGCTCATTCTGACGTTGAATGAAAACGATGTTCCCCCTGCGGTGCAGAAGATGATAACAGACAACGAAAGTGAAATCAATACTGACGATGCCTCCAAACTCATTGGCTGCATCAACGCCCTCTCGAAGCAGATACTCGGTGATGCAGGTATTATCAAAGCCAGTGATCCGGAACCGATGAAACGGGCTGTGGCCTTTTGCCAAAGCATTGCTGTGTCAAAAAAAATAACAGCCACCTACAATACAGCTTCCGAAGTTTACCTCAGTGCTTTGCCTGAAACAAGCCAGGAAAAGATGGTTTCGCTCTCTTCGCGGCATATTGATGGAACCATGACGGCGCCCCAGCGGGATGAATTGCTCTCGTGGTTGAAGGCTGACACCGATTACAATGAGTGCCGTGTGCTTACCAACGTGCGCTGTTTAAGCGAAGGGGTTGATGTTCCCTCATTGGATGCTGTTATGTTCCTCTCTGCCCGCAACTCACAGGTCGATGTTGTTCAGTCGGTTGGTCGTGTCATGCGAAAAGCACCGGGTAAAAAATATGGCTACATCATCATTCCGGTCGTTGTTCCTTCTGATGTCGAGGCTGACAAAGCTCTTGACGATAACGAACGCTACAAAGTGGTCTGGACAGTTTTGAACGCTCTTCGGGCTCACGACGACCGATTCAATGCCACAGTCAATAAAATAGAACTCAACCGCAAACGTCCTGAACAGATTTTAGTAGGCAGACCAGCCGGTTCATGGGAAGATGGGCAGCACATCGTAGCAGACCCTGGCGTTGCGTATGGAACTGATAAGGAGATCAGTCAACAGCTTGCTATGCAATTTGAACAGTTGCAGCATGTCGTTTTTGCCCGTATGGTGCAGAAGGTTGGTGACCGTCGCTATTGGGAGCAGTGGGCTAACAATGTTGCCGAAATCGCTCAACGACAAGTCGAAAGAATTAATCGCCTTATTAACGCCGACGGGGAACACCAAAAAGCATTTCATGAGTTTTTGACCGGCCTGCAGCATAACATCAACCCATCCATTACCCAACAGGAGGCGGTGGAGATGCTCTCGCAGCACATCATTACCAAACCGGTTTTTGAGGCGCTCTTTAAGGGTTACTCCTTCGTGCAGAACAATCCCATATCTTTTGCTTTCGCGTAATTCCTTCAATTTCCTTATAATTCCTTTTTATTCTTTTAATGAATCTATTTTAATAGTTTATCAGTTCTTTTTTATTCCATTTCACTCTTATTCATTTTTATATTTTCCGCTGTTTTTGTAACTTATCTGTAACATATTACGGAACGAGTTACAAATTATTGAGCTATGGGCGTGAAAATCAGGGAGCGGCGGTTGTCGTCGGGTGATGTTGCGTTTTACATCGACACTTACCATAAGGATTTTGGGCGGTTCTCTCAAAAGACTGGACTGCAAGCAAATCCAAAGAACCGGAAGGCTTACAACCAGATCAAAGCTGAGGCGGTTGCGAAAGCTCACAAGATAGAGCTGGAGTTGCAAAGGGATCCGTCTGGAGTGTTCACAAGAAAAGCCATGGCCGGAGATGATTTTATTGAGTATTTCCGGTTGGATGCAGAATCAAAACGTTATCCGACAAACATGAACACGCTCAAACATCTGAGCGATTTTACAAGGGGTAGTCTTCCATTTTCAAGTCTTAACCAACAGTGGCTTGAAAGATTTAAACGGCACTTGCTTTCAGTTGATGGTTTGGGCCAAAATACTGCAGGCGACTATTTTGGCACTCTAAAAACGATTATTCGCAAGGCATACCGTGAGGGTTATGTCGAAATCAATTTTACCGATAAAGTTCTGGGAATTCCGGGAACAGATGTTGAACGACATTTCCTGAATTTCGATGAGATCGAGATTTTGAACCGGGCAAAATGTGATAATTCGATGGTGAGGGCAGCTTATATTTTTGCCTGCTTCAGTGGACTTCGACTTTCTGATGTTGGATCGTTGCGGTGGGAGCAAATCTGCGCGGTAAATGGTCAATACTTCTTGAAATTCAAACAGAGGAAAACTGGACAGTGGGAGAATATGCCTTTATGCGATCAGGCTGCCACCACACTGAAGGAGGTTCAGGGTTTTCATGCTGAACATGCTCCATCTGGCAGTGACAAAGTATTTATCCTGCCTGTGAGGTCGCAGATTAGCTCTATGCTTTATTCTTGGGGTATTCGAGCAGGTTTACATTGGCGGCTGCACTTCCACAGCAGCAGACACACCTTTGCATCTTTGAGTCTATCAACGGGCGCGAATGTTTTTACAACGTCAAAGTTATTAGGGCACCGAGACCAGAGAACTACAGCGATTTATAGCCATTCATACGATTCAGATAAAATTAAAGCTGTTCAAGGGTTCCCTACGTTGTCGCCGGTGGTTGAGTCGCAGCCGGTTGCTTTGTTGCCGGAGGTCATTGTGCCTGTACCAGAGCAAAAATTGCAGCCACGGCCTGCAATGGTTGCGCAAGCGGGAAGCATTGCTGAGGCGCTTCAGGCTAAGGGTGAAAAGATAGCTAAAGCCTTGTCACTGGAAAAGAGCGAGCATGGAAGGTATGTGTTCAATGGTAAAGAGTTTTCAGCGGTAGAACTGGCAATGGAAGTATAAGGCAAGATGTGGACGAATTTTGTCAGAATGGGGTCAAACAGAAAACCGGGAAAATGACGAACAGCAAGAATTGCTCTCATGGTTGTGTAAGGACTCTTTTTTTGAGGGTGTCGAGGAGTTTGTTGAGTTCGAGGAGTTGTTTGTTCATGTCGATGGCAGCGGTTTGGAGCTGCTGGATTTTTTGGGTGCAGTCGGTGAGGATGAGGGTCAGGGTGGGGTCAGGCGGTGGTGGTGGGAGCTGCGGGCTGCCTTTTTTGCCGTAGAGGATGTAATTGACGTCGATGCCGACGGCTTCGAGTTTTTCGCGGAGGATGTTGCCGATGCGGTTTTTGCCGGTGACATAGGCGGTGATGTAGGAGGTGTCTTTGGCTCCGATGGCCTGGCAGAGTGCTACCTGGGTTTTGAACTTCTTTTTGATCTCTGCTCTGAGGCGTTTGGCTTCGTCGGTGTACGCTCCTGATATAGGCATATATTTATATTTTATTCAATACTTTGCGTACATTTGACAGATAATTATACCTAATAACAGGAATAAAAGCAAACAAAGAATACAAAAGATAGGAAATGATAAGGATAAAGAAGAGGATGGAGGGGCGGGAAAAATGGATAGTTCTTTCTCTATTTCCCCATTTCCCCGTATAAAAAAGGGTTTGTGATGCCTGCGGCGAAGATTACGGAGGAGATTACCGGGTGCATTGTGGATGCGCTGGGTGCGGGTCATTACCGGGAGGTGGCTTGCAAGCTGGCGGGGATTGACCGGAAGACGCTGTTGAATTGGCTGAAGCGAGGCGAACGGGAACGGGCTGGGTTGTGTCGGGATCTCTATCTGGCAGTTGAGAGGGCTGAGGCTAAGGCCGAGGTGTTTCACCTGAAGAATATTGAGACGGCTTCAACGAAGAGCTGGTTTGCGTCAGCGTGGTTTTTGGAGCGGAAGCATCCTGAGCGGTGGGGCAAGCGGGAGGCTCCCCCGGCGGATGACCGGGACAGGGATGAAGTTGTGGTGATTGGGTGAGCGGGGGTGTTGTTGTGTTTAAGATTGTTATGTTATTGATATCAAAAGCTCAGGTATTGTTTTCAGTGTAGCTCAACAATCCGCATAAGCCACGCCAGCCAATGACCGTTGCCGCGTAGCGCCTCGACCAGCTTCCCGGCAACGGACTTTAGGCGGTTGTTATGCGTTAATCATCTTTCAGCCATTCCCATAATCCCCAGATTGCAAGAGCGGGAAGAACGATGGGGGCAGCAGCAGCAGCGGCAACGCCAACAGCAGCACCAGCGGCAGTTGTAATGCCTCCTGCTATAGCCCCTCCAAAAACTGGAATGGAGGCGGCAGCAGTAGTCGCTGTCGAAATAGCAGTAGCTCCAGCACTAACTATTGCAGTACCCGCAGAGACTGCTCCAGCTCCACCAACAACGTTGCCGACTCCTACTGCTGCAATTCCAGCTGTACCAGCACCACCAGCAACAAAGACACCAGTGCCAGCAGCTTGCACAGCTTTGTTTTGAATAATCTGTTGCCCAACACTTTTGACTACAGTCTCGATATCGTCTTTAGTGCTCATACCCATTCCTCCATCTATTAATTTTACTTAAACAAAAATTCTGCTAATTGCCTGTTTGTTTGTTTGCATTTAGCATAGCACTGTGGACGTGCCCCCGTTTATAAGACCACTACTTCTTGGAAAAAATCCGTTTGCTAAAACAGAAATTCTTTCGGTGTCAGCCTTCCTGGGGGGCTGTGTGAGCGGATCGAATTGTCATCCTCCTGCCATTGTACTATGCCCCCCGGGCATCATCAAAACTTAAAACCAGTTCACGTTCAGGCATTCGTCCCTAATAACAACAATTAGACGGATCTGCCTAAACTGCGGATTTTTGAATTTCAAACCATATAAGACACAAAATTCACACACATCAAAACGCCATTATTCTTTTACGTAAAAATAACTTATACGATGTATTGAATTTTATTTCTTCGTTCTGCACTGATCAGCATAACAACACTAACTCCAACCTCAGTTGCTGTACGCTTGTAAGGTAATTATACGCAGAAATTTTTAGTATTCCACTGTTTGTGATTTGTTTTTTTAATTGGTGGTGGGCGAAGCGGAGGGCGTCATGGGTGGTGCAGTGGTATGCTGGGATGGATCATTGCTGGGCAGGATGGTTTGGGCACGGGGGTTCCGTGCCCTTTTTGGTGGTGGGGGTTATTTGGGGATGAGGCCGTTGGCGAAGAAGCTAAAGTGTTGGTTGTTGCCGATAATGAGATGATCGAGGAGGTTGATGTCGAGGATGTTGCCGGCTTGGATGAGTTTGGTGGTTACTTCTTTGTCGGCGCGGCTGGGTTCGGGGTTGCCGGATGGGTGGTTATGGACGACCATGATGGCGTTTGCGTTGGCGAGGAGGGCGCCTTTGTAAACTTCGCGGGGGTGGACGAGTGAGGCGTTGAGGGTGCCTTTGCTGACGAGTTCCATGCCGATGACGTCGTTTTTGGTGTTGAGGTAGAAGACGTGGAGTTCTTCGCTGGCGCGTTCTTGCAGGCCGATGGTGTGGCAGAGGTCTACGACCATTTCGGCTCCGGTGATTCCTTTTGTGTAGATGATTTGGGATTCGCGGACGAGGCGGATGCCGTAGCGGGGAATGGTGACGGTGGCGGCTTCGGCGGTGAAGAGCGGGAGGGTGTGAGGATGATGTTTCATGGTTTCGGGTGCTTTGTTGAGCGATATGGCTTTTGAGCCATTCCCCGGGGGGACAAGGGCTTCCCCGTGCCAGGCAAACTTTTTGTGCAAGGGAGGAAGTGAGCTGCACAAGGTACTCCGCGGAAGCGAACGGCCCTTGTGCAAAAAGGCAAACTGGCATATCTTCAGCCCGTCCCACGGGGGATGGTTTTTTGTCCGCGAAGCGGTTGCCTTCATGCAGCAGGGGCGGTACTCCGGCCTTGCTGCTCTTTTGCAAGCAAGGGGGTTGGGCCGAAACGAATACAGGGAGCCCGACCTCAAAACGTTGTGGCCCAACCTTCTTGCTTTGCGTGACTTCATACGGCTGGCGGGGCGCTTGCTGTTTTTTTGCAAGCGGCATGACAGACCGGGTATATCGTTGTGATTGATGGTGGCAAGGCTTTGGCGGGCTGCTTGCTGTTTTCCTCTGGCAAGCAGCGTGACAAAGGCGCTGGCAAGTTGCAGCTTGCTGCATGGAGCCCACGCCGGAGCGGTATAGAGGGGGCCCTACCTTTTCGCGGAGGCGCGGGCGACTATGTGAATATTCGCCTTGCCGGTACTCCGGCAGGGCGATTTGCCGCTATTATGTGAGCTATGGGTTACTGTTGAGCGCCTTCTTGCGGAAGCGGAGGGCTGGCGCGCGCTCTTTTTGCAGTCTTTTTTGCAAAAAGCGTGACAGCCGGGGAGCTGGAGCAAGAGGGCGCGGATATCAGGGCTTGGCTGGGTGTTCGGGATGAGTTTTTTTGAGTGGTTTCGTTTTTTCCGAATTTCTTCATTCTTGCACGGCGAAAAAGCTCTTCCGCTTTTAGCCGTGCGAGAATGTGGTACTGTTTTGTGTATGGTTGACTGCGAGGGGCGGCAGTCGGCAGCGAGTGGAGCCTGCGGAGCGTCGCTGTCCGACTGCCCTGCCCCGGCGTGTTTTGTGGATGGTGGTTTATTGGGAGCGCGGAGCGCTCTTGATGTTTTGGGCGCTTCTTGCGGGGTGGTTGGTTTGGGTAGAAGCACGGCGAAGCCGGGCTGGAGCCTGCGCCGGAGCGGCATACAGGGAGCCCTACCTTTTCGCGGAGGCGCGGGCGACTTTCTGGAGATTCGCCTTGCCGGTACTCCGGCAGGGCGATTTGCCGCTTTTACGTGAGCGTCGGCTTGCTGTTGAGCACCTGCTTGCAAGGAGCGGAGGGCTGGCGCGGCTCGCTCTTTTTGCTTGCAAAAAGCGTGACAGCCCGGAGCGAACGCAAGCTGGTGCGGTTGATCGTGCTTGGCGAGATCTTCGGGATAGGGCTTTGGGAATACTGGAGTGCGAGGGGCGGCAGTCGGCAGCCCGCGTAGCCTGCCGGAGCGTGGCTGTCCGACTGCCCTGCCCCGTACAGAGATGGATAGAGTGAACGCCAAAGGTAAGGTTGCCCGCCATAACTTGACTTTACATAACGAAGCATTATGCAACACGGTACCCCGTGTAGGCGCGGGCTGCTAACCTCAATTTTAACATACAGATATCCAACCCCGCGCCGGGTGCATAATGCCTGTTATGTACATGCTGGCCGGCCCCGTCCGGCCACTGGTGCCAGCCGCCATAGGTATTGTTTTGACGCCAGCAAGCGAAGCGCGCAGATAGTTTTTCGTGCTGCCGGGTGCGTACCCGTACCGGGCGGCTTGCTTGTGAGCCGGAGCAAGGGTTTTTGTGAAAGTGGAGGCTATGTGCGTTTTTTCGGGTAGCCGTAGCTTTGAAAAAACCTTTGCGGAGGCCTTGGTTCTTCTCTTCGTTTGCGCGGTACCGGGCTGGAAGCGAGCCGTGCCGGAGCGGCAGTGTCATTGGCGCTTCCCTGGCTGTATCAATGGCGCCAATGGCGCAGAGCGGAGGTGACGGGCGCTGGAGGCACAGGGCGCAAGCTTGTTTTCTGGTGGCGCTCTTGTAGTCAAGTGCGCCATGCTGGCGGGAACTGCAGGGCTGGTGGGGAGCGAAGGCTGTAGTCCGCTTTCGCGGGATGGGGCGCTCTTGTACTCAAGGGCGCCTGGGGGTGTGGTTCTTGGGCTGAGCTGGTTCAGGTCAAAGGCGGTACTCCGCTTTCGATCCTGCTATGGGGGGTTGTGAATGGGATGGATTGGATTGATCAGGGCTTCTGGTGTGAGCAATGGCGGGCGACAGCCCGACGGGGCTTGTTTGGCTGGATGATTTTGGTTTGCTGGCAAGCCGTAGGCGCGCAGAGGGATCTTTGTGCGCCTTGTCGGTACTCCGATCAGGGCGCTTTTTCTTTTGTCAGGGTACTGCCGGATTATTGATACGGCGCTCTGCACCTTCTGGAGCCGTAGCGGGTTGATTCATGGAGCTGCGTGGAGCGTACTCGCGGAGCGGCGGCGGAATGAAGCGAGTTCTTCCCGCGAAAGTGGAAGAAGGCTTGCAGTGCGCTGTTGGGTAGCTTTTGGGGTCGGGCTTTGTGGGGATGAGGGCAGTGCGGGCCAGCGTCAGTTGGCCCGCGCGCCCGGCAGGGTTGCGCAAACGGAGCGAAGTGGAGAGCAGCGCCTACGGCGGGTTCATTTCCGCTGAACAGCGCTTACCGACTGAGCGCAGTGAACGCGTAACGAAGTGAAGCGAACGGAGCGATTGGCGGGCGCTGTTGAGCGGTTTGTTTGTGGCTCTGGTGGTCGGCTTGAGGTGAGCAAGTGCAGGGCTGTACTCGGCACTGCATTTGCGGGTGATCGGTCGGAGCTGGTTGGGGTGAGGTCGGGGTCAGAATCAGGCAGTACGGGGCGGCATCGGTTGGACTTGGACGTCGGGCAGGTTGGGCAAACGGAGCGAAGCGGAGAGCTGCGCTTGTGAGGTTGGGTGGGTCGGGTTGGCTATGAGCAAAGGCGGTAGAGCGAGAACAGCGCGCTCAGGGTGGGCTTTTTGTACTGGTGGATTGGGCTTTTCCCGGTTGACAATGAGGCTCTGGACTGTTTCCGGAGCCTTTTTGTTTTTGGGGGTTATGGTTTGGGTTGGATGAGTTGGGTGGCTACTTGGTGAGCGAGGGCTGGCGACATGCAGGCTGGGTCGGTTGACCTGCGCGCCCGGCGGGTTGCGCAAACGGAGCGGAGCGGAGTGCAGCGCCTCTGTGGGTTTTTTCAGATTGATCTCTCTTTACATCCAAATTAAAATCAAGAATATCTTTCCCCAGTGCCACTTCAAATTCAGCAATAGTTTTTAAGGTTGGATTCGACCAACCTGCCAAAATCCTGCTGACGTAGGACTCTTTTTTTCCCAGCTTTTCAGCCAGCTCGCGCTGAGTCATACCTGTTGATTCAAGTAACTCACTAAGCTTAACGGCAAATTCACCCTGCCGTTCTACATATTTTTTTGTAAAGGGCGGTATCTGCTCAACGAACTTTTGAAAAAATGATGTATTCATAGTCTATCCTCCAATGAAAATATAAGGTTACCCCTCATGCTCCCGTTATTGTGATCTATTTCGATGTCACCTGACCTCTGGCGCATCATAATCAGCTTATCAAGCTCCTGGAGTTCAGGAACAATATGGCGAAGGGCCATATCTTTCTGATACGTTTGAGCTGTTTTAAGGCCTCCAGTGCCAACAATCAACAAACTCGAAGACCAACGCAAGCAGTACAATCGAATGCGTCCTCTCTTCAGGGCGGCCACAGAATCTGTCCGCAACCCTTCGTTAATTTCAAAAAATTGCTCTCTGTATCCCAAACTATCGGTCATGCTGGAAATACGCTGAACAATTTCATTAAAACCTTTTTCCTTATGCAATAGCTCGTTGAGAAGAAACTTTTCGAGCTCCGTTTCTTTCTCTCCGGCAAAACGGACCGAATAGAGCGTACCGCCTGAACCTTGATCTACAAGCACTATTTCAACTCTTTTCTTCACTTATAAGTGAAGCTTTTGTGCGAGAAATAAAATAAATAAACACATTTTTAAACCCTTATTAAAGGCATTTATGCCTTCACTTCCATTACAATGAGAAGCGGTTATCATTATAATGGTCTTTTTTTATAGAACGATATTGGCACGAAAACCTCATTTGATACCGGCTGCTCTACAAATAAAAAGCGGTGACTCACCTTCATTGCAGCAGCTCTCTCTGGATTCTCAGTACGGCTAATGCTTCGGCGATTTTACGGCCGTTGGTTTCGATGATGTCGAGAAGATCTTCGGGGTTGCGCAAACGGAGCGTAGCGGAGTGCGATGCCTGTGCGGGTTCTTTTTTCCGCTTAACAGCGCTTACCGACGGAGCGGAATGAAAGCGTAACGAAGTGAAGCGAATGGAGCGATTGGCGGGCGCTGTTGAGCGGTTTGTTTGTTGCACTGCTGGTCGGCTTGAGGTGAGCAAGTGCAGGGCTGTACTCGGCACTGCATTTGCGGGGGGTTGGGCTGGGCGGGATGGTCGGGTGGAATTGGGCAAGCTGCGCAAACGGAGCGAAGCGGAGTGCAGTGCTTGTAGGGTTGGATGGGCCGGGTTGGTTATGAGCAAAGGCGGAAAGAGAGCCAGCATGGTTGCTCTTCCGCAACCTGCGGCGAATGGGAGCCTTTGCGGTTGTGGGTCGTGGCTGGGTGGTCGGGTTGGCTGCGCAAACGGAGCGGAGCGGAGAGCAGCGCCCTGGTGGGAGAGATTTGATGCTGGTGGTCATTCGATAATGAAGCTCATTTTTCCCCTTGACATCGCTAAAAAATCCTTTATATTATAAGCGAATTCATGGCCTATCGGCTTTGAATCTATCGAGGTCTCGGCCTGCTGTACCAGCGTAGCGAATCAGCGGCCTTTCTTTTTTTCTGATATCACTGATTCGATAAAGTCCTCTTTTTTCCACCTTGGAGCCCTTCTGATTTTCCAGATACTTCGGTCTGCCTGGTAGCATGTCACAAACTTACCTTTCAGGTCGCCGTTATTTTTGCGCATAATCTGAATAACCACAACGAACTGTTCATATTCAACACACACCCTTGATGCGGGGTCGTATTTCCCTTTTTTACTATCCCAACCCTGATAAAGTGCGGCATGAGCTGATTCGAGTGTTATTTTTATCCAGTTCATACGCTGAGCACGCACGAGTGAGAACACATCTTTTGATCCACGCATATCACTGCTTTCATAAAAAGCATGATAAAAGCGGATAGGATCGAAGTAAACTCTTATATCGTCAAAAGTTATAATCGATTTGCAGCAATATTCTCTCTTAAAATGATCATGATACTGTTCTTCGTCTTCATAAACGAGAAGTGACGGCAGAGTCATTACCACCCCCCTTTTAGACGAATTTGAAAGACATTGAATTTCTGTTCCCCTTTTACGGTAGCGATCAATTTTTCGACTCCGAGAGATTTTTCCAGGTACTGAACAACGGTTTCTTTTGTTGAACCGGCTCGAAGCGTGTTATTCATTCGACTACTTGCTGCACCAAGAAGAAAATCGCAGAATTGTATGAGTACAAGCTGTCTTGAAGGTAGGGATTGTATATTTTTTATGGTTGAAAATATGTTGGATGCGTCAAGATATTTTTTCAATGTATGCAATCGCAGGGGATCACGATTTTTCTTCACATCACAATAGATATCATATTCGTTAAAATCTTGTATCCAATGGTGTAAAAGCTGATAATAAAACTTGTAGAAGCCAAGCTCACCATCTTGATTATGAAATTGCAAGTTAACATGTTCACGCTCTACCGCTATACAGCGAAATCGCATATCGGTACCGTAAGAGGCAAAAAGATCTATCAGCCCTAAATAAAACGGTAATTTAGAGGCAGATATTTTTGACCATTTTATTTCTCCCCATGCATTGTGCTCTGCCCTTATCCCCTTTATTTTTTCCTTCAATTCCAGCCGTAACTCTGATGGCAACCACAGGCTGCCAATCATTAAGTAATGCGCATTTGGCTTTTTTGAAGTAAAGAGATCAGGATATGCCTCATCACAATAAACCTCAAATTTCATATAATCTCCTAAACATATTGTAAACGATTACTATTTAATGCATAGCAGTACCATAAATCAAGCGATAAAACTATTCTTTTTATGCGACTATAACTGATTTGATTTTTTTGTAATAATGTAATCCATATAATAACCATTGGTACAACACTTAATACCGAGGCTGTCTGCTTTTGGATTATTTGCTTTACCACAGTATAGAGTGTCACTTTCGATTTTGATTTCTACAACTAAATCTTTGTTATTGCAAAGTGATCTTCCCGGAACAGAGATACGTTCTTCTAAATGGATTTTGCCATCGTCGGTAATGACGGATTGTGGTTTTTCTGTTCTCAATGAATGCGCAGAAGAATTCCACATCTTTTCCTCTGGATAAATACTAATCTCCAAATTAATTAGTTTTCCATTTAAAGGAAGCTTATGTTTTCTTTTAATGATGAAATAGGCATACTTCTTATTCGAACTTGAAGATTCCACCATAGTGAAACCCATTTTTTCCCAGAAAGAAATTGATTCCCATGGTTTGCATTCAATCAAAAAAATATTCTGATTTTTTTTGCGTGCAAAGGAGATCCGTTGATTAACCAGCTTTTTGCCAATGCCTTGACCTCGCTTATCTTCCCGTACCTCCACGATATCAATACCAGTAATACCACCCCATAGATACGCTACGACTTCATTACTTTTATAATCAACAAATACGATAAGGTCACCTCTATCATGAGCGCCGATTGTGAGACTCCAGTTACAATGAAAGGTACCGTCAACCATACGAGCTTTTTGATCAAGCAACCATGCTTCAATTTCTTTCATATCGGCATCAGTAGAACGCCGTATTTCCCCTTTTATTTTACTCATCATTATAGTAATCAAATGCGGTATTAATATTTTAGTTTAGCCAAGTCCAGCAACGTTCTCAAATGTCATGAGGTAATCAGTAGGGCTTAGGACGGTGTCGTAGAGGCCGATGTTTTCGCCTTCATGTTTGTTGATGCCGGTGTAGGAGAGGCTGGCGTCTTCGTAGCGTTTGAATTTGTAGATGGCGTCGTTCATGAGTGCGCTGTTGAATACTCCGAGGCTTACGAGTAGTTCAAAATCTTTGACCGATAAACCGGTTACTTTTTTGAAGAGCCCTGGCTCCAGTTGGGTGATAACGTCTTTGAGAGAGCGTTCACGGTAATCAGTCAGGTACATGAAGACCGGAATGCGGGTGGCAAATTTGATGAGTTTTTCCTGAATCTGTTTTCTGAGGGTTTTGTATTCTTTTTCTTCTGCTGTGAGTTCTTTTTTCTCCTGTTCGGTCACTTCTTTGTCGTTTGCCTCTTTCTTTGCTTTTTTGACGGCTTCTGATTTGTTGATAATGGTTTCGATTTCCTGATTCAGATTACGGAACCCTTCAATGTTCATGAGGGCTTCCAATGCTTCCTTGTTGCCCATCAATCGTTTCAGGGTGTTGTTATCGACATTGACCAGTAGTGCGCTTTCCCAGCGGCGTGCAAGCAGTGTGGCGGTTGTGCCGCTCATTGCCATATCAAGAATTCCGGCAGCGTCAATCTGCTTCATGGAGCTGCCGTCGTAAGCGAGTACTGGCAGAAAGTTGATAAACTCTTCGATCTTTTTTTCCGGGTTCGATTCGTTGACGTTTAACCGGCAACTGTAATCGGCAATCTGGCGCAAGGCTCTGTTTGGAGCGAAGTCAAAAACATAGCACTCCTCTTTAATGACTTGCTCACGGTTCGGTGAAGCACTGTCAGGGTTCTTGATTGTCCAGGGTGACTGCACGCGGAATGCGGCCTGAAAATAGGTTTCGGGGCTGGAGGCGTTGCGAAGCATGAAGATTCCAGTCCAAGGTTTTACGGTTACTCCGGTGGTCAGTTTGCCGCATGAAAGGGTGATTGTTTTTGTTTTCAGGGGGTTATCCATCGCTTCCTTGACTGGCGGCAATGCCTCAACACCAATACCGGCGCTGGTTCCGGCGGCAACAACTACTTTATAATCGTGATAAAAGCGGTTTTGTTTCTGTTCAAGCAGGTTACGCATGGCATGGCATGATGCAACGCTTGGCATAAACCAGAATGTATGGGAGAGAACATTGAGCAACCGGACATCTGAAAATGGCATGGGCGGTTTTTTTGCTCCAAGTTTCAGATTGTCAACAGTGGTTTCCAGAAATGCTCCCCGTATCAGATCAAGCCACTTCTGGACTTCATTTTGATACTTGAAGAGGGCACCACTACCTGTGCCTGAAGCGGTAAAGAATTCGTTCAGGTCGAACTCGCTGAACTCTCCCTGCATGGCAATTTCATTGATGGAATCAGGAAGCTGATAGGTCATGAGAACCATACGGGGCAGCGATGCGTAGGGGTTGTTTTTTCCTTTCCACTCTTCTTTTGCACGCTGCTCGTCGGAGTAGGTCCAGTTGAAAATCTGCTCTTCAATAAACTCCCCTGAGGCAATAGCACGGAATGGTGTACCGGACAGATAGAGATAGGCTCCGGTGGTTATGGGCATAATTTCTTCGTCGAACAACTCGATGCCCTCCCCTTCGCCGAACATGATCTCTTTTCGGTCTTCAGCTTCAAAGAGTTCTTTTGCGTTTTCGCGCCAGGCCCCGTAGTGGTATTCATCGAGAATGACACAATCCCAGTTGATGGCGTGTACCCATTCGTTTCTGACCTTTATGCCGCCAGTACTACTGTTTTTGCCGAGGAAATCCTGAAACGAACCAAAGCAGATAAATGGCCGCTGTTTATCGGCATCCTCATAGGACAATCCGTTTCGGGCAATGAATTGCCAACCCTCAAAATCGATATGACCATTGAGATCCTCTTCCCAAGCGCCCTGAACACCAGGTTTGAAGGTCAACACAAGAACTCTTTTCCAGCCCATGCTTTTAGCAAGCTGATAGGATGCAAAGGTTTTACCGAACCGCATTTTAGCATTCCAGAGGAAGTGGGGGGCCTTGTTGGCGTTTTCTTGCCTAAAACTGCTAAAGTATTCGGCGGTTTTTTCTACTGCGGCCTTCTGCTCAGGGCGCATGGCAAAATCAAGCGAACGATTCTCTTCATTTATTTCATGTGACCGCAAGGCAATAACTGCCGCCTTGACATCAGCAACTGAACATTCAAACCATTCACCGTTCGGGTTTTTGATGTTCCGCCGCCTCAAAAAACGATGCACATCATGGTCGGTGAAAACAGTGCCATCATTACGCATGGCGGCTTCTTCAAGATGAATACGATAAGGCAGTTCACCGGGGCGTAACACAGGGTACTGCTGGGCAACTCGTGACTGCACATCGACTGTGGTATAGCCAATCTTGAGCAAGCCCTGATACTGGGGATGGGTATCCTCATAAGCATAGATCATCGGGCGTGAGTCAGGGCGCGGTGGAAAGAACTCCTTACTCATTAACCGCCTCCATTGGGCTTATCATCAAATCGATGTAATCAATGTCTTCTTTGGATAGGTCGTACTTTTGGTAAAGTTCCTCGTCGGACCAAAGAAGGTCCCAAGACTGCTGAGGCACCCATGTGTATGTCGAACGAGTTGCATCCTGAGTAATCTTACGTAGTGAAACAAGAAAACGGAAAAATTTTGTACGCAAGTAGCTTTCTATACTTGCAGCTTTTTTTGCCGATTCCACAAAAAAGAACAAGTAGGATTGCGTGCACACCGACGGAGAAGATGCCACAAATGGTTTACCAAGTACACGATCAGGGATTTTTTGTCCACCGTCAGAGCCTGCTTTGGGCACCAATACCTTCCACGTATCAACAAAGTGTGAGCTCTTGTTAATCTCCGTGCGATTGATCCATCCAGTGCCCCGTTTAGTCTTTCTGATATAATGTATCGGTACATCTCCACTCTTCCGATCGTTATGGAATTCATCAAAGTTCGATGTCCATCCGAACTCCTTGTCAACTGATAGCAATTCAGTTATGGAGGGCTCTTTCTTAAGCTGAACTTTGTGCAGGATTTTAAGTGCTCGGCTGTCACGGACGAACACATCATATTCCCCAAGGTTGCGATTTATCGGCCCAAACGTATTGTCACCTCTTATCGTTGTCACCTCACAATCACCTTCATTATCACGATCCCACAGGAAATAACAGATACCTCCCTTCACCTCTACCCCCGTAAACACCTCACTTGCGACAGGATAGTCTACAAGCTTACGGATTCGCCGATCTCCGAGCATTGTGCTTCGAAACTCAGATAGCCCCAGCCCACTTGACATCCAACGTGAAGGAATGATCATTGATAAAAAACGCGGGTTTAATTTCGTTGCCTGTGCTATAAACTTGTTATAGATAGGGATATCTCGAGTTCCGCCGTCAGAGCCCAATTGATATGGCGGATTACCTATAATGACATCGAACTTCATATTGAATAACTCCTCTGGATTTTCGATGTGAATGAAAGAATATGCATGGCTTTCGAGACCGGGGCCTCGATCATAGGCTTCTCGGCTCGCTCCACAATACACGCAGCGCCCATTTTCCCATGTGTGCACGACACGATCTAAACGAATATTGCCTGCCGAATTGTCAAAAGTTTCGCATACGGAATACTTACTATTTGCTGTTTTGGAACAGTACACTGAACGGCGAGAAAGCAGAGCGGTCAGTTCCGTAATGGCAAGTGCGTAAAGTTGATTCTTAAAAACATGGTTAATTCGCTGCTGACAGTCAGGAATCTGATGTTCCAAGCCCTCATCCAAGCGCTTTGCAATTTCGCGAAGGAACACCCCCGACTTGCAACCGGGGTCAAGAAAAGTCGCGCCTTGGTTCTTCCAAAGATCATCAGGCAGAAGATCGAGCATACGGTTTGCCAGTTGCGGAGAGGTAAAAACCTCGTCGTTGCTCAAATTGGCAAGGCAGGTGAGCACATCAGGATTGTAACTACCGCTGTTCAGCATCGGCAACCTTTAAATAATGAGTCAAGGGATACTCTTTCACTGGTGTTGGGAGAAATACATCTTCGCCGCTGTCTGAGAATAGGGGCGTCTCTTTGTATGATTGATGGTTGAGCAGCTCCTTGAAAGCGAAGTCGCGGCGTTTGAGCATGCTGCCGTTGACTGGAGACCATTCGGAAAAAACAATCGGCTCTGGATGATTGCCAACAGTTTTCAGAGTGAGGGCGTCGCCACGTATGATGTTGCGCTCAAGGATGTATCGAACGGCATTCAAGCATGCTACTTGAACAGCATCTTTAAAAAGTGCCGTGTAGCGTTGCTCAAAACGGTTAAAAAGCCGCGTTTGGCACTCTTTGATATTGTCTTCCAGAATGTCAATACCGTAGAGAGAGGATACAGCAAGGACGGCGTACCGTTCGTATTCAAGCTGGTTTTTGCCGTATCGTGATTGCACGACAGTGAGTTTCCGGTCAAGAATTTCAGCCAGGAAATTGCCCGTTCCACAGGCGGGTTCCAGAAACCGTGACTCAATCCGCTCTGTTTCATTTTTTACGAGATCGAGCATTGCATTGACTTCACGCTTGCTGGTGTAAACTTCGCCATGGTCGGCTACCCTTTTTTTTGAGACAACCTGCTTGGCGTTATGTAAAGAGGACATGGACTTGATTTTTCATTGGGGAGCTACATAATTTTACGTCATCGAAAAAGAAGATGCTTTTTGAGAAGCGTTTACTGCCAGTCGGTTGGCTGAAGCCTTGGTGAAAACCAATAGCTATCAAGGCATTCTTGAAACAATGCTTATATTTTCATCATCAGCATCACCAGAGATAGCATCTCCGGTCTGACGCCTTCAACCTTGTTGGGGGCGTTTCTTTTTTATACCCTGCCGTTATCGACTCTCTTTTCTTCAATGGTTGACCAATCACTTTTATCTGCGCTTACCTCTTCACTGCGTTTATGAGAACTACTCTCAGAGATAACTGAGTATCAATATAAACAAGGGCTTTGGTTTATAGCGGTTTGGCTGGATATTTTTTCCAATTATCCACCGCTTCTATTCCCCTGAGGGCACGCCGCTACGTGCCCCTGCGTGCCTGCATTTTTTACGCCTTTTTGATAGATATTTCTTTCTATTTATAAAAAGATTTCGGTATATTTTATTTGATAGTTTTATCTATACAATGAAACAGGAGATGGTATGAGCGGTGATGGTGTGGATGGGGGGAAACCGGATGGCGGTATGGCTCATGAGGGCGGGAAGGGCACGCTTGGGCAGGGGCGGAGCTTTTCGCAGGCGGAGGTTGATGCGTTGGTGGCCGGGAAGTTGCAGGGGTATGCGGATGTGGATGTTGAGGAGTATCGGTCGCTGAAGGTGGCGAAGGCTCGGCAGGAGCGGGAGGCGTTGGAGAAGCGGGGTGATTTTGAGAAGATTCTGGCGCAGACGGTGCGGGAGAAGGATGAGGTGATCGGGTTGCGGGAGAAGGATATTTCTTCGCTGGGTGAGCAGTTGCGGACGATCAGGGTGGATAATGCGTTGTTGGCAGCGGCTTCGGCGGCTCGAGCGATTAATCCGGCGCAGATTGTGACGCTCTTGAAGGGGTGTGTGCATTATGATCAGAAGTCTGATTCGGTGGAGGTTCGGGAGAACGGGGCTCCGTTGTACCGGGGGGGGAAGCCGGTGACGGTGGAGCTGTTTGTGCAGGAGTTTTTGCAGGCGAACCCTCATTTTTTGCCGGCGGGTCCGTTGGGTAGCGGGGCTGGTGGTGGAACGGGGGTGGCCGCTGGTGGGTCGGCGTTTCGGTTGAGTGTGGAGGATGCCCGGGATCCGGCGAAGTATCGGGCGGTGCGGGAGGCGGCGGCGAAGGCGGGGAGGAGCGTGGAGATTGTGCGGGGATAGGCGAAGAGGGCGGGGAGACCCCGCCCGTACAGGAGGGAGAGAGGAAGCGGGATAATGAGGGGCGGGAGGAGCCTGCCCGTACGAGGATGAGGGAAAAGAGGAAGAGGGCGAGGAGAGCTCGCCCATACAAATTTAAGAGGAGATGAGAGATGGCGACGAATGTGTTGAGTGTTTATGATCCTTATTTTTATGCGAATGAGGGGTTGATTGCGTTGGAGGCTTCGTTGGGGATGGCGGGGCGGGTGTATCGGGGGTATGACAAGGAGGCGAAGGCGAAAGGGAGTACGATTGAGATCCGGAGGCCGGGGACGTTTGTGGCCCAGGATGCGCCGTCGAGTGACCAGAATGTTGAGGCTTCGGGGATTGAGATGAAGCTTGATTACTGGAAGGAGGTGAAGTTTTCGCTGACGGATAAGGAGTTGACGTTTACGGGTGAGGAGATTATCAAGGAGCATATTCGTCCGGCGGTGTATGCGCTTTCGAAGGATATTGATTCGAAGCTGAACGGCCTGGCGGAGTTTGTGCCGTGGTATGTGGATGCGCAGGCGACGACGTCGATTGATGATTTGACGGGGGTGAGTCAGGTGATGTTTGATAACAGGGTGCCGATGGATAACGGGAATCTGTCGCTGGAGGTGGGTTCGACGCTGCGGGCGGGGTTTCAGAAGTTGTTTGCGAGTAATAATCTGGCTGGCGCGGCTTCGCAGGAGGTGTTGAAGACGGGGCATATCGGGAATTGGCTGGGGTTTGAGCTGTTCGGGAATCAGAATGTGGGGTCGCATGTGAAGGGTACCTGTTCGGTTACGGCTCTTGCTATCAACGGGGCGTTTGCGAAGGGTGCGACGACGGTGAATATTGATGCGGCGGCGGTAACGGGGACGCTGGTGCTGGGTGATTCGTTTGCGATTACGGGTGACGCTCAGCGGTATGTGGTGGTGAACAGTACTCCGGTGACGGCGTCGGGGAATGCGTTTACGGGGGTGCAGGTGTATCCTCCTTTGGCTCAGGCGGTGGCGGATAATGCGGTGGTGACGGTGAGCCTGATGAATTTTACGAATAGTGTGGCGTTTCATAAAAATGCGTTTGCGCTGGGTATGGCTCCCCTGTCGGACATTGGTGAGCAGCTTGGGAATGCGCGGGTGGCGAGTGTGGTTGATCCGAGGACGGGGCTGGCGATGCGGTCGCGTATCTGGTATGCGCCGGATGCGTCGGCGGTGAAGGTGGCGCTGGATGTGTTGTATGCGGTGAAGTGTTTGGATGGGAATCTGGCTTGCAGGCTGAGGAAATAGGAGAAGATCGAGGATGAAACGAAGAGGGCGGGATGACCCCGCCCGTACGGATCGAGAGGAGGAGGGGGAAAAGGAGATGATGCGATGGGATGAAGAGGGGCGGGATGACCCCGCCCTTACATGGAGGCAGAGATGATTTTTTGTGATGACAGTGATTTGATGCGGGTGCAGCCTTATGTGTTTGAGCAGGGGGTGGCTTCGTTTGAGGAGTTGCATGAGGTGGCGGGTGATGAGGTGGTGCGGGATTGCCGGATGTATTGGTTGTCGGTGGTGCCGGTTGTGGCTCCTGATGCCGCCTCTTCACGGGATGACGGTTTTGAGGCTTCGAGGCTGAATCCGTTGCAGTGGGTCAGTGCGGCCATTTACCGGGTGCTTGGGGTGGCATGTGTTGCCGCTGCTGGCTTCTTCGGTGGGTGGGGCGGGGTTTGTGGAGATGATGAGTTTTTACCGGTTGGAGTATGTGCGGGAGTTTGGGGCTGTGGTGCAGGCTGGGTTGGAGTATAATTTTGGAAGCGGTTATGAGGTGGTGAACCGGCGGTCGGTGGCGGAATTGCAGCGGTTGAGGAGATAGGAGGAGCGGACAAGATGAGTACGAATACAAATTATTTGCCGGCGGTGTACAATACGGGGGTGGTTCGGGGTGACAGCTTCACGGAGGAGTTTGCGTTCAAGCTTGATGGTGTGGCGTATGATTTGACGGGTGCTACCCCACTGCTTCAGATTCGGGGGCGGGACGGGACGCTGGTTTCTGAATTTGCGGTTGGTTCCGGTCTGACCATTTCAAGTAACCTGTTGACCTGGTCGATCTCTTCTTCGGTAACGAGCGGGTATGAGCCGGGTTCTTATCTGTTTGATCTTGAAATCACGGTCAGTGGCGAGAAGAGAACCTATGTGTCGGGGGCGTTCAAGGTTGTTAAAGATATTACACGATGAGTGTTGCAATTACAGTTGAGACACCTGCTATGGTTGAAATTGATATCACTAATCGAGGGTCTACGGTTGGTCCACCGGGGCCGGTTACGGAGGCGGCGTTGCTTGCGGTTGGTGGCGTGACCCGGACGGGGACACTGACACTGACGAACAAGACGCTGGCTCTTGGGTCGAACACGGTGAGCGGTACGCTTGCGCAGTTTAACAGTGCGGTGAGTGATGCTGATTTGGCTTCATTGGCGGGGACGGAGACGCTGACGAACAAGACGCTGCAGGGGGTGACGCTGACGGATGGCTTTACGGAGGAGAGCTATTCGGCTCTGGGCAATACGGCATTTACGGTTTCGTTGAGCAATGGGTCGATTCAGACCATCACGCTGAACAGTGCGACGGCGTGCGTGCTGACGGTGCCGGCAGTTTCGGCGGGCAAGGGGTTTTTGCTTTGTGTGAAGTGGTCGCTGGCGACGGGTTCGATTACCTGGCCGGCGACGGTGAAGTGGCCAGCGGGTACGGCGCCGACGCTGACGAAGGTGGTTGGCAAGTGTGACCGTTTTTATTTCTGTTGTGATGATGGTGTTAACTGGTACGGGCAGACGATGGGGTTGAATTATACGGTATGAAGTCTTATGAGGCCGTTCAATGACAATGTGGTTTCGGGGGCGAACAGGGGCTGGAACTCTTCGGGGGATGCTTCGGCGGCGGGTTCATGGACTCGGCGGATGAGGGCGAACCAGTTGGCGGGGTTGTGGTATCAGGTTCCGGCGGCTTCGAGCAGGGTGCTGAAGTTGCTTGGCAGCGGGCTGGTTTCGATTTATTGGGGAACGGGGGCGATTTATTATTGCTCGTTTGATGTGGCTGCGGGGCTCTACTCGATTGTTTACCCTGCCGCTGGCCGGTATGATTTTTTGCTGGCGGGTGATGTGGCGTTGATGACGACGTTTGACAGCCTCTCGGACAGTGCGATGAAGGGGAATATTGCTTCGTTTGCGTCATGCACGGGGTTGCAGGAGCTGCGGATAAGCAAGGGCGGGTTTTATGGGTCGGTTACTGCGCTCTCTCTGTTGGCGGGGCTGACCATTTTTGAGGCGGCTGATACCGGGGTTTCGGGCAATCTTGCAAGCTTCCCTGCCGGGATTGAATGGATTGATGTTCAGCACACGGAGATTATCGGCAATGCCGGGTCGCTGGCTGGTTATCACAATCTGATTTATGCTGATATCACGGCTACGGCCGGCACGTATACGAGTGTTGATTGTTCTTTTTGGGCGGATGGTGTGACGCTGATTTTCAGGGATCTCGGGTTGTCGGGTGCGGAGATTGATCAGTTGCTGGTGGATCTGGTGGCTTCGGGGTGTTTGAACGGGACGCTTGATATCAGTGGCGACAATCAGCCGCCGGGAAATGTGACGGCGCTTTCGACGCTGCGTGGGAGAGGGTGGACGGTGGTATGTGCCAATCCTGCTCATGTGGCGGTTGGTGATATGGCGTATGGCGGGATTGTGGCCTACATTTTGCAGGCCGGTGATCCGGGGTATGACTCCTCGCATCAGCATGGATTGGTGATTTCTGGTGCGGCTTATGAGAATGATTATGAATACCCCTGGAGCAATGCTACGGCTTACCTTGGCACGACGAGTTATGCGATTGGCAGTGGCGCGGCGAATTGTACCGCTATTGTTGGGCAGGCTGGGCATACCATCAGTGCGGCGAAGTTTTGCCTTGATTTGGTGGCTGGCGGGTGTGATGACTGGTTTTTGCCGTCGGTGAATGAGTTTTTGGCGATTGCCGGGAGTGCTGCGGTGCTGGGTATCAGTAATGAACTGGGGAGGGGGTACTGGACTTCGTCGGAGTATCCCTACAGTTCACCGGGAAATCAGGGGATGTTTGTGGCTTTTGATTATGGCGCCTGGTATGAGGATTGTGATTATAAAACAGAGACATCAACGCCCTTTTATGCGGTGAGGAGTTTTTAGCGATGGCACGGCGGTTTGCGATTGATAAGGGGCGGATGCTGGCCCATCAGCGGGCGTTTTGGGAGTTGCCGAATTTTGTGAAGCTGCTGGTTGGGGGGTATGGGTGCGGGAAGACGCATATCGGAGCGTTGCGCTCGATCTGGAGTTCGTCGTTCAATGCTCCGATTCCAACCCTCTATGTGTCGCCGACCTATAAGCAGGCGAAGAAGACGGTGGTTATTTCGATCAAAGAGATTTTGAGCAGGGGCGGGGTGCGGTACCGGTATAATAAGACGGATCATGAGTTTTTTATTCCGGGGTGGAACGGAACGATCTGGATTGCGTCGGGGGATGAGCCGGAGTCGTTGAAGGGGCCGAATTTGGCGACGGCGGGGATTGATGAGCCGTTTTTGATGAAGGAGGAGATTCTGAGTGTGGTGTTGTCGCGGTTGCGGCATCCGGAGGCGAGGTTGCGGGAGCTGTTTTTGACGGGGACGCCGGAGCAGTTGAATTGGGGGTATGAGCTGGCTCAGAATGTGGACGGCCGTTATGATCTGGGGACGGTGATCGGGCGGACGGCGGATAATGTGCATTTGCCGGGGCAGTTTGTGGCGATGCTGGAGCGGGCGTTTGACGAGAACCAGCGGGCGGCGTATATGGAGGGGCGGTTTGTGAATCTGGTGGCGGGGAGGGTCTACCGCCATTTTGAGCGGTCGATGGTGGTGGAGCGGGCGGTGCCGCAGGGGGCGGCGGTGATGGCGGGGATTGACTTTAATGTGGATTATCTGACGGCGGAGCTGTTTTTTGTTGCGGGTGAGGGGGTGCATTTTTTTGATGAGATCCGCCTGTCGGATGCGACGACGTTTGAGCTGGCGGAGCGGTTGCATGAGCAATTCCCTGGCATAACGGTTTTTCCTGATCCGTCGGGGCGGGATCGGCGCACTTCTGCTTTGGCTTCTGATTTTACCATTCTGCGGGATAAGGGGTTCACTGTAGAGGCCCGCCCTGCTCACCCGCCGGTGCGCTCCAGGGTGAATGCGGTGAATCGGTTGTGCCGGGTGGGGACGCTGACGGTTTCAGCGAGGTGCGTTCATTTGTTGCGGGATTTTGATTTGGTGCGGTGGCGAAATGGTGAGATTGATAAGGTAACGAATCCGGCGCTGACTCATGCGTCGGATGCGGCGGGGTATGCGGTGGAGAAGTTGTTTCCGGTGCGGCTGCCGGAGCGGGTGTATGGGAGGGAGCCGGGGCATTGGAGGACGTGAGATAATGGGGAATGGATAATTGGAGGAGATAGGATGAGCAAGCGGGCGGAGCTGGAGGGGGTGCATCGGTTGTATCGGGCGAATTGCGCTGAGTGGGAGTTTTTTCGGACGGCTTATCTGGGGGGCCGGGAGTGGGAGGAGGCATCCCTTCTGTACCGGTATCTGAATGAGACGGCGCCGCAGCTTGCCGAACGGCTGAAGCAGACACCGATGGAGAATCATTGCAAGTCGGTGGTGCATACGTACAGCGGGTTTATCTGGCGGGTGCCTCCGAAGAGGAGTTTCGGGGCTTTGGAGGGGAATCGGGCGGCGCTGGCGCTGAACGTGAATGCTGACAAGGAGGGCGGGACGCTGAATGAGTTTATGAAGGGGGTGCAGCTTTGGGCGTCGGTGTTCGGGTGCGCGTGGGTGGTGATGGATAAGCCGGCGGTGCGGGGGGCGACGAAGGGTGATGAGATCAGCCGGGATATCAGGCCGTATTTGAAGCTGTATTTTCCGCTGCATGTGCTGGATTGGCGGTTTGAGGAGTCGGGGTCGGGCTGTTATGAGCTGACGTTTTTGAAGGTGCGGGAGCGTGTGGATGGTGTTCATGGTGAGGGTGGCTCTGTTGGTGAGGGGTGGGTGTACCGGGTGTGGAGTCGGGAGCGGGTGGAGGTTTGGCGGGTTGATGGCAGGAATGGTGAGGCTGTGCTGGTTTCGGAGGGGGTGAATGAGGTTGGTGTGGTGCCGGCGGTAGTGCATTATAACACAAAGCCGCTGGAGCGCGGGGTTGCGGTGAGTGATTTGCAGGATGTGGCGCGGATGCAGCGGTCGATGTATAATGATATGTCGGAGCTTGGGCAGATGGTGCGGGGGTCGAACCATAAGACGCTGGTGAAGAACAAGGGGGATGATGCTTCGACGGGTGTGGGCGGGGTGATTGTGATGCATGAGGATACGGTGCCTGAGAAGAAACCGTATTTGCTGCAGGCGGATGCGGAGGCGCTCTTGGGGTTGTTGCAGGCGATTGAGATGAAGGTGGAGATGATTAACCGGATGGCGCATTTGACGCCGGTGCGGACGTATCGGAGCCAGGTGGCCTCGGGGGTGGCGATTGAGACGGAGTTTCAGATTTTAAATACGCTCCTGGCGGAGAAGGCTGCTCAGCTCGCGTTGACGGAGAATCAGTTGTTCAGGATTTTTTGCCGCTGGGAGGGGGTGGATTATGATGCAGCGAATGTGGTGGTGACCTATCCGCAGCGGTTTGAGCTGAGGGACCGGCGGGCTGATCTGGATTTTTTGGTGCGGGCGAAAGAGGTGACGGCGAAGATTGGGTCGCCGACGTTGCAGCGGGAGATTGATCGGCAGTTGGCGCGGGTGGTGCTTGAGCGGGATGATGTGCTTGAGGTGGTTGAGAGGGAACTTGCAAGTTGAGTCCCCTTTTTTGTGGTTTGGGTGGGCGGGACGATGATTTATCTTTCCGGGGCTTAAAGAAGTGGCGGTTTAGAAGCACGAAATGTCAACCTACCACTACTGTTTATTAGAAGCATAAATGTTTGATTAACCACTTCACACACCATTTCTTTTAAGCCCTTGTAATGTGCAGCCCCTGCCTGTTAGAAAATGTGTCGTGTCAAGTCTGCACTCACTTTGCCAGAAGCGATTTACATTAGTAGCGATGTTCGTCCGTGTTGCAACTGTGCGTTGGAAATTCTTAAAATCAATTTCACTGTGGTAGGAGAAAAAAATACCCTCTTGTAAGCCACTTATGCCAACGTTGAAACCAAAGCTTGCAAGAGGGTATTTTTTTTGTGGGGGTGGCTATTATTCACAAAACTATTACTTACAAATGATGTAATAATCGCCAAATTCAGATTCATTTTCCTGCCATGTTTTATTTGCTTGAACTTGCTTGAAATATTTATGGAATACTGGAATCATTTTGATTAAAGATGTTTTAAACTCCAATTCCAAAACATCATTCTGTAAAATCTCAATGGTCGCTTCAATAATTTCATTTGTAGGACCTTTTAGTAATGCGCTTCTTAAATACTCGTAACCAAGTTTCGCTGCTGCCTGTTTCCTTTCAGATTCGCTTGTGAAATCATCAATGTATGGGTCTGCAAATATTGCCAGACCTTCCGCTTTAAGCAAGTGAGAGATTTTATTCAAAACAATTTCTCTTTTATCAGGAGATAAATGATGCAAACCTCCTGTGCATAGAACCAAATCATAAGTTTTCGGTGTTTCCCATGCGACTATATCTGCAACATGAAAAGATATTGAGGAGTATTTATGTTCCGCATACTTTATGAAATCATTGTTTAGATCAAGACCTTCCAAAATCAAATCGTTTCTTCGCTTATTGACTTCGTTGAGTAAATATCCAGTTCCGCACATAATGTCAAGAACAGTGGAGTTTTGAGGAACTTCATTTAGAATGATGGAAATAACCTTGTCAATCAAAATCCCCCAAGGAGTAAACTCAAAAAACTGCTCATATATTTCTGGCTTCGGAAATTTCATTTAGAATTGAATTAAAGGTCAAATAAAATATTTACTGTCCCTGATGTATTCCTGGGTGATTGGGCTTTTGGCATTGTTCAAGAACTCTTTTGCATTTAGCTGTTCATGAATTGCTCCTTCGTGTAAGAAGGCAATTTGGTCAGAATAATCTACTGCAAAGCGAATGTTGTGCGTTACAAGAATAATAGAAGTGTATTTTGTTTCCTCTGCATTCTTCAACTCATTGATTGCACTGATAACATTTAAAATTGTTGACGGATCAATTGCAGAAGTTACTTCATCAAGTAAAAGTATTTGTGGCTTCAGAACTAATGCTCTTGCAAGTGCAACTCGTTGTGCTTGTCCACCTGATATTTCGTTAGGGTATTTCTTCAATAAATCGGAGAGATTCAATTTTTCGCATATTGAAGTAGCTAAATGGATTGCTGAATTTTTCTCAATGCCTTTTACTTTCTCCAATGCGATTTTTACATTTTCTAAAACAGTAAAATTTGGAAATAAGTTGTATTCCTGAAATACGATTACAATTCGTTGCCTTATTTCCCAAGGCTCAAAAATGTTTTCTCCATTTTCAATAAATTTCTGTCCGTTTAGAAATGCGTTTCCATTGCTCACTTTCAAGAGTGTTGAAATACATTTTAGAAGTGTGCTTTTGCCTGAACCACTTTTCCCGATAACAGCCATCACTTCGCCTTTCTGCAAGCGAAGTGAAATCTTATCAAGAACTTTTATGTCCTTGTAAGAAAATTCAAAATTCTCTATATGAAGTTGTGAATTCAACTCCGTCTCTGTAACCATTTTGACTGTTCTAATTTTCTTGCTAAGTATGATAGAGGCACAACAAGTATGATGTAAATAACTGCGACCAATATCCATGCTTCAAGTGAACGAAAACTTTGTCCACCCGCTGTTTTTGCTACATACAAAATATCGGGTGCTGCAATCACAGATGCTAAACTTGACAACTTTAAATTGCCTATGTAGAACGCAATTAAGGTCGGCAATGTCTGTCGTAATATATCAGGAATGACAACATATCTCCAAACTTGCTTGTCTTTGAAGCCCAAAGATTTTGCAGCCATGATTGTTTTATCTGAAACACCGTCAACTGCTGCACGAACAATATCAGCCGTAAAGACTGCTTGCGATAATGTCAATGCTAACAAGGCACAAATAAATTCAGATGGTGGGGAAATCCCTAAAATGTCTTTGTACGGAAAATAATAGAATAGGTAAATGAGAACAAGCAATGGAATCGCTCTGAAAATATCATTGAAAGGAAGAGAAAGAAATTTTAACGGTTTGAATCTTAAAAATGCTCCTAAGGGAACACCGATAAGAGTTCCTAAAACAGAGGAATAGATTGTGAGTTGAATCGTAACCCACAATCCACCCAACAAAGCCCATTTGTAAGGGGCAAAGATTTCAAAGTTCCAGTCATAATTCATCAGTTCACCATCATTTTAAACCGTGCCCGGGATATAGATTTAACTTTTCAAAGTGTCCAAGCGAATTCCACTTTGAATCAATTTTATCCAATGTCCCATCAACCTTCATAATGGTGATAGCTGAATTTAAAAAGCTCAAAATTTCTTGGTCTCCTTTTCGTGTAACAAAACATCCTGCAACGGAAGATGGTGGGTTATCAATCCAAAGAGCTTTCACTTTATCGCTATGGTTTTTTACATACTGCACAACGGTTGGAACATCTTGAACCGCAACATCAGCCCTACCCATTATCACATCATCTAATTGTGAAAAAGCATCCTTGCCTACAACGGTTGATTTGAATTTCGGTTTGTCTAAATGAGCCATTGCAAAATCTCCTGACACATATCCTTGAGCATACGATATTGTAATATCAGAACGATTCAAGTCCTGAAAGTTTTTGAAACGGTTGTCGTCTTTCTTTACAACAGCAACACACAAACCGAAATACGAAAAAGGTTGTGTGAAATCAAAGTCGTATGCTTTTGGAATTGTAGCATAAGTTCCGTCAGCCAAAAAATCAAACTTACCTGAATTCATATCAGCATTAAAATTTTCCCAACTCAAATTATACCATTCTACTTTTAGTGCTGGTGTGCATTTACTCGCAATCTCATTTACCATATCAACACAAAAACCCATCACTTTTTTGTTCGGGTCTTTTTCATTCAGGTCAACAATGGTGTATGGTGGAAACCCACCATATCCTACTCTTAAAACACCTGTGCGTTTTATTCTTTCCATTGATGTTTCTGTATGCTGTTGTGCTGCACCGTTGTTGTTTGATTTAAAAAAAAGAATGCTGCTAACCAGTAAACTGATTAGTGCAATTACAAGAGTAACACTTGATAAACGGTTACTGATGCTTTTTCTGTGAGTAAGTTCGTTGCTCATACTTTTATAGTGTTTAATTCCGAAATTGCTTCTGTCTCAATTAATTCTATTCCAACTTTAGAGAGGTTTTCCTTATGACTTGATAATTTATCTTTCATTAAGACCTGTAGTTTCTTCCAAGTGCCGTTATTTAATAATCTTGGTAATGCAAACAATGAATAACCTATTCCTATTGGTATATCCAATCCATGTCGAACAGTAACCACCTTGAAAAAAGTTGATTGCAAAAACGACATAAAGACTTGTCCATTTTCAGTTTCTTTGAACGCATCTGAAGGGTCTAAAAGCAAAATTGAGTTTCTGTCAATCTGTTCACCAACTTTAGGCTGCTTAAAAAAAACCAATTTTTCTTTGACTATTGACAAATCTGTAGGAGCTTTTAAAACCTCACCCAGAGTGTCATCATTTTCAACATTCTCAATAACAAACTGTTTAATTATTGAATGAAAAACATACCCTCGTATTGAATGTATTTGACCATTTGTGTTATAGATATTTTCAACTAATTCTTTAAGCCATTTTTTTGAATCGGCTTTTGAAATTCTAATATCGACTTCTCGTTCTTGATTGTTTTCTAATGAATTATCTTTTATTGCGGTATCTCTAAGTGCTTGCCATTTTTTATATAAACAGTTGTCCTTGTGTAATACAATCGCAATAGATGTTTGGGTTGCATACGGGATAACACCAGCTTTTTCAATTCTATCTTGGTCTAAAAAATATGGGTATAAAAAAATTGTAGGCTTATCGTAGTAGATTGAATTTTCAGGAATATCATAAACTGGTTCTTTGGGTGGCTCATGGTATTTACCATTTACGGATGAATAAACAGCTACAAATAATTCATCTATTATTATTTTCATATCGTCAATATAATCAGGACTAATTATATTGTATCTTTTTTGATTTACAACGCCCAAAATGGCAGGATTCTTTGTTACTTTCTCTATCAGTAAAGACAATGAGTTCATTAACTCCTTAGGAAGAGTTTTATCTTCTAAAACAGAGTATTCTATACCCATCTTTTCAAGAATGTCCTCATACGGTTTCTTGACTTTGTTTTTAAAATCATCCAGTTCAGGATAGTCGTCAAAAAGTTCTTTTATAAAAGTGTTTGCCCAAGTTGGAAATTTTCTCTGCATTACTTTGTATTCTTCTACACTTGAAGTTGATGTTGAGATTTGAAGTAGTGAGTAGAGGATTGGCGTTTCAAAAACAGAAATATTTTCGGGCTTTTGCTGTAGCAGTTTTAATTTTCCTAATCCTTTTACTGGATTGTTCTTCCTATGAAATGCTATATAAGAGGGAATAAGGAATTGGTCGCTCTCCAAGTCAAGATTATCCCAAAAAGTAGTTGCTGAATTTTCGTGAACGGCAATAAGAGTTATTGCTGCCAGCTCTCTTAATTTTGGTTTGCCCTCTTTGCTGCTGATAATTTGCGCAAGCAAATCTTGATTTACATTTAACTTTAAATAGCGAATTGCCTTAAATGTTTCTTCCAGTAAATCAGAATCATTTTGCACAATGTACTTTGAGAGTAGTATATCATTACCTCTTGTGATAAGTTCTCTTGTTGCCGAATCAACATTGTTTACCCAAATCAATCCGTAGGAATAAATGTCTTCGCCTTTTGGGGTGTCAAGGATTCTCAAAAGAAAGGTCAGTTCATGTCTGTAGTAATCGTCAAAGAAATCAATCCAGTCTTCCAAGTCCAGTGTACTGAAATATTTCAGTAGTGACTGACCAGATGATTGTTCAAATTTGTTGTAATAATTACTTTCTTCCAAACTGCCGGAATATTTCAGTAGTGGCTGGTCAAGTGATTGTTTGAATTTGCTGTAATAATTTTTTTCTATCATGGTCTGATTTCAATTGGCAATTTAAGATGCGAAAGTAAAATAGAATCATGAATACACTCGGGTCTTGGCTTCATGCTGTAAGCTGACATTCTTTCTTCATGTTGCCAATTCACTGTCCAACCGTGTCTGTCAAAAGTTGGCGGTGGCGGCTCAAAATATTGGCTCAATTCTGCATCAGCAATCGTTGGTCGTTGCGGTTCAATGTGATTTGGAATTGAGTAAACAAAAAGTAAAAGTGATGTAGACTTTTCTGCATCATCTCTTTTAAGTCCCATGTTTGCTCTTACTTCATCCGCTATGCTTGTCTTGCAATAGTCAAACGGCATAGCTGCAAAATCATTCTCGTTCCAAGTTGCCCATACAGAAAATTTTTTCAAACGGATTATCTGTCCCAAAATTTTTGAGAGTCGTCCTTTATTTAGTCGTGAAATAAAATCTTTAATGATTGCATCGTCACCTGCATAACCAAGTTCGCTTGGGTAATTGTCTTTGAGATGTTTGAGGAATGTTTCGTATTCAACTGCTGCTCCGAATAACTGAGGTTTCTGGGCGACTTTCAGTTTTCCCCCTTGAAGGGCTTGGCGATAACATACTTTCTGATAGTTAACTTCAAATAAGTTCCAAGAAGTTAAGGGGTCGTTGAGGATAAAATGCAACAACTCGGTCATTTTATCGACAGGTAAAAAGTGTTCGGTAAAGATGTTCCTCGCAACTCGTTGTCCATACGGAGATATTTCGCTCCAGTCATTGATTCTCTTCTCAAACTTGTTTTTTTCTGGTCCAGGAAAATTTATCATTGCTTGTAAATAGAAACTCATTTGTCAGATGAATATTAATTTTCAATTAAAGCGTTGGCTGTCTGATAGAACTGCCAGTCCGCTTAGTTTGGTATTGAAAAATGTTCGTTTCATGTCTGTCAGTTTGAAGCTGCACGGTCGCCAAAATGCTTGTCGCTAGCTTGTGTATCCCCCTTATAAAAACATTTTTACAGAGCCAATCCACTCGTATAGGCCTGACTGTCGTTAGATATATTTTTGCAAAATATTGCTGTGCTTGACTGATACACGCCGAATATTTCTTTGACCGATCTGCCCAATTCTGAAAAAACAGGCAGTTCTGTTCTGTGTAATAACGCAAATACCTGATGCCTACTGCTCTGCCTCACCCTTCAACAAGTCGGACAAGAAGCTCCAGTTTGTATCCTTGTAAAGATATTACTGAAAAAGGAGAATAAGAAAGGACCAGCAAAAGAATTACCGGTTTTTGTGCTCATAATGGCGGATTGTGTACGTCGAGGAGGTAGTCGGCGAGGTCGAGGCCTTGGGTTCGGTCAGCGGGGGTGGCTCGTTGTTCGAGGATGGTGGAGCGGGAGCTGGGGGCTCCTGTCAGTTTTGGAAGCGGCGGATGAGGTGGGTTATTTCTGCGTCGTCGAGGGGGCAGGAGGTTTGCTGGTTGAGGGTTCTGAGTCGGTCGGGAATGTTTTGGACGCCTTCGTCCTGGAGCCAGCGGGCTATGCGGTAGAGTGTGCCGTTGCGGTTGCCGGTGTAGTAGTTGTTTTGCATGTAGGTTTGGATGGCTTTATCGAGCTGGGTGGTGGTTTTTTGTGCGTCGGTGGGCTGGCGGTGTTGTTCTTTTTGCTGGCGTTCTTTTGCTGCGTTGAGGTAGGGTTCCCAGTCGAAGAGTCGGTGGCCGTCGAGTTGGATTACCTGGGCTTGGGGGTTGCCCCAGTAGACTCTTGAGATGTTGCTGCATTGGATGTCGGAACCGTGATGGTGAATGATTGCTTTCATCATGGTTCTGTATTGGTCTGTGCCAAGGGTTATGGGTGTTTTGGTGGGTAGGATGACTCGGAAGCGTTCTGAGCGTATGCCGTTTTTTGGTTTGAGGTGGTTTTTGGTTGTGGCTATGAGGCCGAGATAGGGTTCGAAGCGTGCTGTGGCTTCGCCTAAAGTGTAGCCGTTGTCGTAGTCGAGGATGATGAGTTCGGCTCCGGGGAGGGAGTGCTGTGCGTCGCGGTAGCCGTTGCGGAATGGGACGGGGGCGTATTGTCCGGCGGTGCGTACCATGGCTGCGAGGCGGTCGAGGGCTATTCGGGCGGTTGTGAAGCCTGCGGGTTCTTTTTGGTTGAGCCCTTTTTTGTAGGAGATGAGGACTTTACCGTCGGGTTCGGTGTTCATTGTTGTGTTTTTTTTGGTGCGGTTGGCGGAAGCGGCGGTTGTGGCGGTATGTGGCTGCTTTGCTTTGTTGGTGCGGCTTTGGGCGGGGTGGTTTCCGCCAAGGGGTAGGCGGAACGGTGGCGGTAGTTGTTGTGCAATGGCTGGGGTGGCACGTTCCGCCATGCTTCCGCCAGGTGTATGGCGGAAGTTGTTGGCTGTAACCTTTTATTGGTAAAGGGGTTTCTGGCTGTTCCGCCGGTTCCGCCTCTTCCGCCACTCCCCTGCTGGTTATTGGAGTTTTTCATAGTGGCCGCGTTTGAGTTTGTTGAAGAGTGTTGTTTTTTTGATCCATCGCTGGAATGTTCGTTGTGGCATGTCGCATTGGGTGGCGATGAGTATGCCTTGTGCTGTGGTGAATGGTTCTTCGGGGAGGGCGTCGTAGACGGTGTGTTCGAGGGTTGAGAGTTTGTCGAGGGGTGATGATGTTCCGAGCCGCTGGTAGACTTTTATGGCCATGTGTTCGTAGTAGTGGACAAGCTGGATGGCTCCGGCCATGGCGGTACTTTCTACTGTGGATAGGGGTTTGCTGGTTGTGGTGTGGTCGAGTGCCTGGAGTATGAGTGCAAGGCGCTGGATGTAGACTTCGAGTTTTGACCAGATCCCTCGGAGGTATTCGGAGGTTTCGTTATTGATTTTTTCGGTGTTGGCGCGTTGCCAGTTGAAGAGCATGGTTCTTGCTTCGGGGGTGTAGGTGAGGATTTTTGGCCCGCCGTCGTAAAGTGGCAGCTCCAATAAACGTTTGATAATTATGTGCCATTGAAAAAATATGGAGCCGTCTGGGGGGGTGGTATCCCATGGGAGGGCTTGTACTTCGGGCCATGCGAAGAGGAATCGGTGGAGAAAGCCGTTTTCGCTTCGGTCTTGGTCTGCGAGGGAGTCGAGGATGCCGGGTTGGATGGTTCCGGCGACTCCGATTGATGGTGTGTCGATCTTTATTGGGTCAGATCCTTTGCGGTCGGTCTGGATTGCCTGACGGCTCCAGTTGGAAAGGAAGAATTCTTGTACTCCGCCGGTGTTGTAGCGGGTGAAGTTTTTGAAGAATCCTTTGAGTTCGTCGACGTGTACGGCTGTGCTTCGCGGGTTTTCGGAGTGTACTTTGATAAGGGCTTCTTGGGTAAAGTCACTGACGATGGTGTGGCTCCATATTGGTTTGTCGGGTTCTGTTTCTCTCTGGTCGGGGGGGAGTTTTTTCCAGTTCTGCATGGTCCGCTTGTAGTCTTTGAGTTCTTGCTGGTAGAGCTGATATGCTCCGTTGTCGTGGTCGTTGAGGGGTTTGAGGGCTTTGGTCAGGGGGTGGGTTTTTCCGGTGCCTGGTGCGCCTATCAGGCAAGCGTAGAGTGTTGGGCCTTCGTGCCAGTCGGGTGAGTGTTGGATTTCGAGGGCGCGGCCGATGGCGGCTGATGCGGCGTAGAGGAGGCTTGTGGCGGTCCAGTCGGGGGCGAAGCGGAGTTTGGTTTGGGCGTTGTTGATGATTGTCTGGATTGCCGGGTGGAAGACGGTTACGGGAAAGTTGTTGTTTTCTTGTTGGCGCAGGTTTTTGAGCTGTTCTTCTTGTGTGATGGTAGTGGTCATTTTGGGAGCCCTCCGAGCAGGATGCTGAGTTGGGCGAGGAGTGCCCATAGGCGGTGGATGAGGTTGAGTGGCAGCCGGGGTGTCGGCTGCCGTTGTGGGGTTGTTTGGGTGGGGTGCATGGCTCAGGCCTCCGTGGTTTGTGCTCCTTGTTCTACCCATTGGCGGATGGCGGCTATGGGGAAGAGGAGACGGTTGCCTGGCCCTTTGATGTGGGGGATGCTGCCGTTCATGGTGAGTTTGTAGAGGCAGCTTTGGGAGAGGTCGAGGTCAGCGAATTCTTTGAGGTAGGTGCGCAGCCCTTTGGATGAGAGGTATTTGCGTTCGGGCGGGGCGAAGATGGGTTTTGTGTTTGTTTGTTCCATGATGAATTAGTTTGAGTTACGATTGCAATATTTTCTTATCGCCTTCGTTTCAAATTAATTCATTAACCTATTTTATATTATCAGGATAGGTTCCAGAAATCTTCCAAAAATCTTCCATATCTTCCAAAAATCTTCTTTAAATCTTCCCGCTTAGGGCTTTCGTTATATTTGCTTGGAATTTTTCTTTTGTCCGGCCCGGCATTACTGCTGTCAAGTGAACAGAATAGATCTGAATGAAATTTTCAATGGCGAGTTCTTTTGTGCAGTCAAGCTCTGCCATCATGTTTTTTATTTCTGACCATAAAAACTCTTTCGGCCAATTTCCATTCAAACCTTTGCGCTTTATGGCGGCAATTACTTCGGCTTTGGCTTGGCTGATATCGAGTGAAATATTGGTCTTATCCTCTTTTTTTGTTGAGTTATCCGCTCGGGTTGTCATAGTTGTTTTGTGTTGCTCGATGATTATGGATGGTGTTTCAAGGGTTTGGTATGGGGATGCGGATTGTACTGGCTTTTCGGTTTTCAGCATTTCGTCAAAGCCGGTTAACAGCCATTGTTTTGCGCTTTGGAGTTCAAGCCATTTGAGGGCTGTGGCGTGCTCTACGGCTCTGGAGCGGCTGCGGGTATAGCTTTTTATGATGTTGTCGATGTAGTCGCCGTCGTGTTCTTTTTTTTCCCAAAAGTCGGGGTGTTCTGTTTTGAATTTTTGTTCCAATAGTTCGAGCCCTTGTATGCAGTTGCAAAAGAGTTCGGATGATTCTGTGATTGTTGGGATAATGACGCTGGGAGGGGCTGACAAACTGATTGAACGGATGGCGTCGGTTACTTCTATCTGACGTTCGGCTGATTCGATGAATTTTTTATCTTTTTTTTTATCGTACCCATAGGTTAAAGGATCTTCGCCTGATTGCTTGATGTGGTCGGCAATGGTGATTCGTTCTCTTACGGTTTCGATATATTTGTATTGGGATTCAGTGTATGCGTCGGCGGCATGATGCAGATTCATGACAACGTTAAACGTGTCGAGGTTGTATGTTTTGCAGATGTCTGCTGTTTGCTGGCCTATGGGTTCTTGGGTTTTGGTTTGTTTTGGCTTTAGTGTGGGTTGTGGTTGTTGCTGGGTCTCTGTGTCGAGGAGCTTCTGGAGTTCTTGGGTGATTATCACTTTTTTTACCAGTTGGGCTTCACTGATCTGCTTGCCAAGGAAGTTGTATGCTGGTTGGTCGAGATATGCATCGACTTGCTTACTGTCTTTTCCCTGAGGGCTGTATTGGGTTATAGAGTCGGGTATGTCGGTATTTTCAAGTGTGGCAGCATCACGAAATCTCTCTTTCTGTTTTTGAAGGATTTGGTGCTCTTCATCGTTTTGAGCACAATGAAGTAATTTCCATTCAGCAATATCTATAAGCCTTTTCCGTGCGGCTATTCTGTAGCGTTCAACGGTGTGTTTGAGAAAATTCTGGTATTGCTCGGGGCTTGTGCGTATTTGTGTGATGATGAATGCGTATTGTTTTTCACGCCATTCTGCAGGTGTGAGCATATAGGTGACGGGAATGTCAGGGAAGTTTCTCATTTCCGTAAGAAACGAGAAGTATTTTCCATGATCTTTCTTGCGTAGAGGAGTATTGTTATGGCTTTGCCGAAGTGTTGCGGTTTGTTCCCAATTGCACGCTCTTGCATTGCAGAGTTCTGTGATAAGCTCTTGTTCTGTTGGTTTGTACTGGTTCATTTCTGCTTGGGATGATGGGGTGTGCGTTGGTTGTTCTTGATGTTGTGTGCTGGTGTTGCCAGTATGGGATGTTGTGGTTTGTGATTCAGTTTCTGGCTTTTCTGGAGCTGGTATTGCTATGGGGATATTTGCCTTCGCAGGGATGAAGTTTTGTAGCCAGATGATGGCTTGCCTGTTGGAGAGGTATTCGTAAAATGAGAGACTTGCCCCAAAATCATAAATACTGGAATGAATTACTTGTGGGCCAAGCCACTTTACCATGTCATAGTTTTCCCGCTGTTCAATCCAGTATGCCGGAGTGAATTCGGGTAGCCCTTTTTGTTGGCGCTCTCTTAAAAAGTCGCTTTCCCATTCGGTTAATGCTGCGAGTACAGCCTGGTATGTTTTGTGCTGGTCGATGACCTTCTGGATTTTGCTTAATTCTGTTTCTGGCGAAGTTTTCAACGAGACGCCTCTGATCCATTCTTGGGCTAAAATCAGTGTACGGAGCTGTTTTAGATAGGGGGTTGGCGAGGATTGATCTTCTCGTTTGTCTACGTAGTTGAGCACGGCTGTTTTAATGGAATAGGCGATATCGGCGTCTTTGACATAGAGCGGAGCCCACCACAGTTCTTGCTGTTCTTGCTCGTTTTCCATACTCATCGTTGATCTGAGAAGTGGTTCAGACTGTGCGTTATGGTTTGGCTGGTTTCCTGATAGGTTAAAATACTGTAAAACAAGCTCCTTTTTTGTATTAAAAAAGAGCTGCGTGGTGCGAATTCTGCCTGACAGCTCAAAATTGAGCCTTCAGGCAGACGGCAGTGCGGGGCATGTTTCAGGCTTTTTTTATGAATGAGGTCGGGTGTTTGCCGTTTTTTTGTAACGTATTTGTAACACGTTTACCGGAGAAGTCAGTAAAATAAGGGGTTTGAACAACCCCATATCGGTCTCCATGCAGAGGATGCTCGACCTGCTGGAGGCGCAAACCATCCAGGAGGATACCGACACCCTGAACAAGTTCTATGAATCGGTCAGAATGCGGGCGGCTGATATCGACAACGCTGCCGGCAAACAACGCATCATTATTGAGCTGTATGACAAGTTCTTTAAAACGGCTTTCCCAAAGATGGTGGAAAAGCTTGGCATTGTCTATACACCGGTTGAGCTGGTTGATTTCATCATCCACTCTGTTAATGATGTTCTCAAACAGGAGTTTGACCGTACCCTTTCTGACGAGAACATCCACATCCTCGACCCCTTTACAGGCACTGGCACCTTCATTACCCGACTCCTGCAGAGCGGTTTGATTGACCATAAAGACCTTGAACGCAAATACCAGAAAGAGATTCATGCCAACGAAATTGTACTGCTTGCCTACTACATCGCCGCGGTCAATATCGAGAATGCCTTTCACGATATGATGGGCGACACCACAACCTACAAAGCCTTTGAGGGGATATGCCTGACCGACACCTTTCAGCTTGGGGAAAACGATGCAAGCGCCGTGCTCTTTTCAGATATGTTTCCGCAAAACTCGGAACGCGTATCAGCGCAGAAGAAGACACCACTTCGGGTCATCATTGGCAACCCGCCCTATTCCGTCGGCCAGAAATCGGCCAATGACAATGCTCAAAACCAGAGTTACCGGAAACTTGATGGTCGGATAGCTGCTACCTACGCTGCGGCAACCGATGCCACCAACAAAAACTCTCTTTACGACTCCTACATCAAGGCATTCCGCTGGTCAACCGACCGGCTGGATCCGGAGCATGGCGGGATCATTGCGTTTGTTTCGAATGGTGCATGGATTGATGGCAACAGCACTGACGGATTGAGGCAATGCCTGGAAAAGGAGTTTTCAAGCATATTCGTCTTCAACTTGAGAGGTAATCAGCGTACCAGTGGTGAACTTTCCCGAAAAGAGGGTGGCAAAATATTTGGTTCCGGTTCACGAACTCCCATTGCCATTACCCTGCTGGTGAAAAACCTTGAAAAAGCGGCAGGTAAAGCCACCATCCATTATGTCGACATCGGGGATTACCTGAATCGGGAGGAGAAGCTTGGCATCATCAGCAAATACCATTCTGTTAGCAATCCAGCAATGCCCTGGCAGATATTACAACCTAACGAACATGGGGATTGGCTGAATCAGAGGAATGATTTGTTTGAGACGTTTATTGCGATTGGTGATAAGGATGACAAGAAAAACGCAACTGTTTTTAATCAGTTTTACAGCAGAGGTCTTGCTTCAGCTCGTGATGCTTGGTGCTACAATTCATCGGATAGGGAACTGGTCAATAACATTCAAATCATAATCGACTTTTATAATCAACAGCGAATAGCTTTTTTTGACAAACGGAGGACACAGCCGTCATTGGAAGTCGAAGAGTTTGTCGAATTTGATTCAACTAGAATTACCTGGAATCGCGGGTTAAAAAATGATTTGGGACGAAATAAAGAAATCACTTTCAGCAAAGATTGTGTTTTGAAAGGAATGTACCGGCCATTTTTCAAACAGAACGTATATTTCTCGAAAGAGTTAAACGACATGACCTATCAACTCCCAAAATTATTCTCTTCTCCGGTGGCCAAAAACCTTATCATCTGTGTTTCAGGGGTAGGAGCAAGCAAGGATTTCTCTTCACTTATCACAGATTGTCTACCTGATTTACAGCTTCAATTTAATGGTCAATGCTTCCCCCTCTACTACTACGAAGAGCGCAAGAAATCAAGTTTAACTTTATTTGATGCCGCCGCAGAAAACGAATATATACGTCGCGACGGGGTTTCAGATTTTATTCTCGAAAGAGCACTGAAGCTGTATGGCAATCGTGTCACCAAGGAAGATATTTTTTACTACGTCTACGGTATTCTTCACAGCCCTGAATACCGCACCCGTTTTGCCAACGACCTGAAAAAGATGCTCCCACGCATCCCGCTTGTCGATGAACCCCGTGAATTCTGGTCATTCAGCAAAGCCGGTAGGGAGTTAGCCGAACTGCACATCAACTATGAATCGGTGCCGCCTTATGAAGGTGTAACCGTTACTGGTGCTGAGAAAGGGCTCTTCAACGTTGAAAAGATGCGATTTCCAAAAAAAGGGCAAACGGATACCATTCTTTATAACGGTTACATCACCATATCAGATATCCCTGATAAAGCTTACGAGTACATAGTGAACGGCAAAAGCGCCATAGAGTGGGTTATGGAGCGCTATCAGGTTTCCACCCACAAAGAGAGCGGGATAACCAATGATCCTAACAACTGGGCAAAAGAAGTTGGTAATCCTCGTTATATTCTTGATCTGCTTCTGAGTGTGATCAATGTGAGCGTGAAGACTGTGGGGATTGTTGAGTCACTACCAAAATTGGTATTTGAATAGCGGTATACTTTTATCCGCTGAACAACAGAATGTCTTTTGACCTGTTGCAAACCGCTAAAAATAAGTTTATCATTGTAGAACTAAGTTCTATATCATTCAAACAAAGGGAAACAACCATAACACATAAAGGTCATGAGTGAGGATTTTTACAAATAAATGGTTTGCCAAGTTTGCTAAGGACGAGGGAATCCCTGATAAAGCCCTGTGTGATGCAGTAAATAATGCAGAGAACGGTCTAATCGATGCAGATTATGGGGGTGGCGTAATCAAACAAAGGATTGCACGCTCCAATGAGGGGAAGTCTGGCGGGTATCGTACGATCATCTTATATCGGTGTGAAGATAAAGCATTCTTCGTTTTCGGGTTTCCTAAAAAATACAAGGACAACATAAAAACAGATGAGGTTCGATGGTTTAAAAAGATGGCGAAAACAATCTTTGACCTGTCAGCTGATCAACTCGAAAAACTTATTAAAAAAGGTGAATTTAAGCCCGTAACAAGCCATGAATAAGATAAAAACATACAAAAGTGACGCGTTTTCAGCAATCCATGAGACCATGGCGGGCATGTACGAAGCTGGGGTTATCGACAAAAAGACAATGCGCGAGTTTGATGAAGCATGTCTAACACCTATCCATAACTTCAGTGCTTCTGAAATAATAGCGTTAAGAGAACGAGAAGAAGTGAGTCAAATGGTTTTCGCTCGCTATCTGAACGTATCAAAGGAATCGGTTAGCCAATGGGAACGAGGGAAAAAGAAACCCGCAGGTACAACACTAAAACTTCTTTCCCTTGTGGAGCGCAAGGGTATTAAAGCCATTGCATGACAAGAGGTTTGTCTTTAGGAGATTACGCCAGCACCCCCTACTTCATTAATCCGCAGCTTCATCCACAATGAGCGCCAGCACACACCTGCAGTTGGGGTGCCTCGGCGGTTCGGTTGCTCCAATGAAGAACTCATCGTCTATCGGGTTTCCCTTTCGTACAACAAACACAACTCTGCATTGTCGTTGCTGGAACTGTGTTGACGATAGAGTCGTTCATGCGAAATTGCGCGGCGAAGCCGATCTGCAAAATTTGCTTGTATATGCTATCCTTAACCGCTATATTTTTTTGCAGTCCCCGGAGAAATCCTCTCCCGACCTTGATTCGGTGACGATCCCGGGGGTTTTTTATTATCCAAAATAAAGAACCCCGCCGCAAGCAGCGGGGTATTTTGAAGACAACTCTATTCTACTTTACGCCTCAAGAGGCGGGGAATATGACCCATAGAGATTTAAAACCCATCTACAAAAAGATTGGTCAGGCGGTGCCTGCCCAATCTACAGATACTCTAATTGCTCTACCTGAGATTCAACAGACACTGTCTGTTACATCTTTTCATGCCATTGCCGAGCTCCGAAGATGCTGCAAGAACTCTCCGCAACATTGGCTGGCAGCTTCTCTCTGGGATGGTCGCACTACGTTACTCTGCTGACCATATCGAACGCTGATGAACGCCGCTTCTACGAAATTGAAGCAGGAGAAAACAGTTGGGATGTAAGGGAACTGGATCGTCAGATATCGGCCTCGCTCTATGAACGGCTGGCACTCAGCCGGGACAAGGAGGAAATCAGGCAGCTCTCGCAAAAGAGGCTTGTAGTTGAAAAACCGGCAGATGTGATCAAAAACCCTTTTGTGCTTGAGTTTCTTGATCTTGAAGAGAAGAGCTATTGATCCCTTGTTGTGCTGCCGTCCGTGTGCTGCGGGTGTTTACTTGGCTTCACTGCTCGTTCAATTGCTAACCGCATAAAGCGTTGATACGGAATGCCAACACGTTTTGCATGAATGCGCACAGCGTCTAACAACTCTTCAGGCAGACGGAGACTAATTGACTTATCCTTGCGTTTCAACTCAAAGCGTATGGGAAGCATATCTGAAAAATCATACTCGCTCAGGTCAGCAGTCTCCACAAAAACTTCGACATCGGCGTCAGTCTTGAAATCAGGGAATTTCTTTTTCATGAGCTTTTATTTCCTTTTTGTGCATATACCGCGCACTAAACGATTACCGCTGTCCCAGTCGAATCCATCAAATTTCATCCCTCTTTCTCCACAAAATATGTATATCATTTTGCATATGCAAATACAACCCTTAATTCATTGCGTTCCTTTGCTTATCGGTTTCATCAAAAAATACTTTTTCTTAAGCGGCCCGTACATGTATAGTCGGGAAGATAGTGATGAAAAAAAAACCGATCTTGAATTTGCCAAGACCTTTGAAGGCTATGAACAATTCAAAATCGGTTGAGCAGTTTTTGCCGAAGCATTGATGAATTCGCCAGAGCCAGATGCCGATTTGCGACGAGCTTTCGAACGTCAAGCAGAGTTGTTTGGGAAGGGTCAATAACCCTTGCTGATCATGGCAATTCTCTTAATCCGCAAAATTGCGTGACCTTTCTTTTCGGGAAAGAAGATATCTAATGTTCTTTCTTCCCCGCGAAGAAAAAAACCGGAGAAAAAGCTTTAAATTCACCCCAAAATCCAGCCCGCATCCGGCGGCACTTTTTCCACCAGAAATCAATAGTGCACTTTTGGCCCTCGACTACACGACCCTGAACCTGCTCCGTCAGAACCACCCTGCCTGGCGATTGTTGTGCGCCCAGCATGCGCCGCTGGTGGCAGGTTTTCTGCATCGGGTCTTTATTGTTCCCAATGTGCGGATCCTTTCGCAGGCTGATCTGGTTGAGGCGCTGGAAGATGAACTGTTTGCCCTGCGCCAGCAACAGGGTGCTGACCAGTTTCCGGGGACGGCGCAAAGCTATCTGAATGACTGGGCTGATAACGAGAAGGGATGGCTGCGCAAATTCTATCCTGACGGGACGGATGAGCCTCACTTTGATCTGACTGCAGCAACTGAAAAGGCGCTGGCCTGGCTGGAGAGCTTGACTGAACGTGCTTTTGTGGGGACAGAGTCGCGACTTCTTACCCTGTTTGAACTGTTGCGTCAGATGAGCATGGGTAGCCAGGCTGATCCTGAAGTGCGGATTGCGGAGCTGCAAAAGCGCCGTGACGATATTGATGCCGAAATTGCCCGCATCCAAGCCGGAGAGATATCGCTGCTTGATGATACCGCTCTGAAGGATCGTTTCCAGCAGTTTCTGCAACTGGCGCGTGAACTGTTGACCGATTTTCGTGAGGTGGAGCATAACTTCCGCAAGCTCGATCGCCGCGTGCGAGAGCGCATTGCCCTCTGGGAGGGAGCCAAGGGTGCGCTGCTTGAAGAGATCATGGGCGAACGTGATGCCATTGCCGATTCGGATCAGGGAAAGAGTTTCCGAGCATTCTGGGATTTTCTCATGTCGCAGTCACGCCAGGAGGAGTTGAGCCTGCTCCTTGAAGAGGTGCTGGCTTTGCCGCCGATCGTCTCGATGCGCCCCGATACCCGTCTGCGGCGCGTTCACTACGACTGGCTTGAGGCGGGAGAACACACCCAGCGCACGGTGGCCCGACTTTCAGAACAGTTGCGCAGGTTTCTTGATGACAAGGCGTGGCTTGAGAATCGACGCATCATGGATATTCTGCACGAGGTTGAAACCCATGCTCTTGATTTGCGCGACGATCTCCCTTCAGGCGGCTTTATGCATCTCGACAGCTCCACTGCGGTCATTGAACTGCCTCTTGAAAGAACGCTCTATCGGCCTCCATTCAAGCCATTGATTGCTGGCATTGCTCTGGATGAAGGTGATGCGGAGATCGATACCGCGGTTCTTTATGCCCAAGTGGTGGTTGACCGGGCAGAGCTGTTGCGAAATATCCGCCAAGAGCTGCAGATGCGCAGCCAGATCACCATCGGGGAGGTTATTTTGCATCATCCACTGCGTAACGGCCTTGCTGAGCTGGTTGCCTATCTGCAGCTTGCCGGGGATTGGCCCAAGACGGCGGTGGATGAAGGAGAGCAGGAAGAGGTGAGGTGGGAAAGCTCGACGGGTATATCCCGGCTGGCAACCTTGCCGTGTATTATTTTATTACGAAACTGATGATGAATCATACAGAGATAGAAACTTCCCGTCCGGCTTATCCAGTCCAGGAACTCTCTTCCATTGTGATTCCCCTTTTGAAGGGGGTGATCTACCAGGAGGAGAACCCGACGTTATGGAGCGCTTTGCTCAACCTGCTGGCTAGCGTTCGGGATTACGTTGCGGTGCTTGGTCTGGAATTGATTATTGATGAGGCAGAAGGATACGCTTTTTTGCGATCTCACTCTGAAATCGGCGCAGAAGTTACGAACACCACTCCCAGACTGATAGCAAGAAGGCAACTCAGTTACCCGGTCAGCCTGCTGCTGGCACTGCTTCGCAAAAAACTTGCCGAATTTGATGCCGGTGCCGGAGACACACGCCTAATTCTTTCGCGAGATGAGGTGGTTGAACTGATCCGGATTTTTCTCCCCGCCGCCACCAATGAGGTCAAGTTGATCGACCAGGTCGATGCCACTCTGAATAAAATCGCCGATCTTGGTTTTATCCGCCGTTTGCGGGGAGAGCGGCAGATGATTGAGGTGCGCCGGATTATCAAGGCGTTTATCGATGCCCAGTGGCTGGCTGATTTTGATCAACGCCTCAACGAATACTTGCAGCGACCTGCGAAACTGATGGAGGGGAATGATGAGTGAGGCACTTGAACTTGGATTTATTGCTGATGACAGCCTGGCTGGCTTTCGGCTGCAGCGTCTTGAGGTGTTCAACTGGGGCACTTTCGATGGACGGGTCTGGACGTTGCGACTGGGCGGAAAAAATGGACTCCTCACAGGGGATATTGGTTCTGGAAAATCAACGCTGGTTGATGCAGTAACTACCTTGCTGGTACCAAGCCAGCGCATTGCCTACAACAAGGCGGCAGGTGCCGATAACCGTGAACGCACTCTCCGCTCCTACGTGCTGGGCTATTTCAAGTCGGAGCGACAGGAGACTCTTGGAGGGGGTGCCAAACCGGTCGCCCTGCGCGATCTCAACGGATATTCGGTGATTCTTGGGGTCTTTCATAACGCGGGCTACGACAAGACCGTAACTCTGGCGCAGCTCTTCTGGATGAAGGATGCCACACAGCCAGCCCGTCTCTATGCCGTCTGTGAGCGCGACCTCTCCATCGCCACCGATTTTTCAGCATTTGGTACCGAAATAGCGACACTGCGCCGGCGTCTGCGGGGGTCGGGAATCGATTTGTTTGAAACCTTTCCACCCTACGGTGCCTGGTTCCGTCGGCGCTTCGGCATCGACAATGAGCAGGCGCTCGATCTCTTCCATCAAACTGTATCGCTCAAGTCGGTGGGGAACCTGACCGATTTCGTGCGTCTCCACATGCTCGAACCCTTCAATGTTGAACCACGCATTGACGCCCTTATTCAGCATTTCGAAGATCTCAACCGCGCGCACGAAGCAGTACTTAAAGCCAAGCGGCAAATAGAGCTGCTGGGGCCTCTGGTAGCTGATTGCGACAATCACCAAACCCTGGCGCGAACAGCGGAAGCGTTGCGGGCCTCGCGCGATACGCTGCGCCCCTGGTTCGCCTCCCTCAAGCTTGCATTGCTGGAAAAACGCCATACCTCGCTTGATGAAGAGTTGAGCCGTCACCATATCGCCATCGAACGGCTGGAAGCAGATCGCCGCACCCAGCAGGGGCGTGATCGTGAGCTGCGCCGAACCATCGCCGAAAACGGTGGCGACCGGATTGAGAGTATCGCCGCTGAGATTCGCCAGAAACAGGATGATCTTGAACGGCGCAATCAGAAAGCAACCCGATATGGGGAGCTTGCACGCCAGCTTGGGGAGCTTCCTGCAACAAATGCTGAGGAGTTTCATCTTCAGCGTACCGGGCACGCAGCCATGCACGAGGCCACGGCTGAAACTGAAGCCCGGGTTCAAAACGATCTCAATGAGACGGGTGTGCTCTTTACCCAGGGGCGCCATGAGCGTGAGCAACTGACAGCGGAGATCAAGGGGTTAAAAGCCCGCATGAGCAATATCGACGAAAAACAGGTAGCCATGCGCCGCTCGCTCTGCAAGGCGCTGAATATCGCGGAAGATGAGATGCCGTTTGCCGGTGAGTTGCTCCAGATTCGTGAGGAGGATGCGGTGTGGGAAGGAGCCATTGAACGAGTGCTCCGCAACTTCGGCCTCTCGCTGCTGGTGCCCGACAATCACTATCCGAAGGTGGCGGAGTGGGTGGAGCGAACCAATTTGAAAGGCCGCTTGGTCTATTTCAGGGTACGCCAGCACTCTCGCAGCGAACAGTTACCAGAACAACCGGCTTCGCTGGCCCGCAAGCTCGCCATTAAAGCCGATTCCCCTTATTTTGAGTGGATGGAACGGGAAGTCGCCTCGCGTTTCGATCTGGTTTGCTGCATGAACCAGGAGGAGTTCCGGAGGGAGAAAAAAGCCATCACTTTGGGCGGGCAGATCAAGTCACCAGGTGAACGCCACGAAAAGGATGACCGCCACCGGCTTGACGACCGCAGCCGCTATGTGCTCGGATGGAGCAATGCAGCCAAAATCGCAGCACTGGAAGAGAAGGCCGAACTGCAGAAAAAAGTGCTTGCCGAACTGGCAGCCAAAATAATCGGGTTGCAGCAAGAGCAAAGGTCACTCAAGGAGCGCCTGACGATACTCTCCAAGCTTGACGAGTATCCCGATTTCCGTGATCTCGACTGGAAGCCGGTGGCATTTGCTATCGCCCGGCTGGAAGCCGAAAAACGTGACCTTGAGGCGACCTCCAATATTCTGCAAACCCTTGTCACACAGCTTGCCGAGCTGGAAAAGGAGCTGCATGAAACGGAGCGGCTACTTGACGATCGCAAAGATAAACGGTCGAAAATTGAGCAGAAGATCAGCGTCATCATGGAGTTGCAGCAACACACGCGCACACTGCTGGCTGAAGCAGGGCCAGAAGCTGCCGGGCGCTTCGCCATGCTTGAATCCATGCGCGGTCAGGCTCTCGGTGAGCAGACGCTGACGGTTGAGTCATGTGACAATCGCGAGCGGGAGATGCGCGACTGGCTGCAGACAAAGATCGATGGCGAGGACAGGAAGCTCTCCCGACTTGGCGAAAAGATCATCAGGGCAATGACCGAATACAAGGAGGAGTGGAAACTTGAAACCCGTGAGGTGGATATCAACATTGCTGCAGGATTTGAATATCGTTCGATGTTTGAACAACTTCGTGCCGATGATCTGCCCCGCTTTGAGGGCCGGTTCAAGGATCTGCTCAACGAAAATACCATCCGTGAGGTTGCCAATTTTCAGTCACAATTAGCCCGAGAACGGGAGACCATAAAAGAGCGCATTACCCGCCTCAATGAATCGCTCATTCAAATCGACTTCAATCCCGGTCGATACATCACCCTCGAAGCACAAACAAACCTCGATGCAGACATTCGTGAATTTCAGGCGGAGCTTCGCGCCTGCACCGAAGGGAGTCTGACCGGTTCGGATGACGCGCAATATTCCGAAGCCAAATTCCTGCAGGTACGGCGGATCATTGATCGATTCCGTGGCCGTGATGAACATGCTGACCTCGATCGACGCTGGAGCGCCAAAGTTACCGATGTGCGCAACTGGTTTGTGTTTGCTGCAAGTGAAAGGTGGTGCGAAGACGACAGCGAGCATGAACACTACGCCGATTCGGGGGGCAAATCGGGAGGGCAGAAAGAGAAGCTCGCCTACACCGTGCTTGCCGCCAGCCTTGCCTATCAATTCGGCCTGGAATGGGGCGCAGTGCGCTCGCGATCGTTCCGCTTCGTTGTTATCGACGAGGCCTTCGGACGCGGTTCCGATGAATCAGCCCAGTACGGCCTGCAACTCTTCGCCCAGCTCAACCTACAACTGCTGATCGTTACACCGCTACAGAAAATCCACATCATAGAGCCCTTTGTCTCCAGTGTCGGGTTTGTGCACAATCAGGAGGGCCGCTGCTCGGTGCTGCGCAACCTCAGCATTGAAGAGTATCGCGCCGAAAAAGAGAAGATGCCAGAATGAGCTGGACAAGCCCCGCTGATCTGAAGGCCCAGGTGCAGAAACTCTGGGATCGGGGCCTCCTGCTCTCTACCTTGATAAGCGGTGAAGAGATGTTTCCCCGGCGCTTGACATTGAAAGGGCCCGATTCGAGGGAGTTGAGCGACTCTTTTACCAAAGTCCGTGACTGGATTGCCCAACTGTCGGGTACAACCAAACAGTATAGAATTGTATGGCGCAGCATCAACCATCGCATTCTTGGAGCCAATGAAATCCCTTCAGAAATCTGGATCGATTCACTCGATGATGCTCTTGGGTTGATTGGCAAGCGGCGTGTAGCCGAACAGTTTGCCGCCCTTGTCGCACTCACCCGCAACCACCAACCAGCACTGCTCCCTTGGCTGGCAAAACGACCTCTGCGCGCCCTCGAACTGGCCGAAGAGTGGCCACGTCTGCTGGAAATCGTCACCTGGCTGCAGAAGCATCCCCGACCAGGCATCTATCTGCGTCAAATCGACCTGCCCGGAATACACAGCAAGTTTATCGAAGGACAACGAGGTGTACTGGGTGAACTGTTTGATCTTGTCCTTCTCCCGGAGGAGATCGATATAACAGCCACAGGAGTCGGAGGGTTCTGCCGACGTTATGGCTTTCGGGATAAACCATTACGGGTGCGCTTCCGAATCCTCGACCCGAAACTGGCGCTGTTACCGACAGAGACCGACCAGGATATCACTGTGACGCAGGCAACCTTTGCCAAACTGGAGATCCCCGTCACAACGGTCTTCATCACCGAAAACGAAATCAACTTTCTGGCCTTCCCCCAGGTCCCCAACGCAATGGTGATTTTCGGGGCTGGCTATGGTTTCGAGAACTTCGGCGCAGTAGAGTGGCTGCGTGACCGGAAGATCCACTACTGGGGAGACATCGACACCCATGGCTTTGCTATCCTAAACCAGTTGCGAGGGTTCTTTCCCCATGCCGCCTCCCTTCTGATGGACCGTCCTACGCTGATGGAGCATCAAGCGCTTTGGGGCACTGAACCATCTCCCGAAACCGGCACCCTCTCGCGATTGACTGCTGAAGAGAGTGCGCTTTACGATCAGTTGCGTAGGAATGATTTGGGTCATCAAATACGGCTGGAGCAGGAGAAGATTGGGTTTGAATGGCTGCTGGAGGCTTTGGGCAGGGTTTGAGTGCGAAGGGAAAACCCTTGAGGATCACTCTCCGTGTATTTGAAACAGACGGAGAACCTGAAAGTTGAAAGGCCAAAGCCCTGGCAGAAGCTTCCTCGACTGCGTCACTGAAGCTTGAACCAAAACCACTTTGGACTTCGTTATAGTAAGAAATCGCGGCAAGAAATTCTTGGCGCGCTGCGGTAATAAAATGTGCACGTCTCACCGAGACATGCGACTTGCTTCGGCAAAAACTTCCTCTGCAGAGTATGTCGACAACTCGCCTCTATCGAAGGCAGCGACACGGCTCTCAATTTCATGTTCCCATTCTGCCTTAGTGGCCACGTCATTATAAAAATACCGTTTTAGGCCTGATACTGATATCCCACCAATGAAGGCTTGGTGAACGCGTTAGTCTTTTTTCAAGATTCTTTTTTTCTTTACCATAGAGCCTGATACCTTTCTCGTATACCGTCTTCACCAGCATTGATCGTGCGGCAATCCCTCGCCAAGTAAATTTGCAGGAGCGATTTATGACGGTGGCTACACTCTCAAGCAGATAACCATTCCATGATTTTTCTAACCCTGCCCAGTAGCGTTCAATGTTGTTATACTTGCTGTGATAGGGCGGATAGTAGATCAATCGAATACCTAGTCCGGTCATATCGGCAAAGGGGGTCATCCGGTACAGAAATTGACTTCGCCTCCCACTGCACTCTGGGCCATTATCCATATTGAGTACCAACTCTTTGACATGAGAAAGTGCTTGCTTTCGCTCATTCCACCACAACTCAAGTCAATCAACCATAAAGTCACTGGTTTTGTTGCTTGTGCTAAAAAAACAAGAACGATTTACCACTGACTGGTTCAAGTATACCGCCTGGAACAAACTTTTCCTTGGGTCGCATATCATGATCCCAAGCCTCTACAGCTTTGATTCCACGAGACTTTCCTCCTCGTGAATAGAGGCCTACATGCACCGTCGCTTTGGTATCAATACTGAGTCTTAACGTTTCAGGGTCAGCATCTGCCTGCGCATTCATTTGCCTGACGTTGTTGAAGATGGCATCTGTTTCTGCTGTTTTTTTTCAACCTTGGTTTTCTGAACCGTACGGAGTCGATGATTTGACGGTTCAAAATGTTTGATAACGTACGAACCGCAGGCAGAGATTCTTCTGGCCATCCTTCGGCAACAAGGGCATTATAAACGGCTTGTGCTGTCATGTTCGTATAAAGCAAGGTTGTTCGTAAACGTGGTTCAGCTTGACTACATGGCTCCATTATTTTTCGAATGGATTCAAGCAACTTCGGATTTTTCTCTTCAGATTTTGGTTTGTGTCGTTCCGATAAATCATTAATACAGGCAATTTCCACTCTTCAATGTTCGGAATATACGCGGTGATGATAGCCAGATAATCGCCCTTCGGTGAGCAAACCACATGAATTGGCGTATCATCCGGCTTATAGCCAAAAATAAGGCAACTATGTCCGCGCACATCTTCAGGGTAGTCCTCTACCAATTCCCCTCGCTCAACCACATTCCTGACCTCCGCAACCCTGATCATCCTGTCTGGTCGGGACATTTGCCGAAAAGCATGGGGGAGGTAGATGATCCTTTTTGCAGTACACTTTTGGACAGAATTTATGATATCTGAATGAACAGTCATAGGGTACTTTCAAGCTGTATCTCAGTGCCTCGATGCACTAATGCCAAAATTCATAACGAATCAAGGGAGCTGCTACCAACACTCTTCAACAGTACTCGCCTTGTAAAGTATCTACTTTTTAAAGTATAACAAACAATTTCAGGCCATCAAAACAGATCAGCCCAATACAGACAACAACGACATCACTCCCGAACCTGCACCGTCATCTTATCCTTCAGCTCATTGAAAGAGTGCAGCACAAACCACTGGACTTGCCTAATGTTATCATTTTGTTTAAACTTGTTCATATCAATATTACAGTGGTTTCGGATAAGAGATCATCTGTAATTGCGGTTTAAAGAACAATAATTGGGAATCACTCACATGAATACTCCAGTGAACATTCTTGCTATTGTCGGCAGTTACCGTAAAGGGGGTATTATCGAAAGGGCTGTCGATGCGATCCTTGCCTCCGCACAAGAGAAGGGTGCTGTAACCCGGAAAATCTCTCTGCTGGATAAACATCTTGAATTCTGCACCAACTGCCGCAGCTGCACACAAGTTGCCGGAGAAAACTATGGTGAATGTATCCTTGATGATGATATGGGCGCTCTCTTGCAAGAGATTGAATGGGCTGATACCCTGGTGCTCGCTTCACCGATGAATGCCGGAACGGTCACCGCTCTAATGAAGAGATTTATTGAACGTCTTGTATGCACTGCCTACTGGCCTTGGGGAGCTCCTGCGCCAAAAGCCCGTCGCCCTGGAAAATCAAAACGCGCACTCCTTATGGCCTCTTCCGCCGCTCCTGGCATTCTTGCAAGATTAACAGGGGATGTGACAAAACGACTTAAATTTGCCGCCACGATGCTTGGTGCTGAAACGGTCGGAACGCTCTTTGTCGGGCTTGCTGCACAACAAAAGCATCAAGAGCTGAACAAAAGAACAATCAATAAGGCGCATAAACTTGGTCAAAAACTCGCTGCCGGCAAATGAGTGAAGGCATCCTGATGTTGGTTTTTATACTATATTGTCGCCCTACTGACCAAGTGCATCAATGATGCCTGTTGTTTTTTTCCACTATTCATGAATTAATGCCCACTATTGCATACAGTATCCGAAACTCGCTCTACCTGAATATTACAAACCGATGTTCAAACAGCTGCACCTTCTGCATTAAAATCAACAGCAGAACATTTCATGACAACGACCTGTTTCTCAGCACAGAACCATCGTTCGATGAGATCATGGCGGCCATTGATGCATTCAAGGATTTCGAAGAGGTTGTTTTCTGCGGTTATGGGGAATCATTGATACGGCTTGAAATGGTCAAGCAGGTGGCAGAAGCGGTAAAGCGGAACTATTTTACTTCCGTTCGTATCAATACTGACGGACAGGCGAATCTGGTGCATGGCCGGAACATCATACCTGAGTTGGTAGGAATAGTGGATTGCCTTTCCGTCAGCCTGAATGCAGCTGATGCTGAAACATACATGCGCTTGTGCAATAGCCCTTTCGGGGAGGCCGGCTTTACTGCTGTCTGCGACTTCATCCGCCTGGCAGTAGCAGAAATACCGGAAGTCATTGCCAGTGTAGTCCGCGTCCCCTCGCTCGATGTGGATGCATGTAAAACTTTGGCTCTTTCACTGGGAGCATCGTTCCGAGTACGATCGTATTACGAGGGGTAAATGGGGTTAGCATTGCATTCATCCAGAGAAGTTTTTTTGTATCTACAAATCACTTTCTTCAATTCCTGCAACTTTCATAAAAAACCGAAGAAGACCGATTTTTAAATCATCATTTCCATGAATTGGAACGGATAGTCTGGCTGGATTTCCTTGTTTCATGTAAATATGGTGGCTTCCACTTATGCGTACCAAATGCCAGCCTTTATGTTCAAGAAGCCGCGCGAAGTGTTTTCCTGAAATAGATTTCACAGCACAAGTTCTAAAACCTTGTCATTTTCTGAAATTTCGATTGTTTCCAAATCCACAGAAAGACAGGCACCTACAGCATCGTGCAAGTTTGCCAGAAGTTCCTCCATCGTATTACCTTGTGTGGCACAACCCTGAAGTGCAGGCACTTCCGCCCAAAAGCCACCCTCTTGTGCAGGATGAACAATAATTTTTAATTTCATATTACGCTCTCAATACAAGGCACATCGCCCGTTTTTTAATTCGCCCACCAATTTTTCTGAACAGTAAACAAGCTCTGCAACTTCTGATTTACCACACATAGCGTTGCAATGTATTTATAGATCCGCAGGAATATACGGAATTAATCCTTTTTTATGGGAAATGACCTGAACATCCGTGGTAATTGGCGAACATCTACCAGCATCCCGTTGACTTGCAATGTCCAAACCATTGGATTGTTTTCAACATTGCCCGGTAAGCACCAGTTTGGGTCAAGTGGATATATTTTCAGCAGATCACGAATTAATTTTGCCTTATTTGCTCCGCCGCTTTGACTGACACCAAACGCTGTGCATAACTCATCCGACCGCATATGTGGTGTCTGCGTTTTGTCGAAAAGAAAATTGACGGTACCGAGGGCATAGAGAATGCCACATGCCCAGGTTGCTGGTTTTCCCTTAATGATGGGGGAAGGTCGCTTGCGCGCAAGTGCTGCCGCCAAATAACGGGCAAGCGTTGCATAGTCGCTGTTCAAGTACTGTTTGCAAAGGCTCTCAGTCAGATTTACAATTGCAGTGTAAGCTGGTTCAAGAGCGCTTGGAACAGATTCGGATTGTTTTTTTCTCATACTGGTTTTAAGAGCAGCCGGTTGTCATGCCGCAATCTTCGCACACTTTGCAGGTGCCATTCTGCTTGACACGCATGGAGCCGCAGTTTTCACACTGTTCGCCGGTATAGCCCTGGACTTTAGCCTGATAGGCCTGGCTCTGGCGAGGTGAAGAGTGCGTGGATTCAGCGTGAACGACCAGTGCTGGCTCTGCAACCGGGATATGTTCTGCTGCACCGTTGCTTTTCTGCTTTCCATCGATATCCCCATCCATCAACTCGTCAACCGCTTTGACATGGACAAAATCCTTGCGGCCAAGATAGTCGTAGCCGATAGAACGGAATACGTAATCAAGAATAGATGTGGAATTTTTTATGGCGTTGTGTCCCTGAACCGTACCGGCAGGCTCAAAGCGGGTAAAGGTGAAGCTGTCGACCAGCTCTTCGAGTGGCATGCCGTATTGCAAAGCCTTGGAGGCAAGCACGGCAAAGCAGTTCAAGAGCCCTTTGAATGAGGCGCCCTCCTTGTACATATCGATAAAGACTTCGCCGAGAGAGCCATCATCGTACTCCCCTGTTCTGAGAAAGACCTTGTGGCCACCTACGTGGGCTTCACGGATATAGCCTTTCCTCCGCTTCGGCAGATGACGACGTTCTGAACGGTGGTAAACCCGCTCGACAATGCGCTCCTGAATTTCCCGGGGGCCCTTCGTTTCATCAAGGTTCTCCTCTGTTCCAAGCATGATGACCTCGTCAAGATCCTGATAGCTCGAAATGTTGAGTGGCTGGGAGAGCTTTGAGCCATCGCGGTAGACTGTAACGGCCTTGACCATGTGCTGCCAGGCCGACTGATAGACCTCGCCGATTTCAACGGTCGTGGCGGTTCCCGGCATATTGACCGTTTTGGATATCGCACCTGAAATAAAGGGCTGTACCGCTGACATCATGCGGACATGCGCCATGTGCTTGATATAGCGAACTCCTTTTTTGCCACACCTGCTGGCACAGTCAAAAACCAGCAGATGTTCAAGCTTCAGATGGGGCGCTCCCTCGATAGTCATGGTACCACAGACGTAGTCATTGGCCAGCTCGGCATCCTGCTCAGTAGCCCCAAGAGCCTGAAGCATATCAAAATCGGGGTCATTGAGCTGCTCGTCTGTGAAACCAAGTGCTGCACAGAAATCTTCGCCGAGAATCCATTTGTTGAAGGCAAATCGAATATCAAAAACAGTTTCAAGCTGTGACTCAACCACTTCGATCTTGTCGTCGGTAAAGCCACGGCTCTTAAGCCATTGGCGGTTGATGGAGGGTGATCCTGCAAGTGTTCCGTGCCCTTTGCAGTAGTGTTCGATATCGTCAATCTGTGTATCGGTGTATCCGAGGCGTTCAAGGGCTTTATGCACCGACTGGTTGACTATCTTGAAATAGCCTCCACCGGCAAGTTTTTTAAATTTAACAATGGCAAACTCAGGCTCGATACCGGTGGTGTCGCAATCCATAACCAGGCCGATAGTGCCGGTAGGAGCAATTACACTGACCTGGGCATTACGAAAGCCATATTTCTTGCCTTTCTGAAGCGCTTCGTCCCAAACCTTTCCTGCTGCATCAAAAAGCTCCCTGGAGCAATATTCGGCATCAATACCGCGCGGTTTAACCGAGAGTCCTTCATACTCCTCTTCAGACATGTTCCGGGCAGCTCTGCGGTGGTTGCGGATCACACGCAGCATATCTTTGGAGTTGGCACTGTAACCGGCAAAGGTGCCAAGATCGTGAGCCATCTCAGCGGAGGTCAAATAGGCCTGACCGGTCATCAATGCAGAGATTGCGCCGGCAAGGGCAAGCGCCCTCGGTGAATCGTATGGAATGCCGAGTACCATCAGCACCGTACCAAGATTTGCAAAGCCGAGACCGAGCGTTCTGAACTCATAACTCAGGCGGGCAATCTCTTTTGAGGGGAAATGGGCCATCAGCACTGAAATTTCAAGCACGATGGTCCAGAGATTGGATGCATGCTGCAGCTCCCTTACTTTTATCCGGCCAGTTGCCTCGTCAATAAAATGGATCAGATTAAGGCTGGCCAGATTACATGCTGTATCGTCAAGAAACATGTACTCTGAACAGGGATTGCTTGCATTGATACGCCCACTCTCCGGGCAGGTATGCCATTCGTTGATGGTGGTATCGAACTGCAGGCCAGGATCGGCACATTTCCATGCACTGAGCAGAATTTTCTCCCACAGGTCACGCGCTTTGACACTCCGAACACTCTTGCCGGTTGTACGCTCATTGAACGACCAGAGATCGTTGTTTTCAACTGCCTTCATGAACTCGTTGGTCACCCGGACAGTATTATTGGAGTTCTGGCCTCCAACGGTGTGATAAGCCTCCGACTCGTAATTGGAGTTGTACTCATCAAAATCAAGCGTTGTATAACCCTGCTCAACAAGGGCAAGCACACGGACGATATAGCTCATAGGTACAGCCCGGCTGAGCGCATTCTGAATCAGGCGATTAAGCCGGGGGTTTGCCTTGCGGTCAACACCATTGGCAAGAGCCTCTTCAACAATTGCCTGGAGAAAACGGGAACAGATTCTTGAACCAGCCACAAGCGAAGCCACCTTGTCCTCTTCCTTCGCTTTCCACTCTATAAATTTTTCCACATCCGGATGATCAATATCGACAATCACCATTTTTGCAGCACGCCGTGTTGTGCCACCGGATTTTATTGCCCCCGCTGCTGAATCAAAAATTTTCAGAAAGCTCATCAGACCCGAAGAACTTCCTCCACCACTCAGCTTTTCCCCGCCAGAACGAAGGTTGGAGTAATTAGTCCCTGAACCACTGCCAAATTTAAACACCCTGGCCTCGCGGATAGCGAGATCAAAAATACCGCCTTCGTTGACAAGATCATCGCTGACAGACTGGATAAAACAGGCATGAGCCTGGGGTCGTGAATAGGCATCCTCCGACTCTCTTACTTCCCCGCTCTCCTGCTCAACATAAAAATGTCCCTGGGCCGGGCCGGTGGTGCCGTAGGCAAAATTCAATCCCGTATTGAACCACTGTGGCGAATTGGGAGCACCCATCTGCCTGAGAATCATGAAGGCTACCTCATCGTAAAAAGCCTCGGCATCATCTGGCGAATCGAAATAACGGTTTTTTTCACCCCACTCCCTCCAGCAGCCAGCCATACGATGAACAACTTCTTTAATGGAGTGTTCACTACCGGTAACCGGATTACCCTCACTGTCGATGACAACATTGCCGTTTTCATCACGCTGCGGTATCCCTGTTTTCCGGAAATACTTCTGGGCAAGAATATCGGCAGCAACCTGCGACCACTGCTTCGGCACTTCAATATCGGTCATTTCAAAGACCTTCGAGCCGTCAGGATTGCGCAGAACAGAGGTGCGGGTTGTGTATTCAAAACGATCGTAAACATTTTCACCGGGACTGGTGAACAGACGGGAAATTTTCATGAGAACTCTCCGGGGTCAAATATGGAATGCGAAAGGCAACCCTTTTTTTATTATAGAGTTACCCTTTCAAAAAATTTTATAGTTTATTATCGGTTACCCGTTGCTATATGCAACAATATAACCTCATGAGAATATCCGGCAATGAAGAAAAAAGAATATTTTTGCTTCAAAATGAGCAGATTTATTGTCCTCCATCATGGGAGAAATTGTAAGTCCATACCTTTTTTTTCACTACCGGCAACCCCGGCCCGGACGTCAAACTCCGGTTCCGCCCAAGCTTTTTCCGCTTCACTGAACCATCAGCCTAAGTGGAGGTCGCCTGCTATCTCTGCGGCGAGTTTGCCACTCTCCAAAGACAAGCATATCAGCCGTTCTTTAGCTCCTTGATCACATCATCAAGGGGTACAGATGGTTGACCCTGTCCTTCTGCTTTTGCTTCCCGTAGATCAATCAGATCCATATAATCTTCCATCCGCTCTTCTATTGCCTGATATTCTTCATAGGGCAAAACAACAAACTCTTTTTTCCCCACTTTTTCTATAATCTGAGGATTTGCTCTACACAACATCAAACACCTTCTGCTCCGTGTACATCCTCCCATTTTGCGAAATGGATACAAGGTTTTCCTATCCATGATGCAGCGCGCCCTACCTGAGCCTCTTTTCATCGTTATCACTATGCTGCCAAATCATCCCGATAGCTTTCTCTCTCTGACCAAAAAAGAGGTTTCAGATTGTAATTTCTCAAAGCATCAACTACCGATGATGCTACGATGGATCCTGTATCATTGAGAAATACGTAAAGCCGGGAGTCGGATGATCTGGTCTCTTTTGTGTCAACCCATTTAAAAACAAGTGCTTCTGCGGATTCCTTCCTCGGGTTTGCTATTGCCTGAACAAGCCGTTCAGGCTGTTTTCTTGATTTGGGTATCACAAAATCGAACATGTGGTCATAACCGCTTTTGCCTGTAAATTTGATCTTAGGAGTATATCGAATATCCGACCGCTCAAACCAATTGGTTACATCTTCGACAAAAAGGCTTGCAACGAATGGCGATGCAAGATAAAAAAGGTCGTTTACCGCCAGCATAGCCTGAATGATGGTGTGCTTTTTAAGCGAAAAATTTTCGGGCGTTGTATGAACAATCAACTGATCATTATCAAGCTGCACACCAAAACCAGCCAGAGTGGTTTTAAGCATCTCCTCTCCATCTGTATTTCTGTGTGGTGCTCCTCCAATGTCAATGCGCGCAAGAACAATGGCCCTTTGTGCCCGAAGTTGAAATGTATTTTTTTTCAACTCAATACGACCACGGGTAATATCAAGGTTAAATTCTTCACGCATGGCCTCCGAATGCAAAGAAATTCGCAATGCTCCACCAAGGCTTGGAAAGGTGAACCTTTCAGCCCCTGTATAATGCTTTTCCATCGCAAGTAACGCATCGGCTTCTTGCTGCATCAAAATAAAACTCATCCTCACTCTGTGAATAATTTTCAAGCAGAAGAAAAATACACAATTCCTGTCAGTTTTGTGAGCTTGATACGAGGGAAAAAAGCAGGCCGAGTTGCGTCCGAGATTCTTTGCCGCAAGTGAGGTTGTCCCACTTCCCATGAAGGGATCGAGCACCGTATCGTTCCGGAAAGCGAACATTTTGATAAGTCGATGGGGAAGCTCTTCGGGAAACATGGCAAGGTGCCCCTCTTATTTTGCCCCAGCAAAGTTCCAGTGACCCGAGAAGTAGGTATTCCACTCTTCTGTGGGCATGGCTGAACACTCTTTTTGCTCTTTTGTGGGTTTTGGAGCATCACCTTGTTTTTTAAAAATGAGAATGAACTCGTAATCAAGCTTGAGAATGCCGTTCCGGGGATAGGGAAAGCTTCCCATGATCGAAGCGCCACCGGTGGTATTGGTTGTGGTGACCTTCTGCCAGATCACCGCGCCCATATAGTCGAACCCTATAATCTCACAAAACTTGATGATCTCCATCCGGATCGGAATAACCTTGTACCTGCCATAGTAAACCGAACGGGCAAACTGGTCACCGATATTAATGCAGAGTCGGCAGCCAGGATGCAGCACCCTCTCGCATTCGCTCCAAACCAGGTACAGGTTGTTGATATAGCTTTCGTAACTCTCGTGAAAGCCGATCTGCTCCTCCGTTCCGTAGTCCTTGAGCTGCCAGTAGGGCGGTGAGGTAATGACCAGATGCACCGAGCTGTCAGGTAAAAAGGTTCATCTGTCTGCTGTCGCCGTGAATTATAGTGTGATTGGTCTTCAATTTCCGGTTGAGTATCTGTTCATGTTCCTATAAAAAAAATCAATATGCAATTAATCGTGCGATGGATAGATGCCTTGTACGCAGATAATTGATCGAGCCTCGTTGGCATTCCATGGGCGCCTGTTACCCTGCCCATCCATTGGACGCAAATCCGGAAGCTGAAAATTATGAACACCATCTCCACCGAAATTTACGCCTAATAAACTGAACAAGGCCTGATTACTCATGATTGAAAGCGTCTGACCATTGCACTCCATGTAACCGACCGGGACAAAAGGGCCCGCAAAAAGTTTGATGATCGCTAACATTTCATCCATATCTCACTCTCCGTTTATGTTATTAAAACAGCTGTAAAATATAGTTTTTTTACATACCCTACAATGCGTTTTATACGTAGAATACAGCAGAATGTCAATAGGTCATGACCAGCCCGCCAATCGACATACCTGCTCCAATGCCGACAAGCAGTGCTTTTTGCCCACGCTGAAGAGTGCCATACAGGACTGCCAGGTATAAGGTGGCAGGTAATGAGGCTGCCACACCGTTGCGTTACGCCGCTCCACCCATCCGGTTGGCAGAGCGTAGATCCCCTCAAGTTCGGAGCTGGGAACAATGCGAGAGGGCAGATAACGGCCAAGACCGATAATCTTGAGGGGAAGGTTGACAAACATATATTTTTTTCACCCTTCCCTTTTGTGCAGGAGTTCGAGAAGTTCTGCTGTTCGGGATGCCTGTTTTTCAACGGCTTCGGCAAGTCGCTCCATCTCACTGTGGCGGCCACGTTCGGTTTCCGTATCAAACAGTATTGGTTTCTGAAATCCTTCAGAAAGCTTGAAAATATAAATGCAGAGCTTGATGAGGATAATATAGAAGAGAGGAAGCAGATACTCGCCGAAAATAACCGGCATCTCCTGGTAATGCTGCATCAGACCTTCCCAGTTGCCGCTGAAAAGCACATCCCATTTCATGAAAAAATAGAGATAGACAACCGGATGAAAAACAAGGAAGAAACGCATAACCTTCGATTGCCGCCGGTTTGCCGGTTCACTCTCATATTTGGAGAGCAGCCAGGGAAAGTGGCCTACCAGCATGGCCGACCTGCGATCATTGAGGTAGTGTGCTCCCTGAAGCGCTGAATCAATAAAGGAGGAGACCTGGCTTAAAAGCACGGTGGAGAGAAAAGTGGCAAGAAAAGAGTAGCTGAGATCATCAAATTTGAACGACCCGGCAAGGTAGGGCAGCGTAATGGTTTTTGGTTTGATGACAATAAAGAGCATGGCAATCCCTGCAAGCAGAAGAGAGAAGGTGTGGAGTTTGCGGGCATGACGGAGACTTTCGATGACGGCATCTGCATTGGCTCCCTGCATGGAATTCCCGGGTGGATCAATTCTCAGAAGAGCGGCAGAATCGGTGAGGGGGGAGTAGAGCCCGTTAACACCAATATCGCAGCCTTGAACATCACGATAGAGAGTGAAATTGTCGATAGTGCTTTGACTGAAATTTACTCCCGTGAGGTTTGCTTTGCTGAGATCTGCACCGCGAAGGTCAGCACCGCGTAAATCTGCTTCTGCGAAATTTGCCCCTGCAAGATTTGCCTTCGACAGGTTTGCGCCGTTGAGATTGGCTCCGGCAAGGTTTGCACTACGCAAATCCAAAGCGACAAGTGAGATGTCGTGCAGATCAGGCTGAACATCCGCATGCTCCTGACGCCATCGGTTCCATGATGCAACCCCCTCTTTAAGTATCCTCAGGTGTTCAGATTCAGCCATCAGTAGGGTTTTTTGCCAACATATTTCAGTATGGCTTTGAAGAGGGAGGCACTCTGGGTAACCTGGTTATAGGCCTCGTCCTGAGTCATATTTCTGTTCTCTTTTCTTATTTTCATGCCGAGCTTGCGGGCAGCGTTGGCAACTTTTGCAATTTCAGCGGCGAGATCAGTTTCGTTCACAATGGTGATCTCCTTCATGTTCCGCTGTATATAGCCAATGTTGTTTCTTACACTCCCGTCAATTATCCCGTCATTGATGCTGTGACGCTGTTTGTTGAAATCGTCATACTCCGTGTTATGCAGAGGCATGGAGAGATCGCCAACATAATGCGCACAGAATACCAGTGGATATTCAGCATATTTACCGGTAACACTCTCTTCCTTGTAGGCTCTCACTGCACCGATAATGGCTCCATAGAGATGTCCCTCTTCATCACCGAGCTTGTTGTAGCGAGATGCCTGTGCAAGCACCATTGCAGCATCAACCTCTTTTTGTGCCTTATTGTTGAAGTAGTGGTTTTTTTCCTCTATCGGCCTGAATTCACTTTTAGACTTGGCAACATCGGGCGCGGCAGCACTGTACCAGAGTTCAAAACCTGCGGCCTCCGCAATTGCCAAATGGGTTTTGTCATGCCAGGCGTATGCCTCTGCTGAGGTCAGCACAAGCGAAAATATCATGGAGAGAGAAGCTATTCCTTTTGACAGGTTGCGCATGAGTTCCTCTTACGTTTTAGTGACAGAATAAGCGCCATGTATTGGCAGTTCGGCACCACTCATCCGGGTGTCATTTCAAGCATTCTTTTAATGGAGCCCAATGAGGCAAGACGAAGTGTTTCGTCAATGACAATTTCCGGCTTGCGGTTCAACATGCATTGATAAAGCTTTTCAAGGGTATTCTGCTTCATCTGCGTACAGACACTGAATGGACTTTCAGGATCCCTTGGTGCAGGAATAAAGGTTTTTTGTGGCGAACGCTTCTGCATTTCATAGAGAATACCCGGCTCTGTTGCCACTATAAACTTCTCTGCTGTGCTTGCAACGGTATAGTCGAGCAGTGCCTTTGTTGAACCAATAAAGGCTGCATGACGAAGCACCTCCTCCTGGCATTCAGGATGAGCAATAAGCTCTGCATCCGGATAGTCAAGGCACGCCTTGAGAATATAGATCTCTGAAAATGCATCGTGTACATAGCAACAGCCCTGCCAGAGAATCATCTCTCGCTGAAGTTTTCTGGATATGTAGCCTCCAAGGTTTCTGTCGGGAGCAAAAATAATCTGCTTCCCTGGGGGAATCTGACGAATGATCTGTTCGACATTTGATGATGTACAGGTGATATCCGACAAGGCTTTGATATCGGCCGTCGAGTTTATATAGGTAACAACAATGGCATCTGGATAGCTCTCTTTGAATTTCCTGAACTCATCAGCGGGACAACTGTCGGCAAGAGGGCACCCTGCATAGGCATCAGGCATCAGCACCTGTTTTTGGGGATTAAGGATTTTCGCAGTTTCAGCCATAAAATAGACCCCTGCAAAAACAATCACATCCGCATCATTTTTTTCAGCTGCCCGGGCGAGTGCCAGACTGTCACCGACAATATCGGCAACCTGCTGTATTTCCGGAACCGTATAGTAGTGGGCAAGAATAAGGGCGTTCATCTCTTTTTTCAGCGCACCTATTCGCCGAAAAAGCTCTTCCTGCGAATAGGTGCCAAAACCAGCACTGGTTGAAGCGATATCTCTGGGCATAGTTTGATTATAATCGTTTGCAAACATGGGGGCCATATTATGAGCAATAGCTGAACCACATTACTTCAGATAGTAGTCAAGATCATCATCTTCCCTGATCAATAGCAGAATGGCAGAATTCGGAACAATAATATATCGCTCCTCCAGATACTCAATCTCATAGGAGCTGTTCTGGATAAAAATAGCCATATCACCGACCTTCGCCTGCAATGGTATATACTGGGCAGTGGCAACCCGCTCTTTCCACGGTTCGTCAGATTCGGGCGGAGGACCTACAGGATAGCCAGGTCCAGTTTTTATAACATAGCCAGTCTGGATTTTCTCTTTTTCCTGAACACCTGGAGGCAGGTAAATACCGGATTTAGTTCTTTCATCAAGAGATTTTGGCTTGATCAATACTCTATCCCCTACAACAACAAATTTATCTGTTATATTTATCTTCTGTGTCATGTATTTTCTCTTGACCTATTGACCGTGTTTGCCTTATGTTCGTTGAGGAAAAGGTAACAAAAAATATGTGTCGGGCAAATCGGGAGTAATTGAACAGGCAATGGCAACAGGGAAATTCAGCCCTGAGAGGAAATGCAAAAAAAAATCCGGAACCTGAAACGTGCAGAAGTTTTTCACTTTTTTTATCAGGTACAATAGCTATCTGTTGTTAGCACTCTACTGCGGCATCGCATCTCTCTTCATGAAGCTTCAGAATGATAACATAGTTACACAGTTGCGTACCATCGGCACTGAGTTCAGCGCCGGCGTAAACGAAAAACTGCTGAGCTACCGTTATATACTTAATTTGAAAGAAGAAAACGACCGCCTTATACGGATTAATACCGATCTTCTTGCCAGAGTTCTGAGTCTGGAAACAGCTGTTGTTGATGAACAAAACCGCAAAAAACTTCTGGCGAACAGTGCTCTGAACACGTCCGGCTTTTCTATGGCAAGGGTTGTGAGTCGCAAGTTCAGTGATCGGGAAAACATACTGCTGATCAACAAGGGAAGAAGAGATGGTATAAAAAAAGATATGACGGTGCTGACACCTGAAGGACTGGTGGGTAGGGTAAGTACTGTTTCCGAACATTTTGCGAAGGTAACCCCTGTTATCAATACAGATTTCAAAGTCAGCGTGATATCCGACAAAAGTAACAGCATGGGAGTGCTCAGCTGGAATGGCGGCAAAGAGTTTATTGCTCAGGTGGACAATATTCCCATAAGCAGCAGCCTCAAGCTTAACGAACAGATGATCACTTCGGAATTCAGTACATTTGCTATCCGCGGCATTCCTGTTGGAAGAGTTGTAAGCATAAAACCAGATAAACTTTTCTATACAGTAGAGGTGAGGCTTGCTGTTGATTTTTCCTCCTTGACAGAGGTACTGATTGCACCCCTTAAAATTGAACCGGAAAAAATAGAGCTGATCGGCAATAATAGCAGCAGTGAAACGTTTCCTTAATTTCAGACACTGACTTGTGACCAAAAAAATTTCGCTTTATATCGCTCTACTCTTTGTGGTTGCATTAACACAAGAGTTCGGCCTCTCCCACCTCTCGCTGTTTAAGATATCCCCCGATCTTGTCACAATCTTTATTGCCTTTATTTCAGTAACCATCGGCCAGAAAACCGGCACAAGTTTCGGATTTGCCGCTGGCATAATTACAGGTATTCTTTCAGGAAATTTAGGCCTGAATATGCTTGCAAGAACAGTTGAAGGTTTTATCGCCGGTTATTTCAACATCCCTGAAAACAGTCATGCAACAGCAAAACAGAAAACCACACGCCTCTATGGAGCCAGTGTAACAGCTGGGTTCATCGCCAATGCCGTTTTGGCCGCAGGATACAATCCTCTCGGCCTTTCGTTAACCTACCGGATAGTTGTTCTTGGGCTCCTTGAATCTTTCTTAACCCTCTTACTTGCCGTTATACTTTCCCGGCTTTTTTTGAGAAAATCACTTGCTGACTGAGCGATGGATAAACTTCAGCGAAGCATCAGGCTCGTTTCGTTTTTTGTAATAGCTGTTTTTACTGTTCTGTTCGGCAGGCTTTTTTATCTGCAGGTACTTAATTTTCAGCAGCTCGGATCAATTTCAAGCACAAACAGTATCCGCAGGATCTGGTCTCAGCCTCCAAGAGGTCGCATGATTGACAAAAACGGCATCATTCTGGTTGATAATCAGCCACTCTATACGGTCAAGGTTATCCCTTCTGAATTCAGGGATGCCAACACTGGTTACCTGGCCTGGCTTTTACAAACAGAAAAAAGCGAACTTGCCGAAAAAATAACTAGAGGATATGAGTTCAATCGATTTGGAGCAATAACTGTCTGCCGCAACCTGAACGCCATTTTGATAGCACGCCTGAGCGAAAATCTCTGGCAACTTCCCGGCGTGCTTATCGATACCGACAACAAGCGAAAATATAAGGACTCTCCTAACGGAGCCCACCTTTTCGGTTATACGCGACCAATCTCAAAAGAAAAACTTGAGGAGCTGGACGATGAAAGTTATGCTCCGGATGACAAGATCGGATTCAGCGGACTGGAAAAGTATTATGAAGAGTGGCTGAAGGGAGATAAAGGAGCACGATTTGAAATGATTACTCCTCTCGGTAAATTCGCCGGAAAATACAACGACGGAGTCAATGATATTCCATCCGTAAGAGGCGACGATCTCTATCTTGCTCTTGACGGAGGGTTGCAGCAGCTTGCCGAACAACTCCTTAAAAAAACCGGAAAATCCGGTGCCGTTGTTGCCATGGATCCTTCCACCGGCGGAATCCTTGCCCTTGCAAGTGCACCTGACTACAATCTTGATATTTTCAACGGTTCTACCGATCGCAAAGGATGGAACGATATTATTACCTCTCCACAGAAACCGCTTTTTAACAGAACCATTCAGGCAGTCTATCCACCAGGATCAGTTTACAAGATGATTCTTGCCATGGCCGCACTTGAGGAAAAAAAAATAGACCCCTTGAAAAAAATACTTGATAACGGTGTCTTCATGTTCGGACACAGACGATTTCTCAGCAACGAAGGCAAGGGCCACGGTTGGGTTGATATGAGAAACGCCATAACCGTTTCATCGAACGTCTATTTTTATAATCTGATTTTCAATGTCGGTTTTGAACACTGGACAAAATACGGCAGCATGTTCGGCTTTGGAGAAAAAACCGGTATTGACCTTCCGGGAGAGCGGGCAGGTCTTTTGCCATCAACCAGCTATTACGATAAACGATACGGCAAGGACAAGTGGACAAAGGGATATCTGGTCAGCCTTGCCATTGGTCAGGGAGAGCTCGGCACAACACCGGTGCAGCTTGCGGCCTACGCTGCGGCCATTGCAAACAACGGCACTCTTTTTCAGCCTCATATCGTCAACGGATACCGTGATTCGGATACCGGAAAATATATTCCCTTTACCTATGCAAAGCGACAGCTGCCTGTTTCAGCACCAACATTCAGCCTTATCAAGGATGGCATGATTGGAGTTGTACTGCGCGGTACAGGAACACTGGCAAAGGTTCCCGGTATAACCGTTGCCGGTAAAACCGGAACAGCTCAAAATCCCCACGGAAAGGATCATGCCTGGTTTATCGCTTTTGCACCTGTAGAGAATCCGAAAATCGCCATGGCAGTGCTGGTTGAAAATGCCGGTTTCGGTGGCTCTATTTCCGCCCCGATTGCCCGTGAACTGATAAAGTTCTATCTCAAGGGCAGAGAGATGCCAGCTTCCTCTCCTCAAAAAGGGATAAAAACCTCCGAAGCAGCGTTGCCGCCACCCGAAAGCATAGAGAACGATCTTCCGGTGATTGAACAGGAAAAACCAGTCAATGCAACTGAGCCAGCCTCAGGAACGACACCTGAGAACAACAACGGAAAAGCAGCAACACAATGATTTTTAAGCAAGACCAGGCATCAATCAAAGGGTTTCTCGAAGATACCAGCAACCTGAAATGCGGCCATACACCAGGCGTATTTTTTCCCGAAACAATTTCCGAACTCTCTGAACTGCTCAGAGATGCTGTTAAAGAGCACCGCCGCTTCACCATTGCCGGAAATGGTACAGGGACAACCGGTGGCAGAATTCCACTTGGCGACTATGTTATTTCCATGCAGAAACTTGACCGGATCGGAGAGCTGGTAGAACTCTCCAGTGACCAGGCTTATATTACTGTGCAGGCCGGTGTACTCCTCGATAATATCCAGCAAAAAGTTGAACAGAACAACTGGTTTTATCCGCCGGATCCAACTGAAAAGCTCTGTTTTATCGGAAGCACCATAGCAAACAACTCCTCCGGAGCAAGATCCTTCAAATACGGTGCTACAAGAAAACATATCCAAAGAATTCTTGTTGTCCTGCCCGGAGGTGATCTGCTTGATCTTTCGCGCGGAAGCTATGTGGCCGACAATGAGGGAATGTTCCACCTCACACTACCTTATGCTGGCGATATTTCATTTCAGCGACCGCAATACACTATGCCTGATACCTCAAAGCATAATGCAGGATACTTTTCAGAGGATGGAATGGACTTGATAGACCTCTTTATCGGTTCTGAAGGAACACTCGGCATTATCGCTGAAGCCGATCTCATGCTTTTGCCACTTCCAGAAGCAATCATCTCCTGCCTGGTCTATTTCGCAAATCTTGATGATCTCTTCAAATTTACCGGCTTGCTGAAAGATTCTCAAAACTCGATCACACCAAGGGCAATAGAGTTTTTTGATGAAAATTCCCTCGGCTTTCTTGTCTCAAAATATCCTGAAATACCCTCAGGGAGAGCTGGAGCGATTTACTTTGAGCAGGAAACAACCCCGGAAACTGAAGAGGCTGATCTTGACGCCCTTTTTGAACAAATGGAGTTGTGCAATGCCATGACCGACGAATCATGGATGGCACTTGATCGCAATGAACAGGCACGGTTACGCGAATTCCGTCACTCCTTGCCACTCCTTGTCAACGATTGGCTCAGCCGACAGAATGAGAGCAAAATCAGCACTGACATGGCCGTACCTGAGGGCGCATTCCGAGAGCTGTTCGATTTTTATTGCACATCCTGCAGGCAACACGGCTTTTTCTATATCATTTTTGGCCATATCGGCAATGCCCATGTACACCTGAACATTCTCCCCCGCAACCGGGATGAGTTTGTAGAGGCAAAATTGCTCTACCGGGAATTTATCAGCAAGACTCTTGCATTGGGAGGAACTCTTTCTGCCGAGCACGGTATTGGAAAACTTAAGGCAGAATACCTTGTCGAAATGTATCATGAACACGGCATTGAGGAGATGATACGGGTAAAAAAATCCCTAGATCCCTATCTGGTGCTCAACACAGGAAATCTTATTCCTGTTGCATATCTGGGGAATGCAAAAACATAGAGGGGTAAGAAACAGTAACATTGAGTGCTCCGTGAATAATTATGTAATCTGGTTGATTTTCATCATTGCCGCCCTCCTGGAAGTTGGTGGTGATGCCCTAATTCGAAAAGGGTTACGAGGCTGGGGTATCGGAGTGATTGCTGTCGGATTTATTATACTCGGTTGTTATGGCCTGGTAGTCAATATGGTTAAGTGGGATTTTTCCAGGTTGTTAGGTGCCTATGTGGCTTGTTTTGCTCTGATAAGTGTCCTGTTTGGGCAAATGGTATTCAAAGAGGCAGTTTCAATATCAACATGGAGTGGTTTGGTGATTATCATTATCGGAGGGTTGATCATTCAATTTGGAACGAAATAAAGTAGTAATCTCAAAAGGTATTCATGTTATGGCCTTGATTTGCTCAGTAGTTAATAATATGATATTGGTAGTATGGCTATCTTCTAACGCTATTGAACCAGGTACCAGCTACTAAAATATCCAGCTCAATCCTGCTTCAAATCCACAATCCCTGTACCCGCTTCCAGCCTGAGTGATATAGTCGGCAATAAGAAGCAAACTTTTGTTCAGGCTCATCATCAAGCCGGCACTTCCTGTTCCTGTATGTCCGGCAGTCAGAGGGGAATAGGTTGTAAATGAATCATTCCAGCCGTTCATGGATGCCGTAACGGCCCGGTCATCGAGTCGCTTTTCATAAGCCCAGCTAATAGAGATATAGGGTGTAATTTTTTGATGCTCGCTCAATAAGAACTCACGGTCGAGTCGAATCCCTGCATCAGAGTGGAATGTCTGGCTTTGAGCCTCAGAGAGAGTGAAATCAAGAGCACCCGCTCCACTTTCATTGAAACCGCCTCTTGACTGGTAGAGATAGCCAACGACGGCACTGGGAAGAATTGTCAATGGCCCTGCCCGGAGCAAGGTGCCACTTCGCAGGGTAAAATCACCATTCCATCCGCGGTAATCGCCCTGAGCTGTTCTTGAAAGCGCAACAAGAGGCGATGTTGCGGGTCCATACTGGGATGGCTGATAGAAGGTGCCAATATAAATATTTCTGGAACTATGGCCATCCGCCAAACCGGCACTGAGAGTTGCCTGCAAAAAAGCGTCATGCATAAGCAGGGCTGAATAGGCCGCAACCCTATAATAATCCACAGCAGCTTTGCCTCCGCCGTCATACCAGCTCACACCTCCCTGCATCCAGGCCAGGGATATACCCGACAAGATATTAACAGAAGTTTTTTTATCCGCACCAATAATCACACCATTCATATCGCCATCAAAACCTGCTGCTGAATAGTGCTGGTAGCTTCTGACCGCTTTAGACCAGATACCTGACTCAGATTCATGAAGAGAGAGCAGATCAATCCGGTCATCAATGGCGTGGTTTTGCAGAAGCACAGCACGAATGCCAGCTGTTGCAATGTTGTCAAGACAGGTAGGGCTGATACTTTTGAGCGCACGGTTAAAGAGATCGTAACTCGCCGGGTTATAGAGCACATCAAGAGAGTTGTAGAGAGTCTCCATATCGGAATAAGGGTCTGGCGTATGGGCAACCAGGTATGAGCCGATAGTGGCAAGGTTTGGTGAGCTTGCCATGGTCTGGTAACAAAGCACACCATCCATAACAGATTGGGCATTGAAAAAGGTTGTGTAAGGGCCGCTATAGGATTGAGATTGCTGTCCACCGCCATTTCCCCACCCTGCAATCGGAGCAGCAACTCCGGTATAGAGTGATACTCCCGTGGTAGATAATCCAAGGGTCATCATGGTAGGAGTGTTTGGCAAAGCAAAGAGATCACGAATCTGCTGGGCATTCAGGCCACGAACTACGCTTGCCCTCATCACCCAGCTTCCCTCCTGGCGGGAAGGATTGAGCGCTGCCGTCGGATTATAAAATCGGACAAAAAAGAGGGGTACTGTGGTCTTGATACTGGTAACCGTTGTACCACTATCCCAAGGCCCTTTCCCTGCACTATATGCAGCGTTCAATAGTGCAGGGTCTATAAGAAAGGGAATATTTTCAGTTCCGACGGGCTGCACAAGAGTACGCCAGTCAGCCGCATCAGCATCATAGATAAAACCCATGCACACAAACAGGAGAACGAAATGCAAAACACTCTTTCGCCATCCTTTACCTTTAGACCTCTCTTCATTGTCCAGCTCCTTTTTGATACGTTGCCGAAAACCAGAAATAAGCATTGCTGCAACGGCTGCGCTTATGCCATTGCTGGTCATCATGGCATGATTGCTTCTATCGGATCAGGCAGATCAAAGGGAAAATGGATCTCTTTTATTGGTTTGATTTCCATAACACACTTATTGGTAACAACTTTTCAATCACAAAATGTATATTGCATAAATATACGAAATAGTTATGATCATTACTGATGAGGTCTATGGATTTGAATGGGATAAAGGAAATATCCTCAAAAATTGGGAAAAACATCGTGTATCACGCTCCCAATATGAGGAGGTCTTTTTTAATCAGCCACTTATTGTAGCCGAAGATTAAAAACACTCAATTACTGAAAAACGACACTTTGCCCTCGGAAAAACCAACGATGATCGTCGCCTCTTTGTTGTTTTTACCATTCGCAGGCATACCATCAGAATCATTTCAGCAAGAGATATGAGTAAAAAGGAGCAAACTGTTTATGAAAAAAGAGACAAGAGTAATGCCTGAATTCCTGAATGAAGTCGAAGAACAGGAGTTCTGGTCGACACAAGACTCTACAAACTATGTGGACTGGGAAAAAGGCGAAATAACAATTTTTCCAAATCTTAAGCCAACGCTCAAAACCATATCACTCCGCCTCCCGGAGCCTATGCTCAACCGACTGAAGCAATTGGCAAACGAGCGTGACGTCCCATACCAATCTCTCCTAAAGATGTTTCTCAAGGAACGACTCGATCGTGAACGCTGAAAAATGCTCAATCCCCAGCAGTTCAGTTTCTAACAGTACCAATGGAGAGCAGAAAACATCAAGAACTTCAGCCCAATTCAACTACGACTTGGCTGAGATTTTGCCACTAAGTGATGGATACCATCATCCGCGCTAACGCGCTAAAGCTCTGCTGACTGCTTCAGGTTCATGGGCAATGACGGTTAAAAGAACTCGTGCCGCCCTGTCAGGTTGACGGCGTTTTTGTTCCCAATCTTGTACTGCACGAACATCAAAGCCAAACCGCGAAGAAAATTCGGGTTGCGTCAACCCCAAACTGGTGCGGATAGACTTAACGTCAATCTCCTCTGGAACATGAACAGTAAAACCGTCACTCATTTCGCCGCGGGCATAGGCCAGCGCCTGGTTGGCGGACTTGATAATCATTTCTTTCAGATTGCGATAAATTTGCTCTTTCACCTTTTAAAACCTAACCTGATTGATCAGGAATAAAAAAAGCTCTCAACTTATAGGCTAAAGTGTTATATTGAAATGGGTAACGTCGAAATTACCACCCAATATAACACACAACCCAATAGGTAGAGAGCTTTATGGCAAAAGATACACGGTTTCAGGTTAAAAAGGAACAGAAAATCAGTGCAATGTAACCAACTGATGAACGCATGACCGGTAGAGCTGGATTGGCCCTGTTTGAGGCATATATTCCCAGCATCCAGATTCTGCCTCTGATTGATCGATGGTTTGGCTCGATGCGCAAAAACAGCAAAGGTCTTGCCATCACTGAGTTGTTTGTTCCGTTGTTCTGTTTTTTTATGGACGGCACCAGTCGCCATATCACTTGGTTTGATTATCTAAAGGCGGATAAGGGTTATGCTGGAGTAATTGGCAGCAGCAATCTGGCGTCGTCTCATACGATCAAACGATTGTTCAGCAAATTTTCATTTGTGCGTGGATACCTTTTTCGGCGACTGCTGCAGCACCTCTTCATCTGGCGACTCAAGATTACGAAACCGAAGGTCATTATGCTCGGTATGGATACCATGGTGCTCGACAATGATGATGCTCTGAAACGGCACGGTGTACAACCGACCTACAAGAAAGTCAAAGGTTTTCATCCCCTGCAGCTGAATTGGGGCCGATTCTTTGTTGACGCAGTATTCCGGGGAGGCAAGAAGCACTCCAATCATAGTGATACCGCTGATAGAATGCTGGTTTATATCGTTGAGAAAATCAGGAAAGAGTATCGTCCCGATGTACCAATTATAGTACGCATGGATGCTGGCTTTTATGATCATGAGTTGTTTGAAATCATGGAGTACCTGAAGATCGGCTACTGACACCATTCGTCGTCAGCTCATTGATACGGCAGGCAAGATTGTCCGCCATGCCGGAAAACTGATTATGAAAGTACCAAAAGCTACTTTTGAACGATTACAGCTCGATCGTTTGTTTGCAGCCTGTCAGAATGCACCGGTAATGACTGGTTAAAAAACCAGTTTTGACGGGATAAAGAGCCTCGTTTATTATGGGAGAGGTACGCTCGGCAAGAGCAAAAAGAGTGTTAATGCAGTGTCGATCGTATACATGCCAGATGATTCAGGCAGAAAACCTGCATTTCTCAATGTCCGGATAATGATTTCTGATCGTTTCAGTTATCGCTAACATATTATTGCATTTTATGGCGATCTGAACTGTCCGGATTATTACTTATCGCTCAACTTAGGTTGTATACACAGGTATAAAGGCTCCTTACAGTCAAAACTAAAGGAAGCGTATTTAAACCCATTCAAGATAATAGGTTGTTGGTCAACTAAATATTTGGCTTGATACCTACCGATAAAAGAAACTAATGCAACTGCATTATCCAATCTAACAATGCATCAATTTCGGTTTTAATTTCAGTCGCCCAATGAGATGAATCCGACATCTTAAAAATCACTCCGAACGTTGTCGAGTTTTCAATTAAAGGAAGAACTGAAGTGATTTGATCCAAGTTGATCCATCGTTTAACGGGAACAAGCCTGATTTTACTCAGATTTAGTTCTCGAACCGTAAGTTCCATCCACATAGTTCTCTCCTTTTTTATTCAAAAAAAGCTAAATAAGTCATAACAAAATTAACCGAATACTACCTATGCAACTGAGACCGAGCCATTACGTAATATGAGCACCTCAGATTTTATCAAACCATCAAGCTGCTGGTCAAATAAGTATTTCGCTTGTGCGGTAACCCGCTGAAATCCAAGTACTCTGGCTGCATTTGATACCGCATCATCGAGAGAAAGTGAGAACCCTCTTTTAACCTGCTGAAGAATAGCCTGGCTAATTTCTTCAGGAGCAACAAACTCAAATTTCCTTGAAGAAACATCAAGTAATGATCGATCCCGGACTTTTGGCTCTTTCATTTCAGGATGCCAGCAAAATTCACCGTTTTTTACTATTACATTTCTTTGAACGCCATACATAACTGACATGAGAACAGCTCCCTGTATCCTTACTCCTGCGCGCTTAAGGTCTGCACCTTCTGTAATAGAGCGGGTAATTTCTGTTATATGAACCGGTGACTCAATTGCAATAACTTCGCAAACATAGGGCAGTAACTCTGCCGGAGTACATTCATGGAGGTCTTTCGATAAATATATTTTTGGTTCTGCTTGCAGGTATGGAATGGCAGCCTGCGATATAACTTCTTCCCGCACTGTTATTACTTCACGGGGTATACTCAAAGTCTTTTCCTCATGGGTGACTTTCGGGAGGCTAATCCCTATATCGTTTTTATAATTGTACTCCGCCTTTTCTATAGCGTTTAAGGCGCGGGCTAACTCATCACCTGGATTGCGATACCAATCAGTACTCCATATTCTGTGCAGCTGCCAGCCAAGACCTTGTAAAACTTCCTGACGTAAGCGATCACGATCTCTGGCAGAACGTGAACTATGGTAGGTGGCACCATCGCACTCTATTCCAAGTATATATTGACCGGGCTTGTCTTTTGCTTTTATACCTATATCGATGAAGAAGCCAGCTGATCCAACTTGAGGCTCAATAGATATACCGTTTTGCGTTAATGCCTTGATAACTTCTTCTTCAAATGGAGAATCGGGCTCTTTGCCTGTTGTGTATGGCTGAGGAAGAATGCCAGATTGAGCAAAGGATAGAAAATTCTTTAATGCTACGCTTCCGCGGGCGTTAGTTCTGGCAAGGTCAATATCATTCGAAGTGAAGTTAGCGAATACGTCCATTGCAAGACGTGCTCGAGAGATAAGGACGTTCAGTCGACGCTCTCCACCATCTCGATTCAGGGGACCAAAACTCATCGTCATGTACCCTTCTGCTGTTTTACCATATCCTATGCTTATCAAGATGACATCTCGCTCGTCACCCTGAACGTTTTCAAGATTTTTGACGAAGAAAGGTTCACGTTGATGTTCATTGAAGAAGGACTCACAACTTGAATCGTATCTGCGAAGGATTTCAAGCTGATTTTCAACGGCGTCACGCTGAGCTGTACTGAAAGCTACAACACCAAGAGATAGATCAGGGTATGACTTGGCATGTGCAAGGACTGCCTTTGCGACTACCTTTGCCTCTTCCGGATTAGAGCGCGTCTTGCCCCTGTCATAGGCTGTGTCTGGAATGTGATGAAATTTGAGCCCACGAGCTGTCGCATTTGTGCCCGGACTTGGGAATACAACAAGACGATTATCATAAAATTCGTTATTGGAAACTGCAATCAGTGAATCATGACGACTACGATAATGCCAACGCAGCATTCGTTCAGGCGCACCCTTACCAAGGAATAAGCTTAGAATGCTTTCTGTGTCGCCGATGTTTTCAAAATCTTCCTCTTCATCACTCTCAATAAGACTATCAAAGAAGCTGGTAGGGGGCAGCTGTTTACTGTCGCCTACGACCACAGCCTGATTTCCACGCATGATGGCCCCAAATGCATCTACCGGCTTTACCTGGCTCGCTTCATCAAACACAACGAGATCAAAGTGTACCGACCCTGGAGGAACGTAGGTCGCTATCGACATTGGGCTCATCATAAAAACCGGCTTAATTGCCTGAATAGCCCGTCCAGCTTTGTTCATCAATACCCGGATAGGCATGTGCCTTCTTTTTTTATTGATCTCGCTACTGATGATCTGCAGCTCACCACCGCCATCAAGCGTTGGAAGAGATCTCCAATGGAGGCTAGCTAAGCGCGCCTGGTTGTGGCGGAAAAGGAGATGATCCAGGCGGATAAACTCATCCTGCACATGTGCGTGTTGTATACGATCAAACGATTTAATGCAGGGATTTTCAAGATAGGCCTTCTCAACCAGACCATTATACCAGCTATAATTGAAGATTTTGACTAAGGACCCTTCACCAAAATTCCATGTTCTTGCGGCTGAGACTACAAAATCAAGTCCATTCTTCGTCATTTCACCAGCAAGTTGATTAAAGCGGATGAGGTGAAAGAGGCGATCAATATTATTCAGTAAACGGGTAAGTGATGCAGCTTGTTCTTTAAGCGACAGATTCCAGTGGATCCTTAAGGTATCGTGGAGCTTGAACTGCAGGAGTGTTTCAACAATTGAGATGCTTTGCTCATGCTTATGAATGTTTGACTCAACTGCTGCTACTTTATCTTTGAGTTCGTCAACTTTCGGCGAGCCGGAAAGAAAATTAACAATACCATCAGGAACAACTCCATTACCCATATCCCGGTATAGTACAACAACCCACTCAGTAAGTTTTTCAAGTACTTCCCAGTCTGATTCTGTTTTTTTCCATTGTGCACCGAATAGGGTTGACCCAAATTCAGATTGTTCGGCAAATAATTTCTGATTTTTCTGGCTGTCAAGTATAGCATCAACGAGCTGGATAGTTTGTCCGACATCTTTTGAAAGAGTTTTGCGGCAATAGCCCTGCAGTTTCTGCTTTGCTTGGCGGTAATCGCTTGAAAAGAAACGCCACCATTTCTTGCCAGTAGTAGCAAAGAGTTGTCTTAGCTCCACTAAATCTTGTGACCACGCTTCATCTATTAACCATTCATCATATTTTGCATGGGCTATGCTCAATGCCTTGCCCGCCGTAATCAGTTCTGAAATGTCGTCTCGCCTTGCCTGCCATTCACCAGAAGTTAGTGCCAAGCCATCAATATGTGGGGCTTCCATTGCCCTCCGTGCAGCTCGGCATATAATCCCTATATCCGCTCTATGATCGGGAGGCTGCAGGCCCATAGCTTTGGCTAAATCAACCGCAGTATTGAACAGTGCTTCTGCTGCCGCTCTGCCTTCCTCTAAAGCACGTTCCAATATTGGGCGTTGAGATGGAAGTATTTCGGTTAGACCACTTAATTCGAAAGGGTTATTGGCCGGTGGGCCAGCTTCACTCAGATGTCGATCAAGAGTATCTACCTGAAGACGTGCATTACGATAATCAGACTCAGTCCACTCAAGCATCTTGGCAAAATCAAAAGATGGTAAATCAAGAGTGCCGGGTTGGTTTTTTAATGCAAAACCTAAGGCATTTATGAAGCTGAGATGTGTCTTGCCTATAGGTTTATTAACAGCGTTACAATACGTATTGAGTTGATCCCGAAATTGTTCAAGGGTTTTGATGTCATCGACGGGGTTTTCGACAACAGGCCTCCCTTGGTGCAAGGTGCGGTCAAGTTCAGCAAGTATCTTTTTCTTGTTTGTCTTATGGCTGTGCAATTCCATAACTGCGTCCCCAAGGCCGACTTCATCCAAGCGGCGTTTAACCACATCGAGAGCTGCCATTTTTTCTGATACAAATAGCACTTTTTTGCCGTTACCTATGCATTCGGCAATAATATTCGTAATGGTCTGTGATTTCCCTGTTCCAGGAGGGCCTTGCAGTACAAGATTTCGCCCGGAATTAACATCAAGTATGGCAAGGATTTGTGTGCTATCAGCATCTTTAACCTGATGGACATCAGCCGGCGAAAGAACCTCGTCTATATGCGTCTCATCATCAAAAATACTCTCTTGTTCGTGGAACCCATCCGTCAACAACGCTTCTATAATTGAAAATCCGGTACCTTTATTCTCCTCAGGCCAGGAAAAAGGGTCAAGGTCTTTATACATGAGGAATTTACCGAAGGAAAAGAACCCTAACGTCATATCATTGGAAACCACATTCCAGCGTTTTTCGCTCTTGATGGCCTGACTGACAAAGTTGTAATAGGCTTGGATATCCAGCTCTTCGGTTTCAAGAATTCTTGGTAGAACAATATTGAACTCAGAGCGTAACTTTTCAATAAGTGAGAGGTTGTCACCGATTTCTTCACCGGTATAAAATACCTGAAACCGCTCTTGTGCACTTGCCCGCTTTAGTTCAACGGGGATTAGGAGAAGTGGAGCCCTTCTCGGTTCCTGCGATGCATCGGCTTCGTACCATTGCAAAAAGCCAAGCACAAGAAACAAAATATTCACGCCCTGCTCTTCAATATATGATCGTGCATCATTGTGTATTGAAAGCAACCTTGTTTGAAGCTTTGGCGATGATAGATTGGTTTGAAGCTTCCTATCCAAGTGGCGTGCTGCTATCTGGCTGTTTACTATATCATCATCGGGTTGAGCCAGTAAATCATTTTGGTTGACGGCATCAAAAAGTATTTCCTCACCTGAGTCTGTATTAATCTGACTATTAACATCTTTTTCGGGCAATGCATCAAAGCTCAGTTCTTTCCCTTCAAGAACGAGCATGCGATAGATTTCAGTTGAAAGCTCATCTATCACTTTCACCTGCTTTGCCCGTTGAGAATGGCTGATCAAAGGGTTGCGCAAACCAAGATCAAGCAGCTCTTTACGGCTAGCTTCTAATTTTTTTTTGACTTCATTACTCATATTGGACGGATTGTACTGTCTGACGACATAATTATATACATCACCGAACTCTTAAACCGTTTGATGAATGTGACGACTGCACGGACTTGCCATGAGTTAAACGGGGTATTAGTGGGGTATTTAATCAACAACTCATGAATTATATCCTTAATTCTAAAGAAAAATCATATTGCTGCAATTGGAGTCTTGAGTGGCTTGAGCTTAGAACGTAATATTCATTTGATAGTTACGAAATACTTTAGCCAATTTAAAAAATTGCATTGGCTTAAGGTAATAGCGTAACACGGTATATCATAACAAAAGCAGTGAATGGCCCATAACCCTTTCATATTGTGTTTTGCCTGAGCCTTGAGCTTCTATGCCAAACCACTTCTCCTGACCGCAAGCCAAAAGGAGCAGTGATAGAGCAGAAAACTTCAGGCAAAACATTCTAAAAGGCTATCTGAAGCAGGAAGAGCCCAAAATATGTTATATAGAAAAAGCCCCGCGCTGAGCAGGACTTTTTCCGCACACTTCAACATTAGAAGGCACTCATTTTACTACAAACTTTGGAGAGTACCGATCTTTTCCCATGATTTATCAGGTGTAAGAGAGACTGTGACATACATCGTTTTACCTTTAACACTGGTTGATGATAGTCCCTTAACCTTCAGGTCAGCGTTGACTTGGTCTGGAGTAAGCTTATACAATGCTCCTGTAATAGCATCAACACCAAGACCTATAAATCCGCCGAGAATTATATTTCCCCAAACCCAGCTGTTCATCTTTTTTGTCAGTGTCATTTCGTAGGGGTGATACCCGGCCAATACCATTTTAACAGTGTGAATATCCTTTGTGGACAGATCTTCTGTCAAAGGAGTATTCCCTACGGTCTTCCCGTCGATGGTAACTGCCGCACTTGAGGGGTTACTGGAAAAACTTACTTTTTGTTTTGAGCCATCCATTATAGTCGCGCATCCTACAAGAACTGGAGCGAGACCAACAAAAAGACACAACGGTACCAACATTTTTTTACGCATGATTTCATTATTTATTGTTGAGAAAAAATTCCCTTGAACTGCGCTTCCATAAACACACCACGTTGTTTCCATCAATACCAATTATCATGAAGCAGGGTTACTGCTTGTTTATCCTTGAGCGTTATTGGTTTATACGCAGCGTAAAGTAGCTAATATTTCTTTTGCACCAACACAATTAAACTCCTCACAACAAGGATAAAACCGGATGTAGGACAAAAGCCGTCATAGGTATATTTATTTTTCAGTTTTATTCATTTTTGTGGTACTAACAGGCTGCCCATGGGATGAATAAACGCTTGACGGTTTAACCTCAATAATTCATGAGGGCTACCAAAACCGAAATTGCCAGTCAAAAATTGAGGTGATCGCGGCTGTGGCAAGGTAAAATATATGGATAGCAAAACATCTTTCACCTGTAGCCGGTTACTATCCAACAAAAAGCAGGGTGAAGAGCCTAAAAGAGCAGTTGATATTCCAAGGTTTCCATACCCTTCCCATGCAGCAAGTAAGTCGTGCTGCCCCGGTACATCAATGTCTGTTTTTTTCTGTTGCCGATTACCACCTCACCTCACCTTACGTTATGGCTGGTGGTGGCCATGGCTGAGCACGCAAGTGTTCAAAGATTGCCAAGCATTTTGAAAGAATTCCCTTGTACGGATATGCCGTCGGTAAATGGACACTGATCTTTGTTTTCAGCTCGATGATTCTGGCGCCTGTTTTCAATAGTTTCAAGCGTATGCTGTCAAAGGTCGCCGTGCCGAGACTGGTACCCTTGAGCAAGTTGTCTCGGAAACTGTGCAGCAGGACATAAGCTGCCGAGTGCAAAAACAGCCGAAACTGATTGGCAAGAAAACGGTGACAGGAGGTACGGTCGCTTTTCGTGTAGGTCTTGTGATCCTTTATGTACAACTCATCATTTCCTCGAGCACAGTAGATATCCTCGTAGAGCGCTTTGGCCTTTGCGTTATGCATATCGGTGCTGATAAAACGGACATTCAACTTTCCAATGTCGGTCATCTCGACTTTTGCGACAACGGTGCGAGGCTTGCTCCAGCTCTCTGCCTGGTACATGAAAGCGTGATAGCGTTTGAAGCCTGCTGGTTGTTTCTCTACGTATTTAATCAGGGGTTCGACATGTTTGAGCAAAACGTTATTGCCGGTCAGACCGGTCACACTATAGCAATCCGTTTAACGTACGAAACGATCTCCTTACCTCCAGGGCGCTTGCCCGGTCGCAGTATCGTGGTGATCAGTTTGCCACTGAACCCTTCATACACATGCAGAGGCTGATAGCAGGTCTCCTGATGATAACCGTTGAACAGGGCCAGTTGCTGATTGCCGTGAACAACATCATCAGTATCATCAAAATCCAGGACAATGACCTCGGGAGACTCGGTATACGAAGCGAGAAAATGATCAACAAAACCCACTGCAATCCGATAGAGTTCTTGACGGGTAATCATGTTTTCAAGCCTGCTGAACGTCGGTTGACTGGCTAAATCATGATCACTCTCAGGCAAAAGGCCAAGGGCCATTTTCAGTGCAGGATCTTTGCGCAAACTGTTGCTGTCATTGGCGTCTTCGTATCCACAGGCAATTTGTAAAATACGCTGAGTGAGCAGTTCTGTTTTCTGGTGAGTAATCGAAGAAGAACGTCGAGTATCATTGATGCACTTGGCCAGCATGGTGATGAGCCCAAGCTTTAATTCGGTTTCTCTCAGGAGTAACACACCGGCATCGCTTGTGATATTGCCTCCTTGGAAATCAAGAGCAACTTTTTTGCCCTTTACTGAGGCAACGGCTGAAGCAGCATTGTATGAAAATAATATTTGTTGTGTACTCTCCGGAGTGACTATATTCTGATGAAGGGGTTGCATAAATATCGCGTCTTATTAGCTGACTTTAACTACCAGTAATATAACGATTTGCGATATTTTTTGCCCCCTTTTTTTTGTTTATTGATGAATAATTCAGGATAAACCATCTCCAATGAAACACTACATCATCGGTATACTGGCAGCGATCCTTTTTCTTTCACCATGCAAGGGATTTGGTAACACGTCTTCACCTAAACAAATATCTGAATGGCGCAAAGACGCTGCACAAGGCTCAGCAAAGGCTCAGTTCCATCTCGGCGGGATGTATTTCAATGGCGAAGGAGTGCCACAAAACTATGCAGAAGCGCTCAAATGGTATAGCCTTGCCGCTCAGCAGGGATTTGCAGACGCTCAGTTCAATATCGGTACAATGTACTACAAAGGCCAAGGAGTGCCGCAAAGCTATGCAGAAGCACTCAAATGGTACCGCCTAGCTGCTCAGCACGGAATGGCACTGGCTCAGTCCAATATTGGGGGGATGTACGACAAAGGCGAAGGAGTGCCACAAAACTATGCAGAAGCGCTCAAATGGTATCGTCTTGCAGCTCAACAAGGTTGGGCAATGGCTCAATACAATCTCGGGTGGATGTACTACGCAGGCCGAGGAGTACCACAAAACTACGCAGCAGCACTTAAATGGTATAGCCTGGCCGCTCGGCAGGGGATGACACTGGCTCAGTCCAATCTCGGGACGATGTACGCAAAAGGTCAGGGAGTGCCGCAAAACTATGCAAAATCGCTCAAATGGTTTCACCTTGCCGCTCAGCAGGGCTCAGCAAAGGCTCTGTTCAGTCTCGGTGTGATGAACTACAATGGCCAAGGAGTGCAAAAAAACTATGCAGAAGCTTTGAGGTTTTTTCGCCTTGCCGCTCAGCATGGAGATACACAGGCGCGAATTGTTTTGGAACGCTTGGGAGAACACTGAGCGAAAAAGGCATTAAAAACCCTGAACTTTCATAAGCCAATACATTACAGAAGTTGAAACCACCATAAACGATGTAATTCAAACAAAAAATGAAAGCGATGAAAAATGACACAAACACCGACCAAAATCAGGAGCATGACAACACCACAGTAACAAACATCCCTGAGAAAAAGACGAGAGAACAGCAAAACGCAGAATTGCTTCGATTGATCAATGAGTCGGGGGAAAAAAACATCAAGATTCTGCGCGAAATCACAACATCCTACATAAACGGCTACAGTGAACAGCCTGAAAAGCCGTTTTCGATAATAGAGTTTCTATAAATTGTTGGAAATTTCAGCGGATGTATTCAAGCGCTGATAAAGTCATTGCAAAAGCTTGATCTAAATCTGGACAAATCGGACAGTCTTCATAATGAAATGCAAACGATCATTGATGCTTTGAAAGAACAGGAGCTGGAAACCTGGCTCATATAGGCAACAGAAAAAAGCGATACAAGTAGAGAGCCAAAGCCGGATAGCAAGTTGTCACGCCAGGCAAGCATAGCACGCCGCAATAGCAATGCGGCAGGCTGTGCTGCTTGCCGACATGCCTTTAGTCGCTGCTGCTTGATTCGCTCATGCAGAGTTAACCGCCAGCATGAGCAATGCGCGCCTTTTTAATTTGCATTGTAAAAGATCTGATGACATGCCAATCCCCTTCTGTGGATAACATGTGGAAATGTCCGGTGACACGCCAACATTGTTCTTCATGCCGGAGGATTATCGCTGAACTGATTTTGCATCGCCATACCCACCGCGCCAATCCCAGAAATGCAGAACAGCACCGCCAAGATTAGTTGTCACACATGGCAAATGCAGCTGATTGCGGATGCAGGCTTGGCAGCATCGAATGCAGGCGGCACTGCAGTGCAAACGAAGCCCGACAGGGCGGAGTGCCGCGCGGAATGGGCGCATCAGCTGGCAATGAAGGCAGGCGACTGCATAAGCGAAGCGGGCGCGGGCGGCCGGGTGCTGAGCGACAGCGAGGCAGCGGGCTGCAAGCTGCGAGATGATTTGCTCTTTGCCCCCGCGTGCGGCAGCACGCAGCTGCCGATTGCTGCGCCGAGCTTCTTGCGCGGCAGTGAGGCAGCTTGGCCTGGAGCGTAGCGGAGGGCCGGGGGCAAGTCAACCTGTTCTGGGTTCTTCCGCCGTTTTGGCCATGAAACCATAGTGCGCAGCAAAAGCAATGCTGCTGGCGCGGTTTCAGGCTTGCTGCAAGTGCTCTGGTGTTTGGCGTTGCACTCGATGCAGCATGTTGCACAATTGGTACTCGCAGGGCGGAGTGTAGCGCTTTGCTGGTGCTTCTGTGAGGCAGGCACTGCAGGCTGGATTGGTTGCAATAGCAGCAATAAAACTCCTTTTTTTTCTGCAATGATTTTACGTTCGTTACGTTGTTATTGCAATAAAATAGCGTTATGTTTTACAAGAAAGTTTTGCACTTTTCTAATATTTCCCCTTGTGCAAGCCATGAAAAAAGAGATAAAAGTCGCCCTTATTGGTGGCGGAGTTGTTATAATTGTGGCACTTATAACTATTTTTGGAAGTCTTAAGACTGCGAACAAACCCTTCAAGATAATCTCACCAGCTATTCGTAATAGTCAAAATGTAATCGGTAATGATAACAATTTTGCTGGGCGAGATATGAAAATCTATGAAGCACCTACTAGTGTTCTGTTTGGTTAGTCCTTCATTATAAATAAGAAAAAAGCTATATTGCATATACCCTATTATTACAAATGCAATTATGGCACGAAAAAACAAAGTTTATCAAATAAAGGCAGAGGACCGTCAGGAACTGGAATCTTTGCTCAGATCGCATAATACTCCACAAAATATTGTCTTGCGAGCCA